>Ga0224504_10000964_pt1 | contig 12854 bp, 13 predicted proteins | sample SF_Oct11_sed_USG_3_FD_170160 | JGI IMG/M metagenome (GOLD analysis project Ga0224504, IMG submission 170160) | Sediment microbial communities from San Francisco Bay, California, United States - SF_Oct11_sed_USGS_24 | ecosystem: Environmental > Aquatic > Marine > Sediment | place: USA... | reverse complement strand
TCCCAGGGCGACGCGGCGCGGCTGGACGAGGAGCTGGCCGCCGCGCAGCGGGAGACCGAGCAGAGGACGGCGGCTCTGGCGGAGGCGCGGGCCGGCCAGCAGGCCGCGGAGGTGCAGGCCGCGGAGGCCGCGGAGGTGCAGGCCGCGGAGGCTGCGGCGCTGGCCGGGGAGCTGGAGGCGGCCAGGCGGCAGATCGAGGGTCTGACCGTGACGGCGCAGGCCTCCCAAGGCGACGCGGCGCGGCTGGACGAGGAGCTGGCCGCCGCGCGGCGGGAGACCGAGCGGACGACGGCGGCTCTGGCGGAGGCGCGGGCCGGCCAGCAGGCCGCGGAGGCACAGGCCGCGGAGGCTGCGGCGCTGGCTCGTGAACCTGCGAAGACCATGCAATTCACGCAAACCGCCTCTGAAGAACCGACCTCTGCAACAGCACATACGAAGCTGTCGTCGCCTAAATCCGAAACGAATAAGCTGATAGAGCGAGGCGACCGGTTCCTGGAACTTGGTGATATAGCGGCGGCCCGTCTATTCTACGAACTGGCGCTGGATCGCGGTAATTTCCAGGCCGCAACCGCGGTGGGAAAAACCTATGACCCCGTATATCTCGGAGAGCTGGGTATTCTCGGCGCTCCGGCTAACCCGGGCAAGGCGATGGAGAATTATAAACGAGCCATCGAAGCAGGCGACGATGAGGCTGTCCTGCGCTTGAAAGCTTTGCGCAGTTGGCTGGCACGATAGTTACCCGGCTGTCCCGAGCCGGAGCCAGCCACGGCAGCAAGACCCCCAGCACCCGAAGTTCAAGTCCGACGATCGACGGTCAGCTTGTCGATACCGCCAAAGGACGGTGATATTTCAAACCGACCCGCTCCCCGGCCACCCCTCGAACGAACCGCCATGCGCCTCCGCCGGGCCGGCAACCTCAGGTTAACCCTGGAACCCTAGACTGGCGGCCGGTTCGGGCCCATCGGCCCGACGGGAGCAGAGCGCTTGAGCGAAGACCACGGGATTTCCGACGACCCGGCCCCCCACGCCCCGGCGCCCGACGACACGGCCCCGGCCGCCTTCGGGGAGGACGGCCTGCGGCTCTATCTGGGGCCCAACCCCGGGCCCTACGTCGCCTTCTGGGAGCGCGCACGGGCGAGCGGTCACCCCTTCGTCTGGAGCTGGAACTGGTGGGGCCTGCTGTTCCCCCTGCCCTGGCTGTTTTACCGCAAGCTCTGGGCAATCGGCGCGGCCGTCGTCCTGCTGCCGGTGCTGCTCGACGCCCTGATCGGCTTCGGCGCCAAGGCCGGCTTCGTCCTGGCCGCGCTGGTCGCCGCCGGCGGCAAGCCCCTGGTGGTCGAACGTGCCGAGCGCAAGACTCGCACCATCGACGCGCTCGGCCTGCTGTCGCAGGAGTCGATCGACCGGCTGCGCCGGGCCGGCGGCGTCTCGCGGCCCGGCGCGGTGATCGGCGCACTGCTGATGGCCTCGGTGCTGGCCCTGGCGGTCCACGATGCCCTGCCGGTGCGCCTGCCGGGCTGCGCCGCGCCGATGGTCCGCGAGGTCGTGATCGACATCGCCCGGGACAACGCGGCGATGACCGGCCTCGGCGCCCAGGTCCTGCGGCTCGAGAAGATCCGCCAGGCCGCGGTCGCCGGCGAGGGCCACGGGCGGCTCTGCCACGCCGAGCTGCGCGGCGGAGGCGAGAGCCTGCCGGTCGAGTACGACCTGCTCTGGCGCGCGCGCGACGAGGGCAGCTTCGTCGTCGACCTGCGGTTCCGGGAAGACTGAGCGGGCGGAGCGGAGGAGACCGGCGCCATGTCACTGGCCATAGCGATCGCCGCCGTGATTCCCGGGCTGCTGCTCCTGGTCTACTTCAACGCCCGCCAGGACTACCACCTGAGCGCCGAGATCGTCTGGACCTCGGTGCTGCTGGGCGCCGCGACCTCGATCCTGGCGGTCGTCGTCGAGCTGCCGCTCGACCTCGCGATCCGGCAGATCGACGACCGCCTGGCGCAGAGCCTGGCGCGCGCCTTCCTCGGCACCGGGCTGCCGGAGGAGGCCTGCAAGTACCTGATCGTGGTCTGGATCGCCCTGCGCCACGAGGACTACGAGCGGCCGGTCGACGCCCTGGTGCTCGCGGTCGCCGTGGCGCTCGGCTTCGCGACCTTCGAGAACCTGCTCTACCTGGTCAAGTCCGACGACTGGGGCCGGACCGCCGCCGCCCGGGCCATGACCGCCGTGCCCTCGCACGTGATCAACGCCATGCTGATGGGCTATTTCCTGGGCCTCGCGCATCTGGCGTCCAGGCGGGCACGCCTGCGGGCGGCCCTGTTCCGCGTCCTGGCCCTGGCCGCGCCGACGCTGAACCACGGCGCCTACGACCTGCCGCTGTTCCTGATCGACACCCTGAACCAGGGCTCCCAGCCGCCGCCGGAGGCCGCGCTGCTGCATCTGATCCTCGGCTTCGCCCTGATCATCGGGGTCGGCAGCCTGCTGGCGCTGGCCGCCTGGTACGACCTGCTCGAGCGCGACGCCGCCGACGCGGCCGCCAACCGGCCGGCCTTCACGATCCGCGGCCTGCCCGCGCCGCTTCGGCGCCTGGAGGCCGGCTTCTGGCTGCTGGTCGGCGGCCTCCTGACCCTGGGCAGCCTGGTCGTCGGCCTGGAGGGCTTCGTCTCGCCGGTCCGCAGCGGGCCCGAGTGGGCCCGACTCTTCCCGCAGTACTTCATGCTGGCCTCGGCCATCCTGCCCTGCCTGTTCGGCCTGGCCATGTTCGGCCACGGCCTGGGCCGCTGGCGAAGCCAACGCCGGGACGGCGCCGCGACCTGAGGCAAGCCGCCGTCACCCCGGCCGCATGGAATTGCATCGACGGCCTGCCGGCGCACCCCCAAAGCGTCCGTCACCGTAGGATCCGATACCATGGGCCGGGGACAGCGACCTGTGGTATAAGTGGCAGGGATGATACAAGCCGCGCGGGTCGGTTGGACCACCGGGCATTGGAGCGGCGATTGGAGTCCGGGGCGGCTCTGGGGCGTCAACAAGGGATGCACGAACCATGGCATACGGGAACACGACCTTGGCCAAGGGCAGCGACGGCAACGAGGTGGTCGAGCTGCAGATGCGCTTGGCTGGGTTTCGCGGCACCGTGCCGGACGGCGATTTCGGCCCCGGCACCGAGCTCCAGGTGGTCAAGTTCCAGCAAGACTATATGAAGCGCGACGCGCCCGACGGCGTCGTCGACGCGGCAACCTTCGCGGCGATCGAACAGCTCGCCGCCGACCAGCCGATCGATTTCGGCAGCTTGGCCTGTCCCTGCACCCGCTGCGAGGGCTTCGGCCAGGGCCGCTTCAAGGACGAATACCGGACCGGCAAGCCACACATCGAGGCCTACCACCTCTATGAATATCCCGGCGTCCACAAGATGCTGCTGTGGGCGGTGCGCGCGCTCAAGTTCTATCTGCCGCAGTACAATTTCGTGATCAGCTCGGGATATCGCTGTGCCGAAAACAACAAGATGAAGAACCGCACCAGCACCAATCACCACGGCAAGGCGATCGATCTCGACGTGCCGCTGGGACCCGGCGAGGACAGGCGGGACGACATGCGCCGCTGCGACGAGATTCGCGGCCTCCTGGTGGAGCGGAGCGCGGCGCAGGTCGGCTGGAGCGCGGCCGACCGCAAGTCGCTGGAACCGGCGAATATCGCGCCCACCTGGATCCATTACGACGTCCGCTCGTACAGGCGGAAATATCTGGCCGACGGATATTTCTGCGTCAGCTCCGAGCAATTGGACCGACCCTCGGCCTGAGGATCCGCCCCCGAGGATCGCCAAACCGCATCGAACGGGGCCGCGCCGAACGGGGCCGCCCGCGCGACCGGCGGTCCCGGTTCCAAGGGCGATCTCGGGATGCGGGCGCGTCCTGAAATATCATGATACTTTATGGGGATATCATGGTAACTTTATGTCGACGTCCGGCGGTGGTCTTCGAATTCCCGCCGGACGGCCGAGGGGGACAACGCACAGTCGACGAATGGACCGGATCAGGCGGAACTGGCTGAAGACCCACATGTCGCGGCTTTTCGGCTATGCGCTGGGGTTGACCAAAGACCGCAGCCGTGCGGCCGACCTGGTTCAGAGCTCCTGCCTCAAGGCGCTGACCGCCAAGGCCGTTCCCAGCGATGAAAAGGCTTTTCGCGTCTGGCTGTTCCGCATACTGAGGAACACCCTGGTCGACGAGATCCGGCGCCAGCGCCGGGCCGAGCGGCTCTACGACGCACTTTCCGAATCCGCCAGGGATGATTGGAATGCCGAAGAGCGTTTAATATCCGGGTTGACAGTGCAACGCGGGCTGGAACGCCTGGCGCCTCATCACCGCGACATCATAGCGATGATCGATCTTGCCGGTTTGAGCTATGCGGAGGCCGCGGACTTGCTGGGTGTGCCGAAAGGAACAGTGATGAGCCGCATCAGCCGGGCACGGAGCAGCCTGCTGAATTTGATCGAGAAGGACAACGTCCGGGCCATGCCGCTCGAGACGCGGGAACGGAGTGGATGAACCGACAAATTGTCTCCATCGAGGAGTTGAACGCCTATGTCGACGGCGAATTGGACGCGCGCGACTCCGCCCGCGTCGCCCGCGCCGTTGCCGAGGACGCGGAATTGGCCCGGCGGGTCGCCGTGCTGACCAAGCTGCGTTCGGTCCTGAAGGACAGCGTGCAGGCGCCCGCGATGGCGCTGCCGAAGGTCAGGGCGGCGCGCCGCCTTCTATGGACGTCCTTGGCCGCCGGCATCGCGCTCTTGATGGTGGTCGCAGGTCTGCTCCTGGTCCGCGAGGTCGACCGGGCGACGGACCAGGTCTGGCTCGCGCGGGCCTGGGCCGCCCACGACGACTGGAGGCTCGACGAGGCCGGCGATGCGGCCGTCGCGCCCGTTCTTGCCGATCCGGCACGCTTCGTCCCGGACCTCTCCGCCGCCAAGCTGCGCGTTGCCACGGTGCGGCTGGCCCAGGCCGCGGACCTGCAGGATCGCGACCTGATCGGATATGCCGGCACCCGCGGCTGTAAGATCAGCCTGATCCGCGCCCCGGCGCCGGACGGCATGCCCGAGGCCCTGAGCGCCTATCACCGGGGTCTTCGCCTCGCCTATGCCTGGCGGGTCGGCGGGCTCGGCCACGTGCTGCTGGCCGAGGGCATGGACCCCGGCCGTTTCCAGTTGATCGCCGAGACGCTCCGCGACGCGACCGTCAAGCGCCTGCAGCCCGACCCGCGCACCCGTATCGCCCTCTACCGCTCGCGCGCGGAGAGCGCGCCCTGCCACGCCTAGTGTCTTTGGTCCTGGATATCCCGCAAACAATTGCGGGCAAACGGAATAAACAGGCGCCCGGGAGCGTCTGTGCCTTTTGATATCAGACCGTAGATTCCGTTGCCGCCAAGGCCGTCGCACGGCCCTTGGCGGCAAGGGTTCGGACCAGTGGGACGTATGCCTGGTCTCGTTCCGGCGCATGCGGCCGAACACAGACAAGGAGGGGAGGACGTCAGGATCATGGTCTATACCAAGAAAAATCCGGCTCTCTTGATCATGGGGGTCATCTTCGTGGCGATCGCCATTCTGGCCGGGTCGGGCGCGGCCGATGGCGTTATCGGCTTTCTCAAGATCAAGAAGTACGTCGGCGAAATGGTCGGCATGGGCTATGCGTTCGGTGCCATCGGCGTCCTCGTCGGCGCTTGGCACTGGTGGGGCAAGCACGAGGAAGGCAACCTGGACTACTATCTGTCCAGCATTGCAGGGGGCATCTTCATCCTGCTGATCGCCATGGTGGTGCGCTGGTTCGGCGCGCCCCTGGTTGCCGTGGCCAGCAAGGGCCTGGGGACCGTGATGGCGGACAAGTATCTGCACGACGTGCTGGGCCTCAACTACGTGGTGCTCGGCATCCTGGCCGGGATCATCACCGTCAATGTCTTCGGCATCCCCAAGTGGGCGGAAAACGGCGTGCGTTTGTCGCGGCTCGGCCTCAAGACCGGGGTCATCCTGCTGGGCACGCTCTACAGCCTGGCCGAGCTGGCGGCGCTCGGAAAACTGTCGGTCGTGATGGTCGGCTTTTTCGTTCTGGGCGCGGTCGGCTTGGTCCTGTGGCTGGGGCGGCGCAGAAAGATCCCGAATTCCATGGGCGGCGTGCTGTCCGCCGGCATGGGCGTCTGCGGCGTCTCGGCGACGGTCGCCGCCGCGCCGGTCGTCCAGGCCAAGTCGGTGGAGATCGCCTATACCATCGGCACCATCCTGATCTGGGGCGTCGGCTGCATGTTCCTGTTCCCGGTGATCGGGCACATTCTGGATCTGGGTTATATCCAGTTCGGCGCCTGGGCGGGGACCGGTATCCTGAACTCGGCGCAGGTCGCGGGCGCGGCGCTCGCCTATCAGCCGGACGGCATCGAGACCCTGAAGGTCGCCGAGATCTTCAACATCACCCGCGTTCTGTTCCTGCCGATCATCGTTCTGTGGCTTGCCGTCTGGTACGTGCGTCTCGAGGAAACGACGGCCGGCCCCCAGGTTAACGTCGGCACCGTGATCTTCGAGAAGTTCCCGGTCTTCGTGCTCGGCTTCATCCTGATGTTCGCGCTGTCCTCGACCGGCGTGTTCGCTCCGGCGCAGCACTACAAGGGAAAATACTTCGACAACGACATCGCGGCCGGAAAGCTGCTCAAGGACGAGCAGGCAGCGACCCTCAGCGCCGAGGCCGGCAAGCTGCAACGGGCCGACCGCAAGGAGGCCCTGGCCAGCTTGATCCAGAACAGGAAGGTCATGACCATCGACGACGAGACCGTGATCCGCGGCATCTTCAACGCGAACGTCCTGTCCAAGGACGCCAACAAGATCTTGAAGACGGCAACCAAGGTGGTCAGGCACACGGCGAAGAAGATCAGTAAATTCAGGCAATGGATCACCCTGCTCTTCGCCTTCGGCCTGACCGGTCTGGGCATGCAGATCACCCTCGCGGCGATGAAGCAGGCGGGCGGACAGCCCCTTGTCATCGGCGGCATCGTCGGAACCACCAAGGCGGTTCTGTCCTTGATCGTGATCCTGCTGTTCGTCAGCGAAACCATCTAAAGGGAGGCCGCAAAATGACGTCGAAAGACAGCCAAGACATCGACCTTCAAGAAGAAGCGGGCGCGAAGTTTCACCGCGGCTCGGCCCTGTCGATCTTCGCCAGCGACCGACGCGAGGACTTCATGGCGCTTCTGTTCGCCATGCTGATCGCGCTCGGGGTCTACCTCCTCGTAAGCTAGCGGGCGCGACAGGCAGTCCTGACCCGGCGCCGTTGCTGGCGCCGGGTCTTTTCTTTAGTGGTAGTGCGATGAATCCGCGTTCGATCCTCCTGGCCAGCCACGGCAGCGACGGCGCGCGCGCCGCCGAGGCGGCCGCCCTGGACCTGCTGGGCGAGGGCGGCAAGCTCTTTCACCTGGTCGTGGTGCCCGATTTCTGGAAGGGCATGACGGGCGACGACTGGCTCAACAACGCGGTCACCCGGGCCCGCTTCGGCAAGTACGTGGAGGACCAGCTGGCCCGCGAGGTCGGCCTGGAGGTCGCCCGCCTGGCAGACGCGGCCGAACAGCGCAAGATCGCCTACGAGAACAGCGTCCGGCTCGGCAAGCCGGCGGAGTGCCTGGCCGAGGCCGAGCGCTCCGGCGCCTACGACCTGGTCGTGATCGGCGCGCCCCGGCCGAAGGGCGCGCCCGGCCTGCGCTCGCGCATGACGCCGGAGACCCTCGTGCGCGCGCTCAAGACGCCGCTGCTCGTCGTTCCCCATCCCGGCTGAGGGAAGCCCGGTCGATGGAGCCCACGCCGGATACGGACGCGAGCGAAGCGGAGGAAAACGACGCGGCCTGGGTCGTCGTCGAGACGGGGCTGGAAGCCGAGGAGCTGTTCGGCTTCTGCCAGGACGTCGAGCGCCTGTTTCGCATCAATCCCGCCTACGTCTTCCGGCGCTGGGAGGACCTCGGCGGCGGTATCGTCCGCTGGGCCGCGCTGAACGAGAGCAACGATCGCGAAATCGACACACGGTTCTCCGTCGAGCGCTTGCCCCACGGTCTCGCCGTGACCTACGCCAGCGGGCTCAAGACGCGGACCACGTTCCGCGTCGAGCCCGGCGGCGGGCCCGGCGGCGGCGGCGCCAAGCTCGTCGTCACCGACGATTACAGCGGCACGCCCGAGGCCGAGCGCGAAGCGCGCGTGGACGAGGTGGACACGAGCCTCAACTCCTGGGGATACGGCCTTCACAAGTACCTTCGCCAGTGGCGGCGGTGGTCCGGCCTGGCGCCCTGGCGCTGGTACATGCGGCGCGTCTGGCAACCCATGCGGCCCATGGCGCGGCGCATCGTCTTCCTGTTGATCGTCATCACGGCGCTGGAGTTCGTCGGCTTCCTGCTGGTCTTCGCCATCTTCCGGCTGAACCTCGAAGGGTATCTGGGACTCTAGTGTTGCGGCCCCGACGGCTTGCACCCCGAAACGCAAAGCAGCGGAATTACCACGAAGGCACAAAGATACTAAGGGTTTCAATACGTTCTTCGTGTCTTCGTGTCTTCGTGTCTTCGTGTCTTCGTGGTAAGGATCTCGTCGTCGGCAGGAGGTGCCTTCTATGGGACCGAGAGCACGGGTGCTTCTCTCGAGTAGCGGAATTCCACGCTTTCGCCGAAGGCTCAGCGCCGGACCTTGCGGTCGCTGGTGAAGAAGGTCCAGCGAAGGCCGCCGCCCACGGCATAGGTCACCTCGTCGCGGTAGAGCGGGCTGTCGTCGTTGGCCGAGCCCGTCCAGAACCCGATCTGGGTGCCGCCGAAGAACTGGATCCGCTCGGTGACACCCCAGGACAAGCCGAGGCTGACCTCGCTGCCCACATAGCCCGGGTCGGCACGATGGCGCGGCCGGTCCGCTCGCACGTCGGCGGGCCCGACTTCGTAGAAATACTCGTTGAAGCCGTCGAAGCCGAAGGTCGCGCCGACGGCGGCGATGGCGCGCAGGTCGATGTCGAAGAGGCCGTTGCGCCGATAGGTGATCGCCGGATTGACGGTCAGGCCCTGATAGCCGACGCCCTTGAAATCGGTCGACAGAACGACCCGCCCCGCCAAGGACAGATCGAGCTCGTTCACGGGATCGTCCGCCAACAGCTTGCCGATCAGCTTGGGGCCGGCTTCGAGCAGGTAGTCGAGGTCGTCCATGCCGCGCCGCGCGTCGTTGTCGTCCGAGTCGACCGGGAAGGACGCGTCGAGGCCGACATTGAGCTCGAGCCACGGAATGTCGACGAAAAGGCCGCGCGGCCCCGCGCCGTCGCCGGCGCGGAAGAATTCGCCCCGATAGACGGCGTAAGGCAGGGCGATGCCGTTGACGTGATTCTGATCGGCGGCCGGATAGTCGGGCAACCAGCCGCCCCCGCCGACGACGCCGATCTCCCACAAAGGCCTTTCGCGAGGCCCGCTCGGCACGGGCCTGTCGGCATCCCCGGCTTCGCTTTCGGCTTCGCCCTCGCCGCCGGGCGCGTCCTGCTCCGCCAGAGCGGGCCAGGCCAGGCAAAGCGCCGCGATGAAGAGCCAGAAGGCGGGTCGGATTTTCATTCAGGGTCCTTGTTTGTAGCTCGTTGACGACGGCTCGCCGACTCGCGGGCCACACTGTCACCCAAAAGTTTCCCTATGGTTATGGGCGGATGGTCCAAGGGTCGCCGATCCTGACCCTTGGTGTAACATCGAGGCCCGCGCTCTCGAACCAGGGAGGACAGCCGATGCTCGACGTCGCAGGAAAGTTTCCACGCCACAAACTCATGTTCGGCCCGACGCCGGTCGAGAAGCTGGAACGGCTCTCCGCCCACCTGGGGGGCGGCGTCGAGATCTGGGCCAAGCGGGAGGACTGCAACAGCGGCCTGGCCTTCGGCGGCAACAAGATCCGCAAGCTGGAATACCTCGTGCCCGAGGCGATCGAGCAGAACTGCGATACGCTGGTCACGATCGGCGGGGTGCAGTCGAACCACACCCGCCAGGTCGCCGCGGTCGCGGCCAAGCTCGGCATGAAATGCCGCCTCGTCCAGGAGAGCTGGGTGCCGTTCAACGACGCGGTCTACGACCGGGTCGGCAACATCCTCATGTCCCGCGTGCTGGGGGCCGAGGTCGAGCTGGTCGACGAGGGCTTCGACATCGGCATCCGGGAAAGCTGGGAGCGCGCGCTCGAGGACGTGAAAGCGAAGGGCGGCAAGCCCTACGCGATCCCGGCCGGCGCCTCCGACCATCCCCTGGGCGGCCTGGGCTTCGCCGGCTTCGCCGACGAGCTGCGCGAGCAGGAGGCGGAGCTCGGCTTCGCCTTCGACTACGTCGTCGTCTGCTCCGTGACCGGGTCGACCCAGGCCGGCATGGTGGTCGGCTTCGCCGCCGACGGGCGGGCCCGCAAGGTCATCGGCATCGACGCATCGGGAACGCCGGCGCAGACCCACGCGCAGATCCTCAGGATCGCCCGGAACACGGCGGATAAGGTCGGTCTCGGAACGGCGATCGCGTCCGACGACGTCGTCCTCAACCCCGACTACGCCTATCCCGCCTACGGCGTCCCTTCCGAGGAAACCAACGCGGCGATACGTCTCGGTGCGCGCCTCGAGGGGATGATGACCGACCCGGTCTACGAGGGCAAATCCATGCAGGGCATGATCGACCTCGCCGCCAAGGGCTTCTTCCCGCCCGGCTCGCGGATCCTCTACGCCCACCTCGGCGGCGTGCCCGCGATCAACGCCTACAGCTACCTCTACCGCAACGGCTGACCAAAAAAAGGTGTCAGGAACCTTTTTAACGATAGTTATATCGATTTCTCAATATGTTAGAGATCTAAAAACTCCTGCAAAAAAGGTTCCTGACACCTTTTTCCGTCCAGCGATGGCCCCGCGATAGAAGCCTTTGGCCTCCGAACGCGCTTCGGCTATCCTTCCCCGGCCCCGGAGTCCACGGAAGGAAACGAGCTCATGGCCAAGCCCGAGAAGCATGTCTTCGTGTGCACGCATACGCGTCCGAGCGACGATCCGAAGGGCTCGTGCAGCGCGCGCGGCGGCCAGGCGGTCGTGGACACCTTCGCGGGCGCATTCGAATCGCGCGGTCTGTGGGGCCGTTTCAAGCTCAACACCTCGAGCTGCTTTGGGACCTGCGAGCAGGGCCCCTGCGTGCTCGTCTACCCGGAAGGCGTGCTGTACCAGCCGGTCAAGCCGGACGACGTCGCGACGATTATCGAGGGACACCTCCTCGGCGGCCGGCCCATCACCGCCCTCGAGGCCCCCAAAGACATCTGGGACTGACACGCAGAGCGCGCCCGGCCGGGCCGCATCGCGACGGCCGGGCCTTCCGGCCCTTGACTCTGCTCGCTCGATTTCACCACCGTCCCTCGGATTCGAGCTCGATTATTCCTGCGTATCCAGATCGACCACCGCTCTCGCCAGGAAGGTAACCGAACCCGTGCTGTTCTCGAAGTCCGAGACCTCGACCCCGATGCCTTCCAATTGCCTCGCCCGTACGTCCAATATCGCCATGCCTCGGGTTGGGATTGGAAACCCTGCCTCTATCTCCAGGTTCGTCGGACCATGGAACCGAAGGCGGCGAACAACCCCCTCTTTCTCCAAGGTCAAGTCGATGAAAGACTTTCCCGGATCTTCTTTGTCTACCTGATAATTGAAACCGAGTATGTCGTAGGTCCAAGGGTCATCGATGATCGGGTGATCCGGATCTCGTTTCATGGGTCTCCAAGCCTCCGGTTTCCTCCGCCCCCTACCCCTCGCCGCAGATCGCCTTCAGCGCCTGCCAATCGGCGGCGGACATCGCCGTCTCGCCGCCGGCCCCGGCGAAGAACTCCCGGCGGCTCTCGTTGGTCGGGTGGGTCGAGAGCAGGGCGAGCGCGGCGGGCATGTCGCCTTGCTCCTCCTGCAGGCGGGCGAAGAACGCGGCCACGCCGCCGGCGCTCAGGCCCGCCCCGCCGAGCAACTCGAGCGCCGTGGCGTCGGCGTCGGATTCGGCCTCGCGGCTGAACGAGGTCGAGAGCAGGGTCTCGCCGGCCAGGCCCACGATGCCGCCGCCCAGGTCGCCCAGCATGACGCCGAAGAAGAAGGCCAGGCCCAGCGACTTGACGATTCCCTCGGTGCCGTGGCGGTGCGTGACATGGCCCATCTCGTGGGCCAGGACGCCGGCCACCTCGTCGGGCGATTCCGCGAAATCGATGAGGCCCTTGAAGATGACGATCCGCCCGCCGGGCAGCGCGAAGGCGTTCGTGACGCCGATGTCCAGCACCGAGACATTGAAGGTGTAGGGCGAGCGCGCGACGCCCGCGAGCCGGCCGGTCAGCCGGTCCAGCACGGCGCGCCCGGCCTCGGCCTCGCAGAACTCGGGCCGCTCGCCGCTCGCTTTGGTGAAGAGATCGAGGACCTGCGCGAACACGCGCTCGCCCAGGTCGACCTCCCAGGCGATCGGGATCACCTTGGCGGCCGCCTCGGCGAAGCGCGGCAGGGCGAACCACAGCACCCCGGTCAGCACCGCGACCGCGAGCACCGCCATGGTCGCCCAGCGCGCCGCCCGCTCACCCCAGCCGCGGTGCCGCAGGACCAGCTGCGGCGCCCGGTCGACCAGATCCTCCAGCAGCGCCCGGTCCGCCACCACCAGCCTGGCGCCCTCGCCGGCGCCCTCGCCGGCCCCCTCCCCGGCCACGCCGGTCTCGAGCCTGAGGCGCAGGGGCCCCTCGCCGAAGACCTCGCCCAGATAGCGCAGGTCCTCGTAGGGCCAGAGCGCGACCCTCCGGCCCGTCCCGTCGCTCAGGCGCAGGCCGGCCACGTCCAGGCTCACATCGACGTCGATGCGAGCCTGGACGT
>Ga0224504_10000963_pt1 | contig 12854 bp, 11 predicted proteins | sample SF_Oct11_sed_USG_3_FD_170160 | JGI IMG/M metagenome (GOLD analysis project Ga0224504, IMG submission 170160) | Sediment microbial communities from San Francisco Bay, California, United States - SF_Oct11_sed_USGS_24 | ecosystem: Environmental > Aquatic > Marine > Sediment | place: USA... | reverse complement strand
CGCTAGTGTTGTTGTGCCTAATGTTTCAACTACACAGGCCCGAATTAAAGTAGAGAGTGTTGGAAATATTTTTTATGCTATAAATGAGGTAAATATAAGTGTTCATGCAAAAGAATTTGAAATGAGTTTTGATGCTGACAATGCAAAAGTGTGTAAAACCGAAAATTCGGTGTACAGCTTTACTTATAGCACTTATTTAGGATTTAATGAAATCACTACTTTTTCGGCGACTGGAAATCCTGCCGGAACAACGGTAAGTTTTTATCCTACTGCGGTAACTGAAAACAACACCAATGTTGAAGTAACCGTAAGTGGTATTGCTAGTATTGATGCAGGAAACTACACATTTAATGTTGTTGGAACATCTGGAGCTACTTCATTAGAAAAAACAAATACATTAAGTTTAGCTGTTTTTGAATCGACTTTAACAACTCCTGTTTTAAATACTCCAAATAACAATAGCCTGTCTTTTGTGAAACCGTATGTGCTTGACTGGGAAGCAGATGAGAATGCAGAAGCTTATGATGTTGAAATTGCAACTGATGCAGATTTTACTTCTGTAATTGAAGAAGCTACGCTAAATACAAATTTCTATAATCCACAGCTTTTGGCTATAAATACAAAGTATTATTGGAGGGTTGTTTCAAAAAATACTTGTGGAGGTATTAGCGATTTTTCATCGGTATTTGATTTTACAACGGCCAATGAAGTTTGTGATATGTATGTTTCAACTGATATTCCGAAATCGATCCCGGATAATGATCCAGGTGGCGTTAGTTCTACAATTATTGTGACAGAAAATAAATTAATTACTAATATAAAGGTTACTGTAAATATAAACCATACTTATGATAAAGATTTATCATTAGAATTAACAAGTCCAACAGGAATTACAATATTGTTGTCGGTAGGTAACGGAGGTGAAGGTAATAATTATACAAACACTATTTTTGACGATTCAGCTGAAAACAGTATTGTTGATGGCTTAGCACCCTTTTTAGGAACATTTAGACCTCAAATTCCTTTGTCGTATTTGAATAATACAACTTCTCAAGGAGATTGGACTTTAAAAGTGGTAGATTCAGGTGAGGCCGATACAGGAACTATTGATAGTTGGAGTATGGAGATTTGTGGAGTGCCTACTGTTAGTACTGATGATGATAATGATGGTGTAGCCAATACTATTGATCAATGTCCTAATACAGCTTCAGGAAATACTGTAGATGCCTTAGGGTGCTTTAAGTTTGCTGAAAATAATTTTAAGATTGAAGCTATTGGAGAGACTTGTTTAGGTAATGCCAATGGTCAGATTGTAATTGCCACAAAAAAAGAGTATGATTATTCAATCACTATTAATGGAGTATTGTATAATTTTACTTCGGGTATTACTATTTCCGATTTGGCTGCTGGAACTTATAATTTATGTATAGGTGTATATGTTGAAGATGAAGGTAAAACCTTTGAGCAGTGTTTCACCATACCTATTGAAGCAGGAACACATGTTGCTGGAAAAGCAGAGGTTTCTAATAATAAAGTAGCAATTGAAATTAGTCAGGGAACACCACCCTATAAGATGTTGGTAAACGGAAAAGTTGTTTTTGAATCAGTAGCGCCTTTAATGTCACTTGATGTAAATCATGGAGATAAAATAACGGTAAAAACAGGGGTTGAATGTGAAGGACTTTTCTTAACCGAAATTGATTTAATTTCTGAAATAATAGCCTATCCAAATCCTACCAATGGAAATTTTGAGATTTCTTTACCAACCAGTAACAACGAAGTGAAAATAGCGTTGTACACAACGCAGTCGCAATTAATTTCTTCAAAGATGTATCCTGTGCTTAATGGAAAGGTTCAGTTAACAATTCAAAACAAACCTACTGGTGTATATTTTGCAAAAGTATATTTAGACAAACCAATAGCCCTAAAAATTATTAAGAACTAACCTTTTACAGCTTATTACTTTATAATTCTTACAATTCAAATCCTAAATTAACGCCTAGGTTTTTTGCTATTAACTTGGTGATTCTAGATTTTAATTGTGGAATTTTAATTTTTTCAACCACATCATTTGCAAATGCAAATAACAGCAAAGCTTTTGCTTCTTCTTTAGGAATACCTCTTGATTGCATATAAAATAATGCACTTTCATCTAATTGACCAATGGTGCAGCCGTGTGAACATTTTACATCATCGGCAAAAATTTCTAATTGTGGCTTTGCATTTATTGTGGCGCCATCATTAATTAGAATATTGTTGTTTTGTTGAAAAGCATTGGTTTTCTGCGCTGCTTGCTGCACTTTTACTTTTCCATTAAAAACACCTGTAGACTTTTCAGCATATATGCCTTTATAAAGTTCATGGCTTTCACAGTTTGGATGTTTGTGATTTACCAAGGTGTGATTGTCAACATGTTTTTTCCCATTTAAAATGGAAATTCCATTTAAGTTTGAGTTAATATGTTCACCTTCTTGGTAAAATTCAAGGTTATTTCTTGTAATGTTACCGCCAAAAGAAAAAGTATTGACAGAAGCCACACTTTGTGTTTTTTGAGAAATAAAGGTGCTGTCTATTAATGAGGAGTTTACGGTGTCATTTTGAATTTTATAGAAATCTACAATGGCTCTTTTATGAAGAAAAATTTCAGTAACCGAATTGGTAAACGTTGTGTTTTTAGATAAATTTTGATGACGTTCAATAATTTGAACATGTGAGTTTTCACCTACCACCACTAAATTTCTAGGTTGTAATAAAATTTCTTTTTCGCTACCGGTAGAAAAATGTACAATTTGAATTGGTTTTTCAACAATGGTGTTTTTGGGAATGTTAATAAAAGCACCTTCTGAAGTAAATGCGGTATTTAATTCCGCTAAGCTATTGTTGTTTTTAGCTATGGTGTTAAAATAATTATCAACAATCATTTTATATTTTGGACGAGTCAACGCTGAAGAAAGTACACAAACATCACAATCATCATGGGTTGTACTCGATAAAAAAGAGCTAAAAACACCATCAATAAAAATTAAAGTGTACGATTCAATATCGTTAATTAAATACTGCTTTATATTTTTAAATTCAACTGCTTTTTCATTTGAAGGAAACAAGCTGAAATCATGTTTAAGTAAAGGTCTTAAGCTTGTATATTTCCATTCTTCATCTTTTTTAGAAGGAAACCCTTTTTGTTCAAAATTTTGAATAGCTTGTCGTCTAATTGAATGTGCTTTAGAATCTAAGTCCAATCCACCTTTGTTTTCAAAAGCTAAAAATGAAGAAACTAATTTTTCTTTTAAATCCATTTTGTATCGTATTCAGTAAAAGTATTCAGTAATCAGCTTTTCTGTTAACTGTAACCTTTTACTGTTTTTTATTGTTATTTATTTAAGCCAGTCGTATCCTTTTTCTTCTAGTTCTAAGGCTAATTCCTTACCTCCAGATTTTACAATTTTTCCGTTGTATAAAACGTGTACAAAATCGGGTATAATATAGTCTAGTAAACGTTGGTAATGTGTAATTACCAATACCGCATTGTCATCACTTTTAAGTTTGTTTACACCGTTAGCAACCACTTTTAAAGCATCAATATCCAAACCTGAATCAGTTTCATCTAAAATGGCTAATTTAGGTTCTAGCATGGCCATTTGAAAAATTTCGTTACGTTTTTTCTCACCTCCCGAAAAACCTTCGTTTAAAGAACGTGATAAAAATTTACGATCAATCTCTAATAAATCTGCTTTTTCACGAATTAATTTCAGCATATCTTTTGCAGGTAGCTCTTCTTGTCCGGTTGCCTTACGAGTTTCGTTAATGGCAGTTTTAATAAAATTAGTAACCGTAACTCCTGGTATTTCAACAGGATATTGGAATGATAAAAAGATGCCTTTATGTGCTCTTTCCTCAGGGGCTAATTCGTCTAAATCTTCACCATTTAAAATTACAGAACCTTCTGTAACTTCATATTCTTCTTTTCCTGCAATAACAGCTGAAAGTGTACTTTTACCAGAACCATTAGGTCCCATAATAGCATGAACTTCTCCAGCTTTAATGTCTAGATTTATGCCTTTTAAAATATCTTTGTCGTTGATACTTGCGTGTAAATTTTTTACTTGTAACATCGTTGTTGTTTTATATAAAATCTAATTTTATGGTGTCTTTTTTTTCGAATTGATCGGCATTAAAATGTTTGTTTCCAATGTAATCCATGCCTAAATATGCGGCTGATTTTTGAAAAGGTAAATAAAAGGTTGCATCTATTTCATTGTCATGAGAATTAGAAATAGCAAACATTTTTTTACCTCTTAATTTTCTTCCCATTTCTTTTTCGATTCGTATTAAATCTGAAAAACGATCAAAAAATACTTTCATAACTCCACTCATACTATACCAGTAAACCGGCGTTGCAAAAATAAAAGTGTCGTATTTTTCAATGATGTTTTTAATAAGCGGCATAAAATCATCGTTTTTATTTTTGCTTTCGTAATCGTAATAAGAAATGTTGTGTTCTCTTAAATTTACAATATCAATATTAAATTGTTCAGCAATACCTGCTACAATTTTAGTAGTATTCCCATTAGAGCGAGAAGAGCCAACTATAATAACTTTTTTATTTCCCATTATTAACCAACACTGCCTTCTAAACTAATTTCTAATAATTTTTGTGCTTCAACGGCAAATTCCATTGGTAATTTATTTAATACCTCTTTACCAAATCCATTTACAATTAATGCAATGGCTTTTTCAGTATTTATACCGCGCTGATTGCAATAAAATAATTGGTCTTCACCAATTTTACTTGTGGTAGCTTCATGCTCAATTTGAGCTGTTTTATTTTTAGCTTCTATATAAGGGAACGTATGTGCGCCACATAAATCACCCATTAATAAAGAGTCACATTGTGAAAAGTTACGGGCATTATTTGCTCTGGTTCCAATTTGTACCAAACCTCTATAAGAGTTTTGAGAACGGCCTGCTGAAATTCCTTTTGAAATAATAGTGCTTTTTGTATTGTTACCCAAGTGAATCATTTTTGTACCTGTATCGGCTTGCTGAAAATTGTTTGTTACGGCAATTGAGTAAAATTCGCCAACCGAATTATCACCTTTTAATATGCAACTAGGGTATTTCCAAGTAATAGCACTTCCGGTTTCAACTTGTGTCCAAGAAATTTTTGCATTCTTTTCACACAATCCACGTTTGGTTACAAAATTATAAACACCTCCTTTTCCGTCTTTGTCCCCTGGAAACCAGTTTTGTACGGTTGAGTATTTTATCTCAGCATCGTCTAACGCTATTAGCTCCACAACAGCTGCGTGTAACTGATTTTCATCACGTGCAGGTGCTGTACAGCCTTCTAAATAGCTAACATAACTTCCTTTGTCGGCAATGACTAATGTACGTTCAAATTGACCTGTACCACCTTCGTTTATTCTAAAATAAGTAGACAATTCCATAGGGCAAGTAACACCTTTTGGAATGTAACAAAATGAACCATCAGAAAACACGGCTGAATTCAATGCGGCATAAAAATTATCTTTCGTTGGAACAATTGTGCCTAAATATTTTTTTACCAATTCAGGATGCTCTTGAATGGCTTCAGAAATAGGCATAAAAATAATGCCTTTTTCATTCAATGTCTTTTTAAAAGTGGTTGCTACAGAAACTGAATCTACCACAATATCAACAGCAACATTTGACAACCTTTTTTGTTCGTCGATTGAAATTCCGAGTTTTTCAAAAGTTTTCAATAGTTCTGGATCCACTTCGTCTAAGCTATTCAATTGTTTTTTTTGAACAGGTGCCGAATAATAACTAATTTCTTGAAATTTTGGTTTCTCATAATTTACATTGGCCCAGTCAGGTTCTGTCATTTCTTTCCAAATTCTAAAAGCTTCTAAACGCCATTCCGTCATCCATTCGGGTTCGTTTTTCTTTTTAGAAATAGCAATAACTACTTCTTCATTTAAACCCACAGGGAATTTATCAGCTTCAATATCGGTATAAAATCCGTATTCGTACTCTTTGGTTTCGAGTTCTTTTTTTAAATCGTCTTCAGTAAATTTACTCATTATAAGTTTTTAAAGTGAAAAACTTTCTCCACAACCACAGGTGCGTTGTGCATTTGGATTGTTAAAAACAAATCCAGTTCCGTTTAGTCCACCAGAATATTCCAATGTTGTGCCTACCAAGTACAAAAAGCTTTTTTTATCTACAATAATTTTTACACCATTGTCTTCAAAAATCTTGTCGTCATCTTGGTTTTCTTTATCAAAATTTAATTCGTACGAAAGTCCTGAGCAACCACCACTTTTAACCCCAACCCTAACAAAATCAGTGTCAGGATTAAAGCCATCATCTTTCATGAGCTCAACTACTTTCTTCTTTGCTATGTCTGATACTTTTATCATATTGTGCTTAAGTAGATTAATTCTAAATAAGTGCAAATATAGGTACAAAAAATGATTTATTATATTATTAATATGAATAAAACTGATAGTGCAATTGATGTTACCTATAATCATATTATCTTTGCAAAATGATAGAAGATAAAAACCAATCACGTACAAATTTATCCGAATTAGGAGAATTCGCATTGATAAATCATTTGACTAAGAATTTTGACATAAAACATAGTACTTCGGTAAAAGGAGTGGGCGATGATGCTGCAGTTTTAAATTTTAAAAACAATGAAGTACTTGTTACCACAGATTTGTTGGTTGAAAGGGTGCATTTTGATTTAAGTTACATGCCTTTAAAACACCTAGGTTATAAAGCTGTAATGGTGAATTTATCTGATATTTATGCCATGAATGGCATGGCCAGTCAAATTACGGTTTCAATAGCCGTTTCAAACCGTTTTACATTGGAAGCTATTGAGGAATTATATGAAGGTATTCATTTGGCTTGTAAAAACTATAATGTTGATTTGGTTGGTGGCGATACTACATCTTCAACAACAGGTTTGTTAATAAGCATTACTGCCATTGGTGAAGTAGAAAAGGAAAGTGTTGTTTATAGAAATACGGCAAAACAAAACGACTTATTGGTAGTAAGTGGAGATTTGGGTGGGGCCTATCTTGGTTTGCAGGTGTTAGAGCGAGAAAAACGAGTTTTTGAAGTGAATCCGAATTCTCAACCTGACTTGACGGATTATTCATATTTAATTGAGCGACAATTAAAGCCGGAATCTAGAAAGGACATTGTGGCGTTATTGAAAGAAATGGGAGTGAAACCAACTGCTATGATTGATATATCAGACGGTCTTTCTTCTGAAGTTTTACATTTGTGTACGCAGTCTAAAGTTGGATGTAATTTATATGAAGATAAAATTCCTTTAGACCCTCAGGTAATTTCGACTTGTGAGGAGTTCGATTTAAATAGTACTACAATTGCTTTAAGTGGGGGTGAAGATTATGAGTTGTTATTTACAATTTCTCAAGAAGATTTTCCTAAAATTAAAGCAAATCCACATTTAACAGTAATTGGTCATATGACCGATGAAGCTAGCGGTGTAAATTTAGTAACAAGAGCAAATCAACAAGTTAAATTAACTGCGCAAGGATGGAATGCATTGAAAGATTAAATTAATCTTCCAATTTTTCGTGCTTTTTAATTTTACCACTATAGTTCATAGTGCTTCGATTGTTGCTATTTATATTTACAATAGCAGTTTTGTTTCCATTTACTATGATGGAAACATCATAGATTTCAGAGGACTTACTTTTGGCTTTAAACTTTACGATAGCTTTTCTTTTTTTATCAATGAAATTTACTTGATAGTTTTCAACTTCACCTTTAAATTCAATGCCGCCATTGGTTCCGCCATAGCCTGCACCTGAAAATGCCCTTCCAAAAAAAGGTAAAAAAGCATCAGCGCTTTTGTTGTCCATTTTTATAAAAGTAGGATTTGATATTAAATTAATACGCCTTCCTTTGTAAGTGGTTGCCCATTCACCCTCAAAAGTATAAGACTCTGCATTAACTATAGCTTTCATGACTTCATATTCTTTTAGGAAAGTCGCCTCTTTTGCCGCTTTTTTATCTTCTTTTGTTTGAGAAAATATTGGATTTACAACCAAAATTAACAAGACTATTAGTGCTAATAATTTTTTCATGATGGTAATTTTAGAATATAAAAGGAACAAAAGATATGCCATTTGTTATTAGTCTCTAAAAATTTATAATTCAAACGAGTATTTTAATTTATGTTATTAAACGGTCTAGTTTAATTTTTTTTCAGATGAATAGTCGTAAACAAGTTTTATATTGGGGGAAATGGACATGCCATTAGGGTTTAAGCCAAGTTCACCTTCAGGGATTTTAGTATTCAAATCAGCATAATAATTTTCCCAAAACGGTAAAGTTTCATTGGTTTCAGGATCTTTAAAAGTCATAGGGTTTAACTGAAAAGGGACTAAATTAGGATTTACTATATGAAATATTTCATATAATAGCTCTGAACAATAATATGAGTTGTCTCCAATTATATAAACATTATCGTACGGTAAACCTATAAGTGTTTTACCGTGTTTAATAGCTTCTTTTAGTGATGGTGTAAATTTGGTATGTAGCTTTCCTACAACTACTGTTGGTTTTCCGTTTTTTAAATTTCTATTTAAAAAAACTGGAAGTGATGTTTGCTGTACCCCAGTTGATATAGCTTCTAAAACAGTTAATTTATCCTGTTGCTTTACAACAATTCCCACATGGGTAAAATTATATTTTAAGCTTGTTTTAGTTACTTCTTCAATGGCATTGTCAATACTGTCTTTATCTAAATCTTGAAAAAGAATATCACCTTCTTTTAATGTGTATTGTTCTTTTTTACAAGAAACCATCAAAGAGATAATGAATACAAATTTTGTTAAAAAAATGAGGTTGTTTTTTAATGACATTGTTTTACGAATTTTATGATCGCTTGTATTAGTGCGGTTTTATTTTCAATATGACTCATGTGTCCATCCGGAAATTCAACTACATTAACCTTTGTGTTTTTGGTTTGGGTTATTAAGGTTGTGTATTCTAAAGCTGGATCTTGTTTTCCAACTATCATTTGAATTGGAAAAATAGCTGTATTATAAATAGAAGTGAGGTTACTTCTAATTTTCATTCCTTCCAAAGAAGCAATAATTCCTTGTGGAGAAATTTGTAAGGCTTCGTTTATAATTTTTTTTATTTCTGAACTGAAAATGGTTCTGTTTTTTTCTGAAAACAACATCGGAATGGCAATTCTAACAAATGTTTTGTGGTTTTGTTTAACTGCTGCAATGGCCCTGTCTCTATTTGTTTTTTTTTCTGCCGAATCTGGTAATGCAGTAGAATTCATTAGGCATAGGCCCTTTACATTAGAAGGAAATAGTTGTGAAAAATCCAAGGCTACATATCCACCCATACTATGACCAATAATAATGTATCTTCTAAGGTTTAAGTGGTCCAAAACGGCTTTTACCATTTTAGCTTGGCTTTCCATTGTATGGATATAGCCATGATTTTCGGTGGCTCCATGTCCGAGTAAATCAATACAAATTATCTTGAATTTTTTTGAAAGAGCGCTAGAAACTGAATTCCACATGGAACTATTTTCTAAAAAGCCATGTAGTAGTACAATTGCAGTACCACTCCCTTGTATATTGAAATTGACGCTTGTATTTTTATACAGTAAACGCATTAATTTTTTAAACCTTTTACAGCAGAAAACGCTTTGTCAACAACTTCCTCTTCAACTAAAATTGTGAACTCATTGGTAGTTGAAACAACTTCGTATAATGAAATTCCTTCCCAGGCTAGGCGTTTGAAAAACTGGTAATATAGACCAGCAATTTTAGTGTTTTCTTTTGGTAGCCCTATAGTTATGGCTGATAAATGGTCTTGAACAGCCGTACAATCTTCATTTTTGTAATAGGTTTCAATTCTGTCTTTTAAGGCAGTTGTAATAAGTACATTGCTTTCGTGAACACCTCTTGTAAAAGTGTAAAAAATATGAGGGTCATCTTTTATTATTTCCAGTGTTTTTAAATGGGCCTGAATTAAACTTGGGGAGTTTTTAAAAGTGTAGTCTGATATGTCTGAACGTACCGTAATGTCGCCTAAATTTTTAAGAACATTGTTTAACTTAACTTTGTTTGCCATTTCTTTGGGAGGGCTGTAACGGCGTAAGGCCATCATAATGGCTCCAGATTTCACAGGTTTTCGAAGCATTTTTGAAATGGGATTCATTAGTTCTTCAGATAAAGCGCTGTAGTTTAGTATATTACGTGTTAAGGCGTCTTCTAAGAAAGGTTGTGAAACTAAAATTTCTTCAACACAAGTAGCAATAGTCTTCATTTGTTAAATAGTTAACAGTTTGTGCAAAATTAGTATATAATTTTTAAACAATCATAATAAGTAGTAAATCATTTTAAATTTGCAGTACTAAAATAGTTGAAAATGAAAGTTTTAAAGTTTGGAGGTACCTCCGTTGGTTCTATAAAAAATATAAAAAGTGTAAAAGATATAATTACTGATGGTGATAAAAAAATTGTTGTATTATCAGCTATGTCTGGTACTACCAATACTTTAGTTGCCATTTATGAGCAAATTAAAAATGAGGAAATTGAAACCGCTTTATTAACAATTGAAGCATTAAGTCAGAAATATGTTGTTGTAATTGATGAACTGTTTAAAAATTCAAATTTAAAGAAGGAAATCAGCAATTATATTGGGGATGTTTTTTCTTATCTAAGGGCGTTAACTTCAGAGCAAGTTTCTGAATTGCTATACAATAAAATTGTATCACAGGGGGAATTGATGTCTACTTATATGTTTACAAAATATTTAATTCAAGAAGGTGTAAATGCCCGATTGTTGCCTGCGTTAAATTTTATGCGAATCGATAAAACAAATGATCCAGATGAATTTTATATCAAGCAAAACTTACAGCGAATTATAAATGAATCCTTACCTGCAGATATTTATATAACGCAAGGATTTATTTGTTTAGATGCATATGGAAATGTTGCTAATTTACAACGAGGAGGAAGTGATTATACGGCAACAATTATTGGGGGCGTCGTGGAGGCTGATGAGGTTCAAATATGGACAGATATTGATGGAATGCATAATAATGATCCTAGATTTGTTGAAAACACACATGCTATTTCAAATTTGTCTTTTGATGAAGCGGCAGAATTGGCTTATTTTGGAGCAAAAATATTACACCCACAAACGGTTATGCCGGCGCGTGAAGCAAACATTCCGGTGCGTTTAAAAAACACGGAGGATCCAAAGTCTTATGGTACATTAATATCTCAGGAAACGCAAGGGGAGGGAATTAAAGCTATTGCTGCAAAAGACAATATAACTGCTATTAAAATTAAATCGGCTCGTATGTTGCAGGCGCATGGTTTTTTGAAAAAAGTATTTGAAATTTTCGAGAAATATGAAACGCCAATTGATATGATAACAACATCAGAAATAGCTGTTTCACTAACAATTGATAATGATGCTTCGTTAGTTTCAATTGTTGACGAATTAGAAAAATTTTCGAATGTTGAAGTTGATAGTTGTCAAAGTATTATTTGTTTGGTTGGTCATTCGGTAGTTCGTCATCACCAGACCTACCGTTTATTTCAGGTGTTACAAGATATTTCAGTTCGTATGATTTCTTATGGAGGTAGTAATAATAATATTTCCTTATTGGTAAATACGAATGATAAAATTTCTGCCTTACAACAATTAAACAAGTATGTATTTGAAGAAACTTCAATTTTATAGAAATTAGCATTTTGATTAAACGTATAAAAAAAGCCTAGTTAATAATTATTAACCGGGCTTTTTTATAGAATATACTTATTTAAGCATTCATTAACGTTTCAATTTCATCCGTTTCAATAGGAATGTCTCGCATTAAATTAAATGGGGCACCAGATTGATTTACAATTACATCGTCTTCTAATCTAATTCCCATGTTTTCTTCAGGAATATAAATTCCAGGTTCAACTGTAAAAACCATACCTGCCTTCATAGGTGTTTTTAGCGCTCCATAATCATGTGTGTCTAACCCTATATGATGTGAAGTCCCGTGCATGAAATATTTTTTATATGCCGGCCATTTTGGATCTTCATTTTGAACATCGGCTTTGTCAATTAAATCTAGTCCTAATAATTCTGAAGTCATTAATTTTCCAACTTCTTTATGGTATTCAGCCCAAATATTTCCTGGGGTTAACATTTGGGTAGCTTTATTTTTGACTCTTAAAACGGCATTGTAAATAGCTCTTTGTCGTTTTGTAAACCGCCCGTTTACAGGTATTGTACGGGTCATGTCGCTTGAATAGTTGGCGTATTCTGCGCCAACATCCATCAGTAGCATATCGCCATCTTTACATTCTTTATTATTTTCAATATAGTGCAGTACGCATGCGCTGTACCCCGAACCTATAATTGGTGTGTATGCAAACCCTTTTGAACGGTTTCTTAAAAATTCATGCATAAATTCGGCCTCAATTTCATATTCCATTGTGCCAGGTTTAATAAAAGGTAGAACTCGTCTAAAGCCTTTATTGGTGATCTCACAGGCAGTTTGCATCATTTCAATTTCTTCAGGTTCTTTTAAGCCGCGAATGTTTTGTAAAATCTGATTGCTTTTTTCCCATTTATGTGCTGGGAAATCGGCTTTGCATTTTTTTATGAAGCGATCTTCTCTGGTTTCAATTTCAACTGATTGACGGTAATGTTCATTGGTGTTAAAGTAAACAATTTCAGCTTCAGTCATTAAATCAAAAAACACCTTTTTGAATTCTGAGAGCCAATAAACTGTTTTTATTCCTGAAACTTGGGTTGCTTCTTCTTTAGCGTATTTTGAGCCGTACCAAATCTCAATA
>Ga0224504_10000962_pt1 | contig 12866 bp, 16 predicted proteins | sample SF_Oct11_sed_USG_3_FD_170160 | JGI IMG/M metagenome (GOLD analysis project Ga0224504, IMG submission 170160) | Sediment microbial communities from San Francisco Bay, California, United States - SF_Oct11_sed_USGS_24 | ecosystem: Environmental > Aquatic > Marine > Sediment | place: USA... | reverse complement strand
ATCTCGCCCGCTTCAGAATGACTGGCGGCTTCATTCATGATGTTACTGCCCATAGGGTTTTTCGCATTAAAATGATTTCAGCACATATTATTAAGCTGATACAGAATTGGCGACCCGTAGTCGCGTGTCGACAAGCTAGAGTGCAATCAGGCCCTGACCAGTATTCCGGGCAACTGCCGGACATAGGCTCTGATCTCATCACGGACCCGCCGGTAATGCACCAAAGCCTGATCATCGGTTTTTGCATTCGCGGCCAGCTTTGGCGGATCATCGAAACCCTGATGTATGACTGTGACATCCCCCTGAAATAGCGGGCAGGTCTCGTTGGCATGACCGCAAACGGTAATCACATAGTCAAATACGACTGACGCCAGATCGTCCACCGTTTTGCTGTGATGGCTCGAAATATCTATATCGAGTTCCTGCATGGCACGTACGGCAAAAGGATTCAGCCCATGCGTTTCGATACCCGCCGAATAAGGCTCGATAAGGTCACCACATTCACGCCGGCACAAACCTTCTGCCATCTGACTTCGACAGGAATTACCGGTACACAGAAACAGCACTTTCAATTTTTCAGTCATGATTCACGGGATCCAACCCGGGTGTACAGCAATCCTTACCCTGCACCCATTGACAAGTCGGCGTCGCCAGCAACATACCCGTAACCGGGGCAATCAGATATAACCACAGAGCCTCATAATTTCCCGACAACAACGCCGGAGCCAAAGACCGCGCGGGGTTCATCGAAGCACCGGTAACGGGGCCACCGATAAGCGCTTCCAGCGCCACTGTTCCACCTACGGCGACGCCTGCCATGATGCCTTTTTCCATATGCCCTGTTGATACATTCAAAATCACAAACATCAATAAAAAGGACAGCACCACTTCCATAATAAAGACCTGAGGCAACCCCGCATTTGGCAAAGTTGCACCCAGCGTCTGGTGCTCCGGAAACAGAAACCTCAGCAATATTGCGGCAATGATTGCACCAACAATCTGACTCATCACATAGGGCAATGCTTCATTTTTTTTCAGGCGGCCCGCGGCCATAAAACTGATCGTCACCGCAGGGTTGATATGTGCGCCCGAAATATTTCCCAACGCATAAATCATCGCCATCACAATAAGACCGAAGACCATGCTGATACCCACATGGCCCAGCGCAGCCCCGAACAAATCGTTGACCACGATTGCACCACATCCGGCAAACACCAGCGCAAAGGTCCCCATGGCTTCCGCAATGTATTTATTCATAATGCCTCAATTAATTTGCTCATCAATATAATCGCACCATGCCGCTGAATCACGGGGAGGAATGTCTGGATTACCCCGAATACCCAGCTTGAATTCGATTACAGATCGCCATTCGTCTGACCCCGGATCAGGGCCATGACCCTGCCCGTCGCCCGTATTCACTGCAGTCTCTACATACGAATTCCAAGGCTTAGTGCAGGGCATCAGCTGCTGGGCCTCAGTCCCTTTTTCAGCGCAGCCGACTGCCGCAAAAATCATCAGGCAGGCAACTGTAATTCGGATATATGACATACCGATGACTCTCAAATCGCTGAAAATGCTTCGTGATATCTGATAACGCCTTGTGCAGATTCAAGGGCACCCGGCCTGAGCTCCTTCGCCATAAACAGTTCATCCGGCACATCGTATTCACAAGACAATCCAAATTTCACAGCCGGCATAAAACCGAAACGCGAATAATAATGGGTATGCCCGAGCACCACGATGGCATCAACCTGTAAGGCATTACAAGCTTCAAGCCCAGCCTCAACCAGTTGCGAACCAATGCCATGCCGCTGCAGGCCCGGCTTTACGGCCATTGGCGCAAGCCCCATCAAATAAAGACCGGATTCATCCGCAAGAGATACCGGTGAAAACAGGATGTGTCCAATAATCTCTTCACCAGACTCAGCAACCAATGAAACAAGCGGCTGCACTTGTGATCGCAAGGCATCAACCAGTTCGGCTTCTGCAGGAACATTAAAGGCAGAGGTGCTGAATGCGGCAGCATGAACAGCAAAAATACCGGGACTATCCTGAGGTCTCTCGGGACGGATCTTCAGAAGGCTTTCAGTTGCAGTTGAAATAGCATTAAGGCCTGACCCAGATGACACAAATCATACGCCTGTCCGGCCAGTCACTCAAAAGATCACAACATTCCGAACATCAGGCCCAGAGAAACCATAATCAGCAGTCCTGATACGGCCAGTTGTATGGCCTGGATCGTCAATTTCTTAACCAGCCTGGCACCGATCCAGACACCTGCAAATGCACTGAGCGTTGCCGACGCGACCAGCGTCCAGTCGATGGCATCCATTTGACTGAACATGCTTGAGCCATAAAAGGACAGGCGGGATAAATCCACGAAGACGGCAAGCAATACGCCTGTTCCGATAAACTGCTCCTTGGTCAGCCCCGCCTTGAGCAAGAACATGCTCCGAAATGCGCCCTGATGACCTGACACACCACCAAAGAAACCGCTGATTGCACCGCCGACGGGCAAATACTTTCGGTCGAAACTCAAACCCTCAAAGCCTGAAAACAATTCAACCATCACGAATATCAGGATGAGCAAACCAACAGCGAGCTTGATTGGCGATACCTCACGGACACTGCCCAACAACTCATAACTGAGCACCGGCGGCAGTGCTGATAGCCAACTGAGTGTTGCCGCACCGACCAGAGCAAAGAGAATAGCCGGAATACCGAACCGCAAGAGCACCGAACCTTCAGCATGCTTTGCAAATAGCGCGGCTTTAAACAGGTTGTTAGCCAGATGCACAACAGCCGTGATTGCGATGGCCAGTTCAATCGAAAGGAAAAGCGCCACGACAGGCATCAATAAGGTCCCGAGGCCAAAACCTGAAAATAGCGTTAGGGCTGATGCTCCGAGCGCGGCAAAAGAGACAACAAGAATATCCACGTGTCTGACTGACCCCAGTGAAGACTAATTATTTGCTATTTCAGAGCCGTGAGAATGCTCATGGCGTGTCTGTCTCGCCATGAGCATTCCTCACTCCAAATGATCTTCGCCCTTAACTTGAGCCCTTAACTTGAGCAATTAATCTTCGCGACCGATCACTCTGTATATCGCTGCACCCAGCACCGCGCCAATAATAGGCGCAACCCAGAACAGCCATAACTGCGTCACTGCCCAATCACCCACGAAAATGGCTACGCCCGTGCTTCGCGCAGGATTAACCGATGTATTGGTTACCGGAATACTGATCAGATGAATCAGGGTCAGACATAAGCCAATCGCTATTGGTGCAAAACCGGCTGGTGCCCTGGCGTCAGTCGCGCCCAGAATCACGACCAGAAACATCATGGTCATTACAATTTCTGTCACCAGCGCAGAGACCATCGAATAGCCACCCGGTGAATGCTCAGCAAAACCGTTCGAAGCAAAGCCAGCAGATACATCAAACCCGGCCTGACCACTCGCGATCACATACAGCACGCCGCCGGCAACAATGCCGCCAATGACCTGCGCAATAATATAGGGAGCCAGCTGATTCGCCGGAAACCGTCCTGCTGCCCATTGACCGATAGAAACGGCAGGATTCAAATGACAACCCGAAATATGCCCGATGGCATAAGCCATCGTCAGCACTGTCAGGCCGAAAGCCAAAGACACGCCCAGTAAACCGATACCCACTTCCGGAAATGCCGCCGCCAGCACTGCACTGCCACAACCGCCCAGCACCAGCCAGAACGTCCCGAAAAATTCTGCAATGTACTTATTCATCTACAGTCTCCCTGATCACACAAAAAAATACCGGTGACACCCTAAACCGAATACCTGCCTGCATCCGCTTCACCTCATTCACAAAATTCTCAGTCTGCGCAAAGCCTCCGCAAAGACTAAAAATACCGCCAGTAATGCAAGTGTCGTCGCGGCGCTTGCCACTGCCGGGGTAGCGACTTGCTTCAGTGATATACCATACGCCGCCCATGCGACGACCAGTGCATACACCATATCCGAGCGTCGCAAAATAACACTGGCACCTATTGCGCCGGCTATCGCGAGCTTAACCAGCGTCCACTGAACAGCGCTCAAGCCAACATCATCCCAGCCCATTCCGGTCTGTACAGCACTGATATTGGCGATCGTTGCGACAGTTACCCATCCCGTATAGAGGCTGAAAGGCAACTGGATAAATAAGCGTTCAAAAAAACCATGCACCGGATTCACAATATCCAGTGAACGGTAAATTATGATTAGCGTTACCAGAATCGCCAGCATCAGCAATAATGACACAACAAGAAAATCGTAATGCCAGGCGACTATCCATAGGGCATTTGCCAGGCAATTAAGCTTGAACCAGGAACCGATTCTTGCCAGCGCCGGGTTGTTTCTTTGCGCGGGCAATGCCTGATAGATCACAAACAGCAATAGCGTGAAGTAAATCAGCCCCCATATGGCAAAAGTCAGACCAGCTGGTGTAAATAAGGACGGGTACCTGGCTGAAATCTCGCCAGTCGTTTGCCCATTAATAGGCAGTGCACTGGCCATGGCGTTGACGACAAGGACACCAACAAAAGCAACGATGTTGCCACCCCAGTCACTCACGCTTCTGCTCATCATTTACCCCCCCGGCAAAGTATGCTCAGCCGGAAGCCTAACAGATAACTTCAGGCGTGCCCGTCAAAATAATGACGCTTACGAGCCGTTTAGCACCGCGAGAAATGAGCCACCCAAACCACCAAGCAACAAAATCATAATGGGTAGCATCGACAGACCAAACCCCGCACCCCGCTTGGCAGGATTTGTGGTGTACAACCGAAAATAAATCATGCGCCCGATGATATACAGAAGCCCCAGCCCTGCTGCGACATTGGCACTCACATAGTTCGCGAACAGCAAAATCGCAGGGATAAACATCACCAGCTGTTCCATTGTGTTGTAGTGAACCCGGAAATATCGCTCAAAGACCGGATCACCCGTAATGGCAGGTGCTTCGACGCCAGTTTTCACCCGTTTCATACCGACCAGTATGCCGAACATAAAAAATTGCAATAAAGCTAACCCGATGACTGCGTATACAAGATCCATAACCCGCCCTCTGATGAAACAGAATGAGATAAAACCAACTTATATCTTTGTAATAAGGATATTAACCGTTATCCAAGGCTGCAACGACCATCTCAGTAAAGCTGAGATTAGCCCACGCCATCACCTGCCACATCACTCGCGCATCTAAGCGCAAAAACCTGAAATAAAAATGGGCAGAGTGGCATAAGGACCTCTGCTATTGATTAGAGCGCTTTAATCGAACGGCAAAAACAAAGAGTGCAAATACGCAAACCGTCATCTGTGACATGGCGGAACCCCCGCCACCACCCCCAAAGGAGCCCCGCTTTTCAGTGATCAGCGTCAAATTGCCCGGGTCATAGGCCAAATCTGTAATGTATTCCTCGCCATAATCGACATCGACTTCCTCGCCACTCCCGGGATTGATGCCGCCCATGTTGTTTGAGTTCTGAATGTTGCTGCCCGAAATGGCCTGCGTTAACACCATAATTGGCGGGTGATAACGCCCGGTATTCACTTCTCTGGCATCAAGAGTAAGCACGACACCCTCGACGTCGGGGACTAACTCATCGACCTGAACACCATCATCCAGAAAGGCGGAATCAGATATCTCAAAACTCAGCGAACTACCCTGCGCAATAAACGCAGCACCGGTTAACACCCCATCCTGTCCTGCAAACCCTCGTTCCAAATTGAAACCCGAAAATCCTGATGGCGTAGCGTCGAGATCTCCCCTGACCTGGTAGGTCACGCTGACAATATCTGCTTCGGTATAGACGCCCGACGCAGGGTCCGAATCAATCTCAATATCAAACCAGAATGTCGTGACATCACTGAATACAGGGGTCGTCACAAAATTCTCATCACTGAACGACAAAATCATGTTCCGCGCCTGCGCGCCAGATGCAATGCATAATAACAACACCCCAACAGCAATCACTCGCAACATACTCATCATCTCCGTATTCATCACAATCTGGTCATAGATAAAACCAAGCCAATCAAATTATTAATCGCTACCAAGTATCTGACAAAACCCTTGAGCCGGGACATCCAGCGCACTATTAAATTTGCTCGACATATTCTGAAATGCAATCAGTGCGGTTAACTCGACGACGCCATCATCATCAAAATATTCTTTGAGTCTCGTCATTAATGATTGTTCTACACGCTTATCAGAGAACGTCATCGCCTCGGCATACTCAATCACGACCCGTTCCTTGCCATTAAACAACGGACTGCTTCTCCAATCCGCCAACGCCAAAACCTTGTCCATCGAGCCCGCGCGTTTAGCCAGCGTGGCTGCATTGATATCCACGCAAAACTCACATGCGTTAATTTGCGAAACACGCACAGTAACAAGAGAACGTAATACAGGATTAACCAGAGAGCGCCTGCGATCGAGTACGCCATATAACAGCGCGACAGCCGCAAATAGTTTTGGAATTCTGGCCCATAACAAGCCTGGATCCAGTACGGCGCCATAGCGCCTTTTCTGGCTCCAGAAAAAGGGACGCAAAAACAAAGGATATTCAGACAGCTTTCTGACCGGCACTCTCATAGGCTAACCCTGCCTCTGAAATTATTAATGACCATCAACCCTGATGGATTTAATACAAATTTCAGAGGTTATTCTTCAGCCACTTCCGGCATATCTGCGGCCGCAATATTGATGGCCTTGGCACGGTCGTAGCAAGCACCACATAACAGCATGACACCCGCGAAAGTCTCGCTTTCATCGTCCCAGACACCGCCTGTTTCATGCACTTTCGTTTCGCATCGGGAACACCAGGCATCAGGTCGGGGGTTTCCCGGATCATCGGCCCAGCAAAAACCCCTCGCTTCCCCGTCTTTTACAGTTTCGACGATATGCTGACAGACGCAGGTAGAAGGCTGCTGCCCGTGCTCACCACATTCTACAAAATGCTGATCATCACTCATGCAAAGCCTTCCTTCTTGTCAGGCAATCAAACCATTCAAAAATTCCGTTATTTGACGAACTTCAATGTAAAACGATCACTTTCACCTATGTCCCGATATCGCTGTTCGTCACCGGCTCGCAGAGTCGGCGGTAATGACCACACGCCCGCCTCATAGTCCTTGGTATCAAGCGGATTCGCATTGATTTCAGAGCCGCCGACCAGCTGGAATCCCGCTTTCTCCGCCAGCTCAACCATATAGTCCTGATTCACGTATCCGGATGCTGCTTTCGGGTCCTGAGGTACGGCAGGGTCACCACGATGTTCTACGACACCGAGAATGCCACCAGGCTTTAGAACCTTATAAAGGGTGCTGAGCATTTCATCCGCATAATCCCGCCCCATCCAGTTATGGACATTGCGAAACGTAACAATCATGTCGACGCTATTGTCGGGCATAAAATCCATATTGTCCGGATGCATCAGCACCGTCATCTCTACATCACTGTAAAGATCGGGATGCGCATCAAGTTTCTCTTGATAACGTGCAACACCCTTGCGAATAAATTCCACTGATGACTCAGGATCCCAATGCGCGGCAACATAGGTACCGTTGCCCTGCAGATAAGGCGCAATTACCTCTGTATACCAACCACCGGCAGGCCAGATTTCAGCCACGACCATGCCTTTTTCGAGACCAAAAAACTGTAGCGTCTCAACAGGATGCCGCCAGCTGTTTCTGGCAACGTTGTCGGCTGCGCGATGCTCACCCGCGGCAATGGCGATCAACTCCTGATCCGGCGCTGGAATAGACAAAGGCGCCTTCTCTTCTTCCATGGCAGCCGCGTTATCTGTACCGGCCGGCTCACCACCGCAACCCGATAAAAAAAGAAACACACAGCTAGCAACAATTAAACCTGAACGATACGCCATGATCTGCCCCCCCTGAATGGATAGTTAGAGGCAGAGTAGACCATCAGCACAAGCAGGCCAAGCACCGGCCAGAATCGGGGCCGCTACCCGGTTAATGGACATGGATCAGGCGAACAGTGCTGACTGAATATGACTGACTTTTTCCGGCTGAGGTAAACGGTAAAAGGATCGTAATTCCCCCAGCATGCCGGGACGGGAGAACCCGTCGGGAAAACGCTTCGACAGGCTATGACAGAAGCTTGCGGCGAAGGCGCTGGCGCTCTGATAGCGCGCGAGTGCTTCGGCATCCAGATCGCTGGCAAACACGGGCTCATCAAAAAGGTCTTTATATAATGATTCCGCCAACCCGCTTTCAGGCTGTCCGGACAGCAGCGCCAGGGCTGTCACATACTTATCAACCTCTGCCTGCAACTCCAGCTCATGCAGCGTGACCGACTTATCTGCTGAGGCATTCCAGACCACGTAGTTGAAATGACTTATGCCTTCCAGCATGGCGCAAAAATCAGAAAAGTTACGCCGACTGAGATGCTCTCTGGGATCTTTAAGCTTTAAACGTTCCAGTAATGTTTTGTCCAGATAAAGCGTCAGCGCCAGTTCAGCGTTTTCTTCCCTGATCAATAATTTCTCTGGTGTTTCGCGCGTACCGGGCTCTTCAAGCGCAGCGACAACCAGCGGATCAGTAACCAGAAAATCGAGCACATTAAGGGGCTGGTCAATGCCATAGAGCTCGGTCAGCAGCGTTTGAAAATGCGCAAGCATCAGCGTCGACTAATGTTCGCGACTCTGGCCCACCGACTCAAGTGGATAAACGCCTGACTTGCGCAACATCCGGGCTGCCCGTTGGCTACCGGTTTTACTCCAGACTTCATACGCCCTGAGTACGTTGATGTCTGTTGCAGCTCTGGCAGATTCACGCATCTCATTCAGAACATCGACTACATCCTGAAATTTCTGAGCGAGTTCGATAAATACACCGCCCAGTGCCCGTCCACGAACCGTGTCGCGCATATGAACAGATAAAGAATGGTAAGCACCGCCACCCATATAAATATAGTAATCGACATCCACAGCTGATCGCTGCAAACCGTCTGAAAAGAAGCCGGCAACGAACAGTGACACGTCACCAATTCTTTGCAGCGTGCAGTCACGTTCTGCCGCACTGGGTGCATCAACAGCTTCAGCGTACATGCCGGCCAGCGGCTTCAGTTGGGGACCATCGGGCGTCGGTTCGTAAAAAGATTCTGAACGCGAAAAGAGCGTGAGAAGATTGACAACATAGTGCGCGGTTTGCGCATCGATCTCGACCTGATTGGCCGCAATCGCTGAGTCCATAGACTCGTGAAAAAAAGCCTGCAGGCTGCTAACCGGTTCAAGCACCTGTTCAGCTGATGAACTCATATCATTCATGCATCCTCCCAGTGACAAGCATAATCGCCTGCCTCAATTCGACAGTCAGACATTGCCCGATTTACACCGTTTTTTGGCACGCCAGAACACATTGACATTCGGGCAATGATGCAAGTTTGTTATAACCTGATTTGACAAAAAACATCGTGACGGCGGTCACGATAAACATCTTTGTACAAAACGTATTTATTCATATCTCCCGCAAACGGCACCCATACCCCCGTACTTAAAGGCATGAGCGCGATAAGCGCATAAGCCTCAATTCAAACTGCCAAATCGATTTGCAGCTCAGTGCGTTGCAATTGAATTTCACATTCAACCCGGCGTTGCGTGAAACGATAAACCTGAATGGGGTGATTGCTTACAGCGAATCCCGCAACAAACGAGATGCCTCGGTCATTTCCTTCATGCGCAGCACTATTGGTATCAAAGTCGCACTGCACGTAAAAAGCATCCCGGGTCCTGCTGCCTGTCAGTGCGCCCAGTTCATGCAGTGTCTGCAGGAAAGTACTCACCTGACCTCGTAACTCAGCACGGGTATCTGCTTCATTTCTCTGAAATGCTGCCCAGCGTGTGCCCCGGACGATGCTTTCAACGATGAATAAAAGCGCGCGCCGGTAACAAAGACTATCAAACTCGGGCAAACAACCATTACCCCGATTAAAGGTCACGAAACCCGTGAAGTCTGCGTGCGATGAACCGAGCGGCTGCAGTGCATTAATGCCCGAACGGCGTAGTAGATTTTTTTCGTCCGCATCCAGCGACAGCGGTAAACGCAAACGTCCACGCAGAGTCAGAGGTTCTCTGTCCGTCCCTCCCCAGATTCCCTTTTTCGCATCCACAGCGACCATAGCCCCGGTGATCGCGCCAATGGCGCTACCTGGTCGACCAGCCACATCGGCAGGACGCGGAAAATAGGTCATCACATTCGGACTGGCAAACCCGCTCTCACGAGAAAACCGAAGTGCATCCTCTACTGTGTGCCAATGAGCCGGGGGGTCAATACAGAGCACCGCATTACGCTTGCGGCAATATCGCTCGGCCGTAAACAAGGCGACCGGCCCTAAGCTGCCCTCATCAGAAACGATGCAGACGAGATCAACAGACGCCAGACGATCGAGCGCAAATAAACCTGTACCTTCCGTATTGCAGCCAACAAGATCATAGTCGGTCAGTGATTCTGTGTCGGGCCACTCTGGATCGACGTAGATATAAGACGCGCCCACTTCAACACCATTATGGAAGCTGACATCTGGCCGCTGCGCTGGAATGGCGCCTTTTATTGATACCAGCTCTGAATTCAGTAGCGCATGACCGACATACTCACTGTCACTAATATCAACCGTGACCCGTGAATATATTTCCTGCTCTTCCACAACGGGGTGTAGCCGTGAAGACAGCCTGTGAATAACCAGATTAAATCGTTCGGGCTCAGTAGCAGCAACACCATCGTAATCAACAGCAGCACGCAAAATTTCATGAGGACCTGGGTTTAAAGCCTCAAGGGTCAGCGAACCGGCCGGGCCGGGCAAGACAATGCGATGACGCCGCGCGGAACTGCACACTCTGATAATAATGGCCTGACTTCCGCCATTTGAGAAAAATTGCTGAACCGTTTCGTATAGCGGATTCTCGCAATTGGGCGCACCAAACCTGTTCAGGTATTCCTCTGTACTGGTGACGGTAACAGGAATACCAACAGGACCACGTGCAGCCGCACCAAGGAATGCGACAACCGTTTCACGCCGGACCGCGATCGGTTGGCTACTGGACAAGCCTTCAGATACGTATATCCCGCTGTTGGCAGTATCAGACAACAGGCGCACCACTTTTTTACAACAACGTGGCTAGTGTAAACGAATAATCGAGCTTAATGCTATAAAGAAAGACGTGACCGCAGTGCTTCCCGCAAGTCAGGCACAAAGAAGGGGATCAGGATCATGCCCGCGATGAAACCACCAATATGCGCTCTAAAGGCGACGACCGTCCCGGTTGATCCTGCAAAATAGTTGAGCACGAATTCAAAAACAAACCACCCTATCAGCATCACCCAGGCAGGCAATTGCACGATTTCTATATCAACAAAAATGGGTATCGCTATCGAAATTTCTGCCCGCGGATGCAATAACAAATAAGCACCAAGCACACCCGCCAGCCCGCCACTAGCACCGATCACAGGACTTCGCGAACCCGGGTCCGGCCAGGCCTGAGCAAGGGCTGCAATGATGGCGCATAACAGAAAGAACACCACGAACTGAAAATGGCCGGTCGCATCCTCGACGTTATCTGCAAAGGTCCACAGATAAATCATGTTACCCAGCAGATGTATCCAGCTGGCATGCAGAAACACATATGTGATCAACGTTGCCCCCGGCGGTATGTCTGCCGGAGAAAAGGGTCGACTGAAACGCGAAGTAATATTGGCCGCTACGAAACCGAAGCGTCTGACGAGAGAGGCTCCACCGTCATCTGAGAAAATCTGAATAAGAAAAACAACGACACATGAAATCAGGATAACGCTGACTGCAATGGGCGTGCTCTCCCTTTTTACATTGTCACCTATGGGAAAAATAGCAAACCTCAGTCAGCGACTTTATCGACGGACGGTTGCGGCAACACATTGATCACGGACAAAACATTACGGTTAGCGACCGCAGCACTGCGACGCCCTCCCGTTACAGGCACGGGGTAGCCACGATGTTCTCTGGCAACCTGATCAATTTTATTTTCATCAATACGCATGCGCCGATCATCCTGGCCGACCAGCCTTGAGCGGGCCATCGGTACCAGCGCTTCAGACCAGTTACGCACATCCTCATTCAGCGGCTCATGCGACTCGAGATAGAGCACATCATCTTCCCAGCCAAACAGGTAAGGCTGATTAACCAGCCGCACGGGCATACCTATTGCCACCTGCTCATAGAAATATTCAATGTCTTCAGGATATAACCGCACACAACCATGACTCACGCGCATACCAACGCCAGCCGGCTTATTGGTTCCGTGAATTAAATAACCCGGAATATCCAAACCGATCACCCGATTGCCCAACGGGTTGTCCGGTCCCGGAGGCACTTGTTTGGGCAAGGGATCGCCTGCTGCCAGATGTTCTTCCCGCACGGAACGGGGCACAAACCAGACCGGGTCAACGGCCTTGGACACAATGGTTGTCGGACCGGTCGGCGTGGCCCAGCCCTGTCGACCGATACCTATAGGAAAAGTTTCGACGACGCGGGGCTGTCCCTCAATCGCTTCGGGATAAAAGAACAATCGCTTGGCAGCGATATTCAGCACGACACCTTTTCTCGGGGCTACCGGCAGCACGAATCGGGTCGGTAAAATAATCCGTGTGCCCTCGCCCGGCAGCCAGGGATCAACACCGGGGTTAGCGGCAACCAGTTCATCAAAACCAAGCCCGTAAGCTCGCGCAAACTCTACAAAGGTGTCTTCATAACGCGACTCAATAGTCTGAATACGACCCACGACGTCCTGATTCTCAGCGAGAATAAACCGATGCGCATCGATCGGCGCTTGCGGCGCACTGGTGACATCCGGAT
>Ga0224504_10000960_pt1 | contig 12882 bp, 11 predicted proteins | sample SF_Oct11_sed_USG_3_FD_170160 | JGI IMG/M metagenome (GOLD analysis project Ga0224504, IMG submission 170160) | Sediment microbial communities from San Francisco Bay, California, United States - SF_Oct11_sed_USGS_24 | ecosystem: Environmental > Aquatic > Marine > Sediment | place: USA... | reverse complement strand
GCCGAGTATCTGTAGCTGGTCGACCCTATTGACGGGACAAAGGCCTTTGTTCGCCAGTATCCGTTCTTCTCTACTCAGATCGCGTTGATGTACCACGGCGAAATCATTCTCGGCGTGTCGAGCGGTACGATGATGGGAGAGCTTGCCTGGGCAGAAAAAGGGCATGGCGCCTGGCTCAACGGCAGGCCACTGAAAATTAGCAGGATCGACAATCCTGATCATGCCGCGGTGTCTGTGGGCAATCTGAAGTCACTTGCGGGCAGTGATGGCTGGGCATCTCTTGGTGGTATCGTTCAGCGGGCAGATCGAATTCGTGGCTATGGTGATTTTTATCATTACCACCTGCTGGCATCAGGCAAGATTGAAGCAGTGATCGAGTCGGACGTGAACATTCTTGATATCGCTGCATTGTCGATCATCGTGACCGAAGCGGGAGGCTTGTTCACAAATCTGAATGGCGAACGGCCGACTCTGGGAATACGCTCGGTTCTTGCGGCGAACCCGTCGCTACACGGCAAGTACCTGAGACTGCTACGAGGTTACGTCGCCTGACGCGATAAACAGGCGAGACGAACGCCACGCAACAGATTCCATGCACGTTGCATAGAGCTCGGAAAGCCGTTTTTCATCGAGTACATTTTCAGTGGTGCCAATATCCCAGCGCCCGTCCCCGTAAAGTAGCAAGCAGCGGTCGGCATAGCGGACGGCCAGGTTCACGTCATGCAGGCTTGCGATGACTGCGGCGCCATTGTCGACTTTTTCCCGGAACAGGCGCAGCGTGTCGAGCTGGTGTTGTGGGTCGAGGTGATTTGTCGGTTCGTCGAGCAGGTAGACATCCGGCTGTTGCGTAAGCACCTGTGCAATCGCCAGGCGTCTCCGTTCTCCGCCCGACAAAGTCAGCACGTCGCGGCGCGCCAGACCCCCGAGATCGACGGACGCGAGCGCCGCACGGCCGATATCGAAATCGTTGGCCGACTCCCACTGGAAGCGTCCGATGTGCGGATGACGGCCTATCATGGCGGTATCCAGTACCGTCGCCGGGAAAATATCGTCGATGTGCTGCGGCAGCAAGGCGAGCTGTCTCGCAATGTTTCGCCTGTTACTGGCTGCGACGTTCTGGCCGTCGAGCAAGACTTCCCCCTGTGACACTGGCCGAAGACCCGCCAATGTATGCATCGTGAGTGTCTTGCCCGAGCCGTTTTGCCCCAGCACCGCCAGCAACTCGCCACGGCCGACTTCGAAATCGAGCGCATCCACGAGTGTGCGCCCGGAGACCTCAATGCGGACATTGTTGCAGGCAAAAAGAGTGGGGGCATTCGCGCTCATGCTCTCAGCGTAGCTCAGCCGAGCGGGCAGAAAAAGCCGCTTTAGTCCGTGAGTCTGATCTCGCTGGCGGTCAGCGGACCGATCACGGCGTACTTGAGGCCCTTGGGAATCACCGAATCGTCCTCGGCCAGGGCGATGCGGCCGCCCATGATCTCGGCGTAGCGTTGCGGATACAGTGGCGTGCGCTCGGGTTCGGCAAGGCCATCCGGCCCGACAGGGTGGCCATTGATCGGGCTGTACTTGTCGGTTGCGCCAAGCGTATGCAGGAATTCATGGGCGATGATCACATTGTTCGCCCCGTGGTGCCGTCGACTCGCGTAGCCATTCACGACGCCGACCATCCCTTTTCGCAGGCCGACCGAATTCTCGAGCGTGACTGCATGACCGGGTCGATGGTAACGGACAAAGATGCGGACGTCAGGATCAATCTCGTCCTGATTGTCCGTGATCGAACTAGACCACCAGCGCATTTTCAACGACCACATCATTACTGCAAACATGTTCGGATCGCTGGGTATTGCGGGTGGCTGTTCTTTAATGAGAGTCCCCAGCTCGATGCGGACGGGCCGCAGGACATCGCGTGAGTAACGCTCGGCTTCGCGAGCAATGAAAGCTTCGATGCCCTCGAAATCCTTCACCTGCAGGTTATCGATGAACCGGGAGGATTCATCGCTGCCATCCGCATTTATCGGGTAGATCTTGACCCACAGGCTGTTGTTCCAGTCCGTGCTTCTCGCCTGCGTCAGCCATGTGCTGACCGCAACGAAGAACAGGATGAACAGCAATATTGAAATGCGAATTGCCTTTAACACGGGCCTGCCTGTGGTCGTCAGAATTCGGGTGCTCGTCGTACTCCCGTAGCTTGCTCGAACGCATAGGCAATCTCTATGAGCTGTTTCTCATTCCAGGGCTTTCCGATGAATGACAGTCCGATGGGCAGGCCGGAGACGAAACCCGCGGGTACTGTGATACTCGGGTAACCGGAAATCGCAGCCAGGGATGAGCTGCCTATGCCAAACGAATCGCCGTTGACGTGGTCGATCATCCAGGAAGGGCCGTTGGTTATTGCTATCAGAGCATCGAGGCTGTGCTCATCCATTGCGCCATTGAGGCCTTCTGTCGCAATGCGTTTGCTTTCGGTCAGGGCCCTCAGGTACGCCTCATCGGTCAAAGGCCCCTTCTCCTCGGCTTCCAGGAATATTTCCTGGCCGAACACGGGCATGACCGAACTCGCGTTCGCCTCGTTAAAGGCAATGACCTCTGCAAGCGTTTCGAAGGGCGCCGCTGAGGATTCGAAGTAGGCTGCCAGGTCTGCCTTGAATTCATACAACAGCACTTCGTACTCAGGGTCATACATGTCCTCAGTTTCGATCTCCAGGTCATCGACAATCTCTGCGCCCTGTGCCCTCAGCGCCTCGATGCTGGCTTCGAAGATATCATCGACATGCGGATTCAAGCCGGCACCATACCAGGAGCGGATGACGCCGACGCGCTTGCCGCGGAGACCATCCGCCGTCAGGCTGGCGGAATAGTCATGATGACTTTCGGCATCGGCAGTCGCCGGGTCCCGGGCATCGACGCCGGTCATTGCCGTCAGCAGGATCGCCGCATCTCTTACCGAGCGTGCCATTGGTCCGGCTGTGTCCTGACTATGCGCAATCGGGATGATGCCACTGCGGCTGACGAGACCAAGCGTCGGCTTGATCCCGACGACACCAACGATCCCGGAGGGGCATACGACGGATCCGTCAGTCTCTGTGCCAATCGCGACTACCGTAAGATTTGCCGACACAGCAACACCAGATCCGCTCGAGGAGCCACAGGGGGAACGGGCCGTGTCATAGGGATTCAGCGTCTGGCCGCCGACGCTACTCCAGCCACTCGATGATCGCGTTGAACGAAAATTTGCCCACTCGCTGAGATTGGCCTTGCCGAGAATAACTGCGCCGGCATCACGCAGGCGCTTGACGATAAAAGCGTCCTGGGGTGGTGAATGGTTGGCCAGTGCGAGGGATCCGGCGCTTGTAAACATCTGATCTGCTGTATCGATATTCGCCTTGAGAACAATCGGTATGCCGTGCAGGGGGCCGCGCGGCCCCGAAGTTTGCCATTCCCGGTCCAATGCAGCTGCGATGGCTCTCGCGTCCGGATTGACTTCGATTATTGAGTTCAGCCTGGGGCCGGCCGTATCGATTTCTGCAATTCGATCGATATACCAATCGACGAGCTCCTCGGAAGTAACATCCCCGCGCTGCATCTGGTCATGCAGGTCGGCGATACTGGTTTCGGAGAAGTCGCGCTCGCTGCCTGCGCAGGCTGCGAGGACCAGCAGGGTCCAGCTCAGCAGAATCGTCGTCGGTTTTTGCATTTTTCGCCCCCGTTTGATGACCCTTCATACTAACGCACATTCGATTCACCAAATAAAAAGCCCCGCGGCGTTAGCGGCGGGGCCAGATTCTCTTTTTTTCAAAAGAGGTAACTGCGAATCAGGTAACCGGAGACAGATGCTTTCTTATTGTTATTGGATTCTGATCTTCTTTTTTTTTTATTGTTCTTCTGGCGTCTAAATCCTGTTTCCGTCCGGCGTAAATACCTTCGCGCAGTTACACTTCGCTTGGGCATAGTTATATAAGCAAGACCTGTGCCAACCCTGTCGTTTCGGGCAGGAATTCAATGATTTAGCGATTGCTCAATGCTATGCGCAATCTCCTCTGAATGCATTTTGTTAAAAATTTCGACGTTTTGAGCGCTTCGTATATCGTCCAATCTGAGAACTTATGGCGCTAAATACCTGATTAAAGGACATTAACGGGGATTGACGCAGCTCAGGCTCTGAATGTTCCGCGCTCGGCCAGTGCCAGATTATGTCTAATTCCACGTTGCGACCTCCAAAAAGCCGCAAAAGACTGCGATTTGTCAAATTATTCGACGATACTGGCCGATTTCGCGCGATCGATGAGACCGGCAACACTGAAAAAGCGGCCATTCCTGACCACGGCGACGACATTAAGAGCTTCGTCGATGTTGGACAGAGGATCACCGTCCACGAATACGAGATCGGCGACGGCGCCTGTCGCAATACGTCCGAGCGCAGGGTCAACGGCCAGTGCCGCAGCAGCGTTCACACCAGCGGCACGCAGGGCTTGTTCCGGCTTCAGGCGCGCCGCTACGAGCGCTCGAAGTTCGGCATGCAAAGCGATGCCGGCCGGAAGGCCATTGGGTTCGCTGCCGAGCACCATAGTCGTAATGCCGTCCTCGATAGATGGCGGCTCGCTAAAACGTCGGGCGACGGTGTCGTCGAATTCGATCAGTTTGGCCTGGCGTGACGCAAGTAGTGATTCCAGCCGTGGTGTCGTGCTGTCGGCGAGGCCCGAAAAATCAGCAACTTGCCAGTCTCTTGCCGATAACAGTCGCGGCCCGGGCATCACTTTGCCGGACCAGATTGTGTTCAGATGTTCGGCTTCTTCGTGCTCGGCTACGACGGTCGTTAAGCCTGTTGCGAGAAGTAAAGGTCCTGCCGTTTCGTCCATGTCCTCTGGAAGACGAGCCAGGGCATCGACGTAGCCAGGCAGTACCGTCAGATCGCCCATATCGATAACGATCATGCCCGGCCGATCCGCGTGGTCTTCCACGGAAGCAATTCGGCCGCCTTCGATGATAATGTCCCTGTCGGTCAGGTAGCCGCTGCCAACGCCGTCGAACAAGCGAGCAGCGTGAATTACGAGATTAGCCTCAGGTTCTCCCACACGTGGCAACGCGCGGCGCACGCGTTCGACGACCGGATCCGGCTGCGACTCAATCCTGGCGCGGAAAGGGACGGTCTTCGACGACCAGGAATTGAAAAGTCGCTGCCGAATGACGCCGCTCGCGGTGTAGTACAGGCGATGCTTGTCGAGCCAGCTGACCGGTGCCGTAATGAACAGCTCGCCGTCTGTATAGGAGCGAATCAGACGCGGCTGCGAGAGGATGACCATGTCGAGCGATATTTCGGTATCGCTTTCTCGCCAAAACATGATGAGACTGCCATCGGGCCGCCATGACGGTGCTGAGAGGCGCTCCGTACCCGATAACAAAGTTTCCTCCGGCTGCCCGTGACGGCGCAGGACGAGCGACCAGTGATCATTTTCCCGGTACACATACACGAGGTGCTTGCCGTCCGCCGACCACGAGGCGTCTGTTTCATCGCCGAGGCGATTGCTCAGGCGCCAATGCAATCCGGTAGGCACATCGGTTTCCCACAGATCCAGGCCAGTGCCCCGACGCTCGGATGAATACACGATACGCTCGCCATCCGGATGCCAGGACGGGTCGAGATCGAGATAGGGTCCCTGGCTGATGCGCTGCGTTTTGCCAGTTACGAGGTCGTGCAACCAGATCGCCAGTTTGCCGCTGGCCAGCGAGCTGTAGACAATGCGCGAGGCGTCCGGAGACCAGCGAGGTCGCTGTACCGGCGCGACATCTTGAGAGATTCGTTGCGCCTCGCCGCCACCGAGCGGCACGATCCAGAGCTCGCCCGCGAGGTCCATCGCCAGCCGCCCGTCCGAGGAAACGTCCACGGCAAGATTATTGCCGCGCGTGAGTGTCTCATCCGCCATGCCAAGGGTCGGCAAGGCCAGCAACAGGGTTACAATTAAGAAGGCGCGGCTCGTCATGCGTCGGGGTTGAACACGCCACCTTCGCGTCGCGGGTCAGCCGCAACGCCGAAGCCGTTTTCCTTGCCGTAAACAGCCGCCCCGACGCCACCGAAATACATCACGATATCGGGAAATACCATTAGCGGCAGATCAACATGAGGCAGGTCGAGCCCGGCCTCGGCTTTCAGGTTGACTACCTTTCCGCTCGTATCGACGTGCACTCGAGGATGCGCGACCGCATCGGCGAGCGACATGCCTATCTGCAGGAAGTTGATCAGGAACTGCTGCATTGCCGTCGTAATACGATCAGCTCCTGGAGACCCTACAGCTAGCACATCGTTGCCTCTGCGCGCGACACTTGGTGCCATGTTGGAAGGCAGCCTGGCCCCAGGCGGCCCGGCATCCAGCCCCCTGCGGTTCAGCTCTATCTCGCCGAGGCAGTTATTGAGCCAGATCCCGGTGCCGGCCGGCATCTCACCCGCCCCGTAACCTGACGATGCCGTTATGGCGCAGCCGTTGCTGTTGTCGTCGACCACTGAGGTGTGCACTGTTGACGCTGACGTCCATCGGGAGAGCAGGCGGCCGCTGCGCGCCGCATCCACCAGGCGTGCCGCCTCGGCGCCGACGTTCTCGGCAAGATCAAGATGACGTTGCCGAAAATCGAGGCAAGCTTGTTGTGAGTGGATCAGGCGTAGCAGGGCCTCCGAGTCCCAACGCTCAATATCGAGGTCGGCACAGGCGAGCAGCATTGCGGCGAGCATCGAGCCGCCAACGGCAGGCGGAGGAGTACTTGCCAGTTGCCACCCGCCGATGTCGGTGATAAGAGGCGCTCGCTCAATCGCACGATAGCTGCTGAGGTCTTCCAAGTTCAGCATGCCGCCCCCGCCGCGGCAGTGGTTGGCGATCGCATGTGCGATTTCGCCTTCGTAAAAAATGCGCGAGCCTTCGTTTGCGATCGCGTCCAGCGAGTCCGCGAGATGCGGCACGATGACGATGTCCCCTGTATCCAGCAATGAACCATCATCGCGATGCACCGCGTTGTAGCCATCCTGACTACGACCAAAAATAACGTCTCCCGAGTAACCGAGGTAGTAACGGCAGGCTGCAGACAGTTGGAACCCGTTTTTGCAAGCACGTATTGTCGGTTCGAATATCGTACGCCATGGCACGCTGCCGTAATTTTCCCAGGCATCTTCAATCGCCGCCAGCGTCCCCGGGACAGACACCGAGCCGGTGCCAACCAGCGTTTCGATCCCGCCGCCGTAGTCCAGAGAGATCTCGACTGCCCCCTGGCCACGCTCATCTTCGGCCAGCCCTTTGCCCGGTATCGCAACGTTTCCATCGACAGTTACGGGGTCCTCGCCATCTTTCCAGATAGTGATAAACGCGCTGCCACCCAGCGCGCACACGCCGGGCTCGGTGTTTATTGTCAGCAGTGCGGCGGCCAGCGCACAGTCGACGGCGTTTCCCCCGGCGTCAGCGACTTCACAGGCCGCGTCAGCCGCAAGCTGCGACGTGGTTGCAACAGCGACTCTTGACATGGCCTAGAAGTGAATCACCGAGCGGATGCTCTTGCCCTCATGCATGAGATCGAACGCACGGTTAATGTCCTCGAGCGGCATCGTGAAGGTAATAAACTCATCAATCTTGATATCACCGTCCATGTACTGGTCGACCATGCCGGGCAACTGCGACCGACCTTTGCAGCCGCCGAAGGCGGTGCCGCGCCAGACGCGCCCTGTTACGAGCTGGAACGGTCGTGTCGAAATCTCCTGGCCTGCGCCTGCGACACCGACGATGACCGATTCACCCCAGCCCTTGTGGCAGCATTCGAGCGCCGACCGCATTAGATCTGTGTTGCCGACACACTCGAATGAAAAATCTACGCCACCACCGGTCAGTTCGACGATAACGTCCTGAATCGGCGCATCGTGATCCTTCGGGTTGACGGTATCGGTCGCGCCCATTTGTTTCGCCAGTTCAAATTTGTCCTCGTTGATATCGATTGCCACGATACGACCTGCCTTGGCCATCGTTGCGCCCTGGATAGCGCTAAGGCCGACGCCGCCGAGGCCAAAAACGGCCACCGAATCGCCCGGCTGCACCCTGGCTGTATTGATTACCGCGCCAATGCCGGTCGTGATGCCACAACCCAACAGGCAGACCTTTTCCAGCGGGGCTTCCTTGCTGACTTTGGCGACGGCAATCTCCGGCAGAACCGTGTATTCGCTGAACGTGGATGTGCCCATATAGTGGAATATCGTCTTCCCGTTAAGAGAAAAGCGCGATGTGCCGTCGGGCATCAGGCCCTGGCCCTGCGTGGCACGAATGGCTTGGCAGAGATTAGTCTTGCCCGACGTACAAAAATTGCATTTGCCACATTCCGGTGTGTAGAGAGGAATGACATGGTCGCCGACAGCGACAGATGTCACACCGGCACCGATTTCCTCAACGATTGCCCCGCCTTCATGACCAAGCACAGCAGGGAAAATGCCTTCCGGGTCTTCGCCGGACAATGTAAACGCGTCAGTGTGGCAAACACCGGTTGCAATATTTCGAACGAGCACTTCGCCCGCCTTCGGGCCCTCGAGGTCAAGCAACTCGATTTCCAGTGGTTTGCCTGCTTCCCAGGCGACTGCAGCGCGTGTCTTCATTGGTCGTTCACTCCACGTTCATGTTTTTCGAAAACCAGGTGCCGCATGTTCTCACGAATTCACGCCTGGTTCATGTGCCCCCTAATAGTCTGAAGCTGCACTGGGACAAACCGGAGGACGTTATGAACAAAGTAATGACAGTTGTGGTAATCGCCGGTGGCCTCATGCTTATGAACTCGCCCGAGGCCACAGCACACCAGACGGTGCACAACGTATACCAGCCGCCGACGTACTATCAGTCGTACGGGCGAATCGACGAACGTCGACCTGACCACATGCCGAGTTGGATGAAACGCGATAAATCGTTCCGCCATTGGTACAACCGCACATCGCTCAAGCACAATAGACGCCTGGACTGGCATGAGCTCTTCAACATATATCGTTGGGAGCGCAGCTGGAGATCGTCTAATCGCCGCAATGGCAACTACTGGGATAAATACTATGCCTACCGTTACGGCGAGCGACATTACGACCGGGATCGCAGCCGTCGCGACGAGCGCCGTCACAGGCACTGAAGCCGCAGAAACCGCTAGAGCAGGAATGCCGGCCCGAAAATATTCGGGCCGGCTTTCGTTGTGCTCGCGACTCCTGTAAAAGACATTTTTATGAATCTCCAGGAACTGCGAACCAACTTGTCTGCCATCGATCGGCAGCTCGTGGAATTGATCGCCGCGAGACAGCAGATAGTTGCGGATATCGGCAAGAGCAAACGTACGACCGGCACGGGTACTCGCGACTATGCCCGGGAAAAAGACGTACTTGACGCGGGACGCGCGCAGGCGAAAAACCTGGGTGTCGATCCCGATCTCGTCGAAAATCTGTTGCAACTTCTTATTCGTACTTCGCTGGAAAGCCAGGAACGGGATCGGGTCGTAGCCGAGGGTAAGGGCGACGGCCGCACGGCCCTGGTTATCGGCGGTGCCGGAAAGATGGGGCGCTGGTTTGTCGACTTTTTTGATTCCCAGGGATTCGCGACGACGGTTGCCGATGTAACGATCGAAGACGGACCTGACCAGTACAAGAACTGGACTGATGCAGGTGTCGACTATGACGTTATCGTTGTTGCGGCGCCGCTGGCCGTATCCGGCCGCATTCTGGCGCAGCTTGCCGTTCTGAAGCCCAAGGGCCTCATTTTCGACATCGGCTCGCTAAAGTCGCCGCTCATTGACGGCCTGAAAGAGCTTCGTTCAGCCGGGTGTCGTGTAACTTCATTGCATCCGATGTATGGGCCTGACACGCGCCTTCTCTCCGGCCGCCACCTGATCTTCTGCGATGCAGGCGACCCGCAGGCAACGACCGACGCGAAAGAGCTGTTTGCTGCCACCATGGTTGAACAACTGGACATGGGGTTGGACGATCACGATCGCCTTATTGCGTACGTGCTCGGACTGTCGCATGCGCTAAATATAGCGTTCTTCACCGCACTCGCTGAGAGTGGTGAGGCGGCGCCGAAACTCGCGAAATTGTCGTCGACGACGTTTGATTCGCAGCTGCTCGTCTCAGCTGCAGTGGCGAAAGACAATCCGCATCTGTATTTTGAGATTCAGAATCTCAACAAGTTTGGACTCGGGCCGCTGGATGCACTTTGTGACGCTGCGCGGCGAATCCGGGAGACAGTCGCGGACGGTGACGAAAGTGCTTTTGTCGAACTCATGGAAAGAGGGCGTGACTATTTTGCTTTAAGAGGTTGAGGACATGACGTCCAGGGAAGAATTAGAGGCTCAACTCGGCGCAACTCGGCGGCGCCTGGAGGAGCTGACGGTCGAGGTCGCACGAAATGACGAGATTATGGAGCGTGCGCAACGCCGTGAACTACGATTGTTGCAGGCCGAAAGTTTCGAAGCGCTCATCCTGGGTCTGATTGATGGTTTGCGCATCAGCTACGGTGTCGACTACGTAAGTCTCGTTCTGTGCGATCCCGATCACGATATTCGACACTTGTTGCTCGCCAACGGTACGCCAGCCGAGGATTTTGCGCACCTGCTGGTTGTTGAGTCGATGTCGGGACTGGCGCCGCAGTATATTGCGCTGGAACAACCATGGCTGGGCGTCTTTGCGGCATGTGACCACCAGCTCATTTGTCCGCATGCGGTTGACGCCAGAAGCATAGCCATGATCCCGCTGTCACACCGCGGCAAGTTGTTAGGCAGTATAAACCTGTGCAGCTCCGACCCGCTGCGCTTCACGCACGAGCACGCGAGCGATTTCCTGGCGCATCTCGGCGTCATTGCTTCGTTTTGCATTGAAAATACGATCAACCGGGCCCGCTTGCTGCGCAGCGGCTTCACCGATGTGCTGACGGGCTGGCACAACCGCCGCTACCTGACGGTCAGAACCAACGAAGAGCTGGCGCGTGCGCGCCGCGATGGATCGAAACTGGTCTGCCTCATGCTCGACATCGATCATTTCAAGCAGGTCAACGATACCTGGGGCCATGCGGCCGGGGACGCGGTGCTGCGTGAGCTTGCGCAACGCATTGAAATGCAGGTGCGGGCCAGCGACGTTGCCGCCCGCTACGGGGGTGAGGAATTTGTCGTGCTGCTGCCCAATACCGACGTGACTTCGGCATCCAGGTTGGCCGAGCGCATTCGCAAGGAAATCGCGGCATCACCGATTGCGTTGCCGAGTGGCGACTCGGTGAGAATAACGGCGTCTATCGGCATCGCCGAGGTTAGTCCGGGACCGGCCGACAAAGATCTGAAGACGCTGGGCGATTCGCTGATCGCTCGAGCCGACGTTGCCCTGTATGCGGCTAAATCGGCCGGTCGTGATCGTGTCGTTGTCGAGACGGCATGAGGGCGCTGACGGCGCTCGTGTCTGTTGCGTTGCTCGTTGCCTGCGGCGAAAAACCGCCGCCCGGACACGTCGTGATCTATGCGCACGAAGGTACACAAGCGCAGCGCATCGAGGAAATGCTGGCCGAGTTTACGGCAGAGACCGGCATTATCGTGACAATGAAATTCGGCGCCAGCTCCGAGCTGACCGATGCCGTCATCGGCAAGCAGGATGCGCCGCGGGCTGACATCCTGCTTACGGCTGGTGCGGCGGATATCTGGCGGGCGGCCGATAATGGCGCGCTCAGGCCATTGTCTGACGAGACGCTGCAGCGCGTTCCGTCTCCCCTTCGGGACCCCGATGGCTACTGGATTGCGGCGACAGCCACTTCCCCCGTGATCGTGGTCGCCGATGAAGCCTCGACGTTTGTGCTCGACGGGCTCGGCGATCTCGGCGGAACGGAATTCAAGGGACGCTTGTGCTTGTTGTCGTCGGCGCTGCCTGGCAGTCGTGCGCTGGTCGCAGCCCTCATGGAATCGAATGACAACAGGAACGTCGAGCGGATGGTTCGCAGATGGGTTCACAACCTTGCGCTGCCGCCGTTTGAATCCGAGGCGCAGCTCGTCGATGCGGTGCGCTCCGGTGCCTGTGGCCTTGGTGTCCTGACCGGGAACGCCCGGCACGATTCCCTGGCCCGCTTCTGGCCTTCGACGGAGCCCAGGTCATTTCACATTGATGGTATTGGCGTCGCTCGCCATGCGTCGGATGCTGATGCTGCGCACCAACTGGTTGCGTGGATCGCGGATAAGCAGGGTGCGCGCGTCTACGAGGACATCGACTACATTCACGCCGGTGTCGCCGGGTGGCGTGATGAGGAAGCCAGGCTGCTCGCAGAACGCGCCGGCTACCGGTAGCGCTCGGCCCGAATTCGGCTCATCAGGATCAGGAACAGCGGCACGCCAATGGCGGCAGTGAGGGCGCCCACCGGTAATTGTCGAGGCGCCATGATCGTGCGTGCGAGCGTGTCTGCTATAACAAGCAGCGCTCCTCCGGCCAGCGCAGACGCTGGCAAAACCACGCGGTGATCACTGCCGGCAACGAGCCGCACCAGGTGCGGAACGACAAGGCCGATAAACCCGATCACGCCCACGGTAGTAACCGACAGCGCTGTAGCCAGCGCAGCCGCGATAAAGATCAGGTAGCGAAACGACCGCACTGGCAGACCGACGATTGCGGCCTGTAATTCGCCGCGCGAGAGGACATTCAGGTGCCGGGCGCCAAGCGTGCCCGCGACGACCAGGATAGCCAGCAGAACGAGGCTGCGGTTTGGGTCGTAGGCGAAACTCAGATCCCCCATTAGCCAAAACAGCATGCCGCGCAGATTTTGGTCGGGGCTCAGCGCGAGCAGCAGTGTCGTTGCGGCGCTGAAGCCGGCTGCCAGGACCACACCGGTAAGGAGCAAACGGGTTGGCGTCCAGCTCCCTGTTCCTTGG
>Ga0224504_10000959_pt1 | contig 12889 bp, 9 predicted proteins | sample SF_Oct11_sed_USG_3_FD_170160 | JGI IMG/M metagenome (GOLD analysis project Ga0224504, IMG submission 170160) | Sediment microbial communities from San Francisco Bay, California, United States - SF_Oct11_sed_USGS_24 | ecosystem: Environmental > Aquatic > Marine > Sediment | place: USA: California... | reverse complement strand
GTCCGCTTGCATACAACGCCAAAGCGGACATCCTGAACCCGCATTTCCTGGTCCGGGGCCCCGAGGACCGCAATTGGCTCGGCCTCCTGGCCGCCAGCGACTAGGCGATCCCTGATTTGCTAAAATCAGCAGACTTTGTTGCGGGCCTTATTCTCATCCAATGACCGGCGAAATTGACACAGAGTCCTTCAAGCAGTTTGAGCGACTGAGGGAGCTTCGCGTCAGCCACCGCGATCTCGATTACCTGATAGACAGCCTGTCCCACGACCCGATGGTCGATCAACTGCGAATGCGCCGCCTGAAGAAACGCCGACTGATCCTGAAGGATATGATTTCACAGCTGGAAAGCGAACTCATACCGGACATGGATGCCTGACCACCGGACCCTACACCTCGCGAATCAGTCTTTCGCGCCACAACAGGAATAGTGCAGGAATCACAACCAGGGTCAGAATCGTGGCGCTGATCATGCCACCAACCATCGGCGCTGCGATTCGCCGCATAACCTCCGATCCGGTGCCGCTGCCCAGCATGACAGTCAGAAGTCCCGCAATCGTCGCCGCCACCGTCATCATGATCGGACGAACACGCAGAAGCGAGCCGTCAACTACCGCCTGTTTAATGTCTGCAAGGATTAGCACACGACCCTCCTTTTCTGCGTTTGTTATTTGTTGGCTCATCGCCTGGTTGAGGTACACGAGCATGACGACACCTATTTCAACGGAAACTCCCGCTAACGCAATAAATCCGACGCCAACAGCAACGGACAAATCATAGCCGAGCAGGTACAGGAGCCAGAAGCCGCCAATCAGCGCCATTGGTAACGTACCCATGATGATGGCCACTTCCGCGAAGCGCCGGAAATTCAGATAAAGCAGGAGAACGATGATAGCCAGTGTCAGCGGGCCTACCAGTGTCAACCGCTCCTTCGCGCGAACCATGTACTCATACTGACCCGACCAGGAAAGTGAATAACCGGCGGGCAAGTCGAGCTCGCTGGCGACAACGCTTTGCGCGTCGGCAACGTAGGAGCCAAGGTCGCGTCCGGATATGTCGACATATGTCCAACCATTAAGGCGTGCGTTTTCGCTCTTGATTACCGGCGGGCCATCAGCGACCTTGACGTCAGCCACATCCGCCAGCGCGATTCTCGCACCCTGTGGCGTAACGATCGGCAGCAGTTTCAGCTGTTCGACGGAGTCCCTGACCCGCTGTGGATAGCGAAGGTTTACAGGATATCTTTCAAGCCCCTCCACCGTTTGAGTTACATTCATGCCGCCAACCGCGGTTCGCACAATATCCTGCACGTCGTTGATGTTTAAACCGAAACGCGACGCTCGTCGTCGATCAATGTCTACGTCGACGTAGCGGCCGCCGGCAACTCGCTCTGAGTAGACCGATGCGGTTCCCGGAACATCGGCGAGAATCCGCTCGATGTCTTTGCCGACATTCTCAATAACCTTCAGGTCAGGACCCGCCACTTTGATGCCAACGGGCGTTTTGATACCAGTAGCCAGCATGTCGATTCGCGTCTTGATGGGCATGACCCAGGCGTTGGTCAGACCAGGAACCCGCACGGTGCGGTCGAGTTCGTCCCGTAACTTGTCCGGCGTCATACCGGCTCGCCACTGATCACGTGGTTTCAGCTGAATGACTGTTTCGATCATCGTCAATGGCGCCGGGTCGGTCGCCGTTTCGGCACGGCCGATCTTGCCGAACACCTGCTTCACTTCAGGCACGGCCCGGATCATCTTATCTGTCTGCTGCAGGAGTTCGCGTGCCTTATCGATTGACACACCGGGATAGGTTGTCGGCATATACATCAGGTCGCCTTCGTCCAGCGGCGGCATGAACTCGGAACCCAATTGGGTTGCCGGCCAAAGGCCGACGACGAGAATGACGAGTGCAGCGGCGAGCGTTCCTTTCGGAAAGCGCATCACTCCGTGGATAACCGGCTGATATGCCGCTATCAGTACTCGGTTGATCGGGTTCCGTTGCTCTGGTATTACCTTGCCGCGAATGAAGTAGCCCATCAGTACGGGTACGAGCGTGATCGACAGTGCTGCGGCCGCGGCCATTGCGTAGGTCTTCGTGAAAGCCAGTGGCGCGAACAGCCTTCCCTCCTGCGCTTCCAGTGTAAACACGGGCAGGAAGCTGAGCATGGTGATCAATAGCGAGAAGAACAACGGCGGACCGACTTCGCTGGCAGCATCGCCGATAATCCGCCAGCGATTCTCATCGGTCAGTGGCTCCTTCTCGATGTGCTTGTGCACGTTCTCGATCATCACAATGGCGGCATCGACCATCACGCCAATCGCAATGGCAATGCCGCCCAGCGACATGATGTTGGCGTTAAGGCCCTGCAAGTGCATCACGATGAATGCACACAGGATCCCGATCGGCAGGCTCACGATAATGACGGCGGAAGAGCGCAGGTGAAACAGGAAGACAGCGCAAATCAGCCCGACGACAATGAGTTCTTCGATCAACTTCCCTTCAAGTGTATCGACAGCGCGGTTGATCAGGTCGGACCGGTCGTAGGTCGTGACAATCTCCACGCCGTCAGGGAGACCTTTCGACAGTTCGTCCAGCCGTTCCTTCACGGCATCGATGGTTTTCGAGGCGTTCTCACCCCAGCGCATAATGATGACGCCGCCCACGACCTCGCCTTCGCCATTTAGCTCCGCAATCCCGCGGCGCATTTGTGGGCCAAGGCGAATTTCCGAGAGATCGGCAAGGACGACCGGAGTACCACTACTACTGACGCCAAGCGGAATCTGCGAGAGGTCATCAATTCCCTGAAGATAGCCGGTGGCGCGCACCATGTATTCCGCCTCACCCATTTCGATAACGGAACCACCCGCTTCCTGGTTACCGGCCTGAATTGCCTGCCGAATCTTCGCCAGCGTAATGCCAAAAGCACGCATCTTGTCTGGGTCGACGACAACCTGGTACTGCTTGACCATGCCACCAATAGCGGCAACTTCGGCGACGCCCGGTACGGTCTGAAGTTCATATTTCAGGAACCAGTCCTGCAAGCTGCGCAACTGTGACAGGTCGTGCTGACCAGTCCGGTCGACCAGCGCGTATTCGAAAATCCAGCCGACGCCGGTCGCATCGGGGCCGAGCGCAGGTTTCGCGTTGTCGGGAAGCTGTCCGGTGACTTGGCTAAGGTACTCAAGCACACGCGAGCGCGCCCAGTAAAGATCCGTGCCATCCTCGAAAATGATGTACACGTACGAATCGCCGAAGAAGGAATAACCGCGCACGTTGACCGCTTTCGGCACGGCCAACATCGCCGTCGTCAATGGATAAGTAACCTGGTCCTCAACCACTTGCGGCGCCTGCCCGGGAAACGAGGTCTTGATAATGGCCTGCACGTCTGAGAGATCCGGCAATGCATCGACTGGCGTCTGCTGCACGGAGTACGCACCCCACATGGCAAGAAACCCGGCCGCAAGCAATACGAGGACGCGGTTATTGATTGACCAGCGAATCAGGCCAGCAATCATCAGTTCATCTCCATGTCGTGGCCGGAATGATCCATTTCTTCGGTTGCAGGCTCCGCCAGCCCCGGACCTGGCAGGATTTCAGTGACGCGATGCCGGCCGTCGGCGTATTTTTCGATCACGACATCGACCAGCTGGCCGTTCTGCAGACCCTCAACCTGTGACGAATCCTCCACATCAAACGACATCGTCATGGCGGGCCAGGACCATTCCGGTACGGACTCATGTTGAAGAGTGACTTTGGAATTGGATGCATTGGCTCCCCGGACGACTGCTCCGATTTGCACACGGTTTGGCAGTCCCGTCGCTGCGGATTCATCCATCCGAATGAGTGCAGAGTCGATGTTCGATTCGGAATCGATGAGGAACTGACCGGACGTTACGACGAGATCTCCTTCGTCAATTCCAGAGCGAATTTCAACCCAGTTACCTGATTCGATTCCTACGTCAACGGGCTGTGCGCGAAACCTACCTTCACCGAGGGCAACGACAACCCGGTCGACAGAACCACCTCGTATCAGGGCTTCGCGGGGCACGTACACAACCGGATTTGTTTCAGAACCAAATATTGTGCTTCGCGCAAACATATTGGGACGCAAGGCTTGCGACTGGTTGCCGAACCGCAGACGAACTTTGAGTGTTCGAGTTGTTGGGTCCAGCTCCGGATATACGTAGTCGACATTGCCCTGCCAGCTCTGGCCGGGCAAGTAATCCAGTTCTACTTCCGCTTGCTGGCCGGCCTCTATCCACGCTGCCTGTCTTTCAAAGACTTCGACCAGGACCCACACGTTTTCCAGCGTGGCAATCGACATGATTTCAGTAGATGGCGTAATGAATATGCCTTCCCTGACCCCCAATTCGGCCGCGTAACCATCTGCTTCCGCAAAAACACTGATGAGGCGATTGGCTTCGCGTTCACGATCAAGACGCTGAATCTCGCTCGACGTCACCCCGAGCGATACCAATCGCTCTCGTGACGCTTCAATCAGCGTGTTATTGCCACCGCTCAGCGCAGCAAGGTACTCACGCTGCGCATTAACCAGGGTTGGCGAGTAAATCTGGAACAGCAGCTGTCCACTTTTTATCGGGTCACCCGCTGCCTTCACGGCGAGCGTCTCAATCCAGCCATCAACTCGACTATGAATGTGCTGCAGCGTGTCTTCGTCGTAGCTGACATAGCCAACGGTCTCAACACGCCTCGCCAGAGCACCGCGTTGTGCCGGCGCGGTCCGGACACCGAGGTTGTTAACGACAGTAGGATCGATTGTCACCATGGCTGGATCCGATTCTCCCTGATCCCTGGCATAAACCGGCACAAGGTCCATACCCATCGGCGACTTGCCCGGCCCATCGCGCCGATATTCGGGATCCATCGGCGCAACCCAATAAAGAACCTCTACTTCATCAGGGTCGGCGGAAGTATCTGTGTCGCCTGATCCGTCGGGCCAGAATTTTCCTGCCAGGACGCCGACGAGCAGTGCAATGACAATCGGGCCGTAGAATGTTTTTGATGTGGTCATCGGGGAATCCCTCCGAGGTTGGCGATGACAGCGAATGTCTTCGCCTGCTCGACCTGCAATCGCGTGTGGTCGACTCTCGAGTTGAGATCGTCGATATACGCCCGCATAACATCCGCGAAATCAGCGGCGTCACTTTGATAAGCCACGAGAGATGCCTGCGCGTTGCTGCCGGCCAGCGTCAGGATCTGTGTTTCATAAAGTTCAATTCGTCTTGCCAGTTCATTGAACTGGGCGTACTCGGCTTCGAGCCGGCTGTTGAGTCGCCGCAGCAGCTCCTGCTTTGATGCTTTGGCGGCACGACGTTCGCTGAATGCCGCGGACAGTTTCCTGTCCTGCCGGTTTTCCTGGAAGAAAGGGAGGTCCATGGTGACTGAAAGGCTCACAAAATCGGACCTTGGGCTTCCGTCCGGCATGTATCCATCGCGATAACCGTAGCCAAGATCCCATACCCAACCGGATTTGTAGTCCTCCTCCGCCAGATTGATGCCGGCGTCCCGCGCTTCAATACGGGCGTTCGCAGCCTGCACGTTCGGGTGAGACAGCAAGTTGGACTGCAACGTTGCGAGCGGCGGTATTTCGTTCCAGGAAGGCATCTTTTCGGCGACAGGGCGGCTTGCTTCTGAGCCAATCCACTCCGACAACATGGCAATCGCACGTGAATGCTGGTTGCTGATATCGAGTAGCCGGTCGTCGATTCGGCTTAGTTCGAGTTCAGCTCGCAGCAAGTCCTGCTGACTCTTGCGACCAACGGAATACAGCGATCTGGTAACGGTTGCCAGGTCCACGAAAAACGGGCGAACCTCGTCCACAATTGCGTGGGTGCGCTGCCAGTAGTAAGTATCCAACCATGCCTGTCGAACGCTCGTCAGGACATCGCGACCTCGGCCATCGGCATTTTCCCGCATCTCAACCGCAAGTGACTCATATTGCCTGGTATTGGCCTCCAGAGATCCGCCGGGGGGAAACTCCATACGCAGCCCAAGCTGAGCCTGCGTCATTCCCTCGGTTGTGAAACCGCCGGACTGAATCGGAAAATTAGCGATGCCAACTCTCAACTTGAGATCAGGCATCTGCCCCGCAGCGACCGACTCGTCGTCATAGGCCTCAGCCTTGGCGAGCATTGCATCTCGACCGGGCTCCTGCTCAATCGCAATATCCTCGGCGGCTGCAAGTGTCAGCGGAAAGTCCTGCTGCGCGTTTGCGTAAGTCGCAAAGAGCGTGCAGAAAAAAACACACACAAAGGCCCGGCCGGCATGCGAGCGGCTGGCAATTTCTTTCAGATTTAGATTGGTACGGGGCGTTCGCCCACTGGCTGACGACATCAAACGATCTCCTTCGTCGGTAATCGGAAAAACGGATTACTTAAGAAGAGATCGCTATTTCAGGAATACGCAGTACTGGATTGAAAGACTTGGCCCCGCCGCAAACCTGAGCAGGCCGGGAGCCATACTTTTCTGTGGCGGACTCGCGGCCGCAATTACGGATCCAGGCGGCGGGTCGGGTAGCACAGCAACCTGAACAGAGGGTTTGTCGAGTTTGAACTTGGCGCCACGCCCATCGACGCTAAAGTCTGATACCTCGTTGCAGTCCGCAATGACCATTGATGCACAAGGGCCCGAATCGTGCGCGCCACCTGGCGGGCAATGACCACAATCATGGGCACTTTCGTGCCCGTCATCGGACCCGGATGCGTGCTGGTCATGCATCGAGTGCTCGGTCATCACCGGCATATCGGCCGCCACTTCCGGCCCCATCCGGCACGGTTGAGCAGCCGCGCTGACCCACGACATCACCAGCAGACTGAGAACGATGCGCCCCCAACCTTTTGATTTAAAATGATTTTGTCGTGATTTAGTCAATATCTATCCCGGTTTCCCGACTTACACTACTCAGTCTATTGCGCGCAGGCAAGCCGCATTGATACCTGGGTCACAAAGCGGGAATTAATCGAGTATGGCGCCGATATGGTCTTCGCCCCGCTTTTTTGCCAGGGCGACCTGCTTGCGACGTTCCTCGAGGCGCTCGGCGCGCTCTGTCTCAAGCGAATCGACACACTTCGGACAAGACACACCTTCACGATAGTCGGGTGACTCGAGATCTGCCGAACTAAGCGGACGCCGGCAGGCATGGCATTGCACGTAGCCACCTTCAGCACGGTCCCGGTCAACTGCGACGCGAGTATCGAAAACAAAGCACTCACCCTCCCAGAGATTTTTGTCGTCATCGACATCCTCCAGGTATTTAAGAATGCCGCCCTGCAGGTGATACACATCGTTGAATCCCAGTTCCATCATCAGCGCTGTCGCCTTTTCACAGCGAATCCCGCCGGTGCAAAACATCGCCAGTTTGCGGTCGGGATCGGTCTCAGCGAGTTTTTTCGCATAGTTCGGAAAATCACGAAAACTATCCGTTTCAGGGTCGACCGCATTTTTGAATGTCCCGACTTCGAACTCATAGTGATTGCGGGTGTCGATTACCAGCGTGTTCGGATCGCTTATCAGCGCGTTCCATTCGTTAACACCGACATGCTTGCCGGTGGCTTTGTCGGGGCGAATGTCTGGCCGGCCTAGCGTGACAATTTCTTTCTTGATTTTGACCCGCATCCGGCGAAACGGCGCCTCATCAGCTTCCGTCCAGCGGCCCTCGATCTCATTGCTCAGAAAGAGGTTCTCATGTAGCCATGAAAAAATAGACTGAACGGCCTCACCGTCACCAGCCAGTGTGCCATTCACACCCTCGCTGGCTACGAGAATCGTTCCAAGCAGTCCTGCCTTGTCACACTCCACTTGCAGCCGTCCCCTGATCTTTTCAGGGTCGGCTACATCGGTAAAACGATAAAAAGAAACAACGTTCATGGTCTTGGTTCATAGCCTGTCGAATCCCGGCCCTGAAAATGTCAGCGACAGGATACTGTGTCGAATTTCCTCGCCGAGAACCAGCCTTGCGTCCTCGCCGATCCTCTTGATGTCATCGCCAAATTCAAGAAAGCCCGCCGAATTTCGACGCACAACATCCCGCTCTCTCAAGGTGCGAATAAAATCCTGAAACAGCGCCTTGTCGAAGAAATCCGGTGAATGGAGGCCATAAATCATCGACAAGCGCTCCGCGCTTTGCTGACAAAGCCCCTCGAGTTTAGCGCGCGACAATGTACCGGACCCGTTCCGAATCAGCAACGCAATGACAAGGTAAAAACGCTGCAACATTGGCACCATCGACTGGCCAAGCATCATCAGTTGAAAAGCCGGCGCCGAGCCTGTCGGCGGCCGTACCAGCATGTCCCCTTCTCGGGTCAGAATTTCCTCGTCGATCAATGCCTGTATGGCGGTGGTCGTAACATCATCGACATCTTCGTCATTCCACTGCAGGTGTAACTCAACCTTCATAAAGGGATAGATCATGGCAATCAGCCGTTGCAGTTCGCCATGGGCCAGTCGACGTCCCTGGATGAAACAGCAGGCGATTGACGCCGGAACGGCGAATAAATGCTGAATGTTGTTGCGGAAATAGGTCATCAGAACCGCTTCGTGCTCGCTCATGCTGATGATGTCGCCGAGCGGGTGTGCTGTGCGGGATATGACCTTCAGCTTCTCGCCGTGGTCGATTATGTCGTCCGTTTCCCAATCGGGCACGGTGACCAGATCGGAGTATTTGAAACGTTTCAGAAGCCTGGTGCTCAAGTCCACTTGCGCCTTGAGTTCCAGCTCGCCCATTGATTGTTTTGGCGTGGCCAGCAGCGCATAGGCGAGCAAGCTGATTGGAGTCACTGCCGCTGCGGCATTGATTTCCCCCATGACCCGGACGCCAAGATCGTCGATGACGTCACCAATCCACTTCGGGCGCTCTTCTTCAGCTGGCCCTGTATTCCGCCAATCCGGATTGTGCTCATCGAGCATGTCATTCAACCGGATGGGCTCACCAATATTTACATAGACCTTACCGAAATATTCGCGCAGTGAGTTGATGGAGCGGATCAGGCCGAACAGGGACTCTTTCTTTTTCTTTGCACCGCTCATTTCGGAAATGAAAGAGTTTCCTTCAATCAGTTTTTCGTAACCGAAATAGACCGGGATAAATACGACAGGCAACGCGGGGTTCTGAATATAGGAATTCACGGTCATCGCCAGCATGCCGGCCTTGGGCGCGAGCAGACGCCCGGTCCGACTCCTGGTGCCTTCAACAAAATACTCGATCGAATGTCCGCGCTGCAGAATCTTTCTGAGGTACGCGTTGAAGACAGTTGCGTACAGTCGGTTGCCCTTGAAGCTGCGCCGAAGATAGAAAGCGCCACCGCGCCGCAGGATTGCACCAACGACCGGTATATTGAGATTAACGCCAGCGGCAACATGGGGCAGGCTCAAACCCTGGTTGTAAACGATGTAACTCAGCAGGAGATAATCAAAATGACTGCGATGGCAGGGAACGTAAACAATCTCGTTGTTCTTGGCTTCTTCATGCAGGCGATCGATGTGCTGCAACTCGACTCCATCGTAAATTTTGTTCCAGACCCAGCCCAGAAAACGCTCAACAACCCTTACGGTTGGATAGGAAATGTGCGCCGCAATTTCGTTCGCATATTTGCGGGCTTTTTGCGTCGATCGTTCCCGCTTGACCCGGCTGTCTCCCGCTTCAGCTTCAATTACCGCACGAACGTTTGGATCGTTAAGCACATCGTTCAGAAGCGTTCTTCGGTGGGACAGATCAGGCCCGACAGTCGCCGTCCGGCGCTGGCGAAAGTGAACCCTGAGAACTCGTGACACTTTTCGAAACGCGACTTCCGAATCCAGCCCGTCCTGAACAATCGAGCTAAGCGGCAACGCGTGGCTGAAACGGACCAGCGTGTTTCGCCCCTGAAATATGGTTGCGAGAAATTTTCGCGTCCGGCCAGCCACATCCCAGTTTTCTGTAAACAACAATGTCAGCCATGAATGCTCTTTCTGCGGAAAACGGCCCCAGTAGATGCCAACCGGGACCAACAGAAGCTCTTCTCCGCCGGCCGCGACGCTGGCCTCCACGAGTCTCTTGAGGCGTTTCGACCCGCTCGTGTCCCACCGGCGCAGAAAGAATCCGCGTTTGCGTTTTAACACAACGATTCGGTGGGTCTCACTATTTTCAAAAAAGTCGAGACCCTGTGTCGGCGACGGCATCCCGTGAATACTGCACAAGCGCTCGAGCGCCAGCGTGTCGGCGAGCCCGCCGGTCTCCAACACATAACAAACTGGCGCGTCGGAACCGGCGATGAGTTCGGCGGGATCGTCCGGTTGCACGGCCGGCCTGGCCCAAAGGCTGAAAATTTTTCCAGCCAGCCAGTACCAGGGTCGAAAGATGTGTTCGGCAACCGTCATCGGATGCCAATCTTACCGGTTTCCACGCCATCACAAACCGTTGATTTTTCTGAATCATCCGGTAATGCTAGCTTGTGAAATGACTCAATTACGCAACAACTGGCTTATCGCGGACATCGGTGCAACGACCAGCCGCTGCGCTGTTCTGGATCGCGGCCGATTAGGCGAAGTCCATACGGTCCGAAACGATGAGGCGAAAGGTGTACCGGAACTGCTGGCGGAATTTATGGGTAGCTGCTCCAGCAAACCCAACGCCTGCGCGATTGCCGTCGCCGCACCGATCGATGGTGATGAGGTTCGCATGATCAATCGAGACTGGCTGTTCAACCGGTCCGACCTCAGGGATATGGGTCTGGAACGGGTTGAAGTCCTCAACGATTTTCATGCGGTTGCGTATGCCCTTCCCGTGCTGGATGACGAGTCGCGAGCGGAAATCGGTCGGGCCACGCATTATCGTGACGGAAATATTGCCGTACTCGGACCTGGCAGCGGTCTTGGTATGTCCGCCTGGATATCCGGTACTGCTGCAATGTGTGGCGAGGGGGGACATATAACGGTGGCGGGAAGGAACAGTGACGAAGACGAGATTGTCGCCAGACTCCGCGATCGTTTTGGGCACTGTTCGGCAGAACGAATTCTTTCCGGTCCCGGGCTAATTGCCCTGCATGAGGCAATGCACGGGAAACGCCTGGCCGCTCCGGAAGAGGTCACCTCCGACCCAGAAGAGCCCGAAAATGCTGCGACCCTGCGTCAGTTTTTCCGATTTCTTGGAAGCACCGCCGCAGAACTTGCGCTAATCACGGGGGCCTATGGTGGTGTGTATATCGCAGGAGGCATCGTACCTGCCTGCCTTGACCAAATCGTCAATTCAGATTTCAGAACCCGGTTCGAAGACAAAAATCGTTATCGCGACTATATGCGAGCCATACCTACCTGGGTGGTGACGGATCCGTACCCGGGTTTGACGGGCCTTGCTGAGTACATCGCAAGCAACGGCTAACGGCCCGGTTCGGACCCTTCGATAGCCGCATCAAGATCTCTTTTTTGCTGCTCCAGCTGTATCTCTACATCACGGGCTTTGTTCATCTGCTGCGTGTAGTTGTCCGCAATTTCTGCGCCGACCGTTTCTTCACGTGGTTCAGCAGCCTGATCAGAACTATCGGAACCGCAACCAAACAAAATTATTGAAGCCGCAAACAAAGTTAGTATTTTCATCGTTAAGCTCTCCTGAATGTTCAGGACAATTCATCAATGAAACGCTTGAGGTAAAAACAGATTTCATCAATGTTTGCCGTCAAACGATGATCCCCATCGACAATGTGCAGAGTGGCTTTACACTCGCCCGCAAAACGGATGCTGTTGGCGACCGGAACAATATCATCATCCCAGCCGTGCACGATGCAGACAGGAATCTTCGGCGCAATCGGCGTCAGGTCCTCGTATCCCGTCATATAGTACGCAGGCGCCAGGACAAATAGCCCGACGGCGTTCACACTATCCGCCGCAGCGGTCGCAACATGGCCGCCCATGCTGGAGCCAACCAGGATCAAAGGTGCCGTAAGCGGCTCACAATAAGCAATCAGCTTCTCAACGCGGGCGGTCGGATCAGCAATGCCCTGGTAGTCGACGCTGTCGATCTCGCAACCAAGGTCACGCGCCGTATCCGCCATGGCATTTATCTTTGTGCCCCACGGACCGCTTTCCTGACCGTGAGAAAAAATGAGCATTGGCCTTGTCATACCATGATGCCCTCACCGGAATGACACAGGTCCTCGATCTTGCGGGCCAGCAACCAGTCCCTGTCCTGGCCCCAGAACACCTGGTCGCCGATTTTGAAAACCGGAACGCCCCATTGACCGACCTCGGTCAGGATTTCGCGGTTTTGCCTGGCAACATCGCGCCACTCCTCCCCTTTCATTGCCTCCTCAAGGTCCGGCCAGAACAAACCTGCTCGCTCGGCGACGATCTGCATGCCTTCATCGGTGGACACATCGATGGCCTCTGCAAATATAGCTTTGCCAGCCTGCAGCAGAAAATCGTAGTGGCGGTTCTCACTCTTCGCATAACAGAATGCGGCTAAACAACGTTCGGCGCCGTCACCCACCGGATCGGCAATCTTGCCAAACGGAACCTTGCGCCGCTTCGCTTCGCGATTTGCGTCTTTGACGATATACAACAGCTTCGATCTCGGCAGCGACAATCCGCGCATGACCATCGGCAATATCGGCCTCACTTCCAGTCTCAGGCCAAATGCCTGAGCTGTTGCATAGGCATTCCTGAGAGCGATATACGAATACGGACTGCGAAAGGAATGAAACATTTCGAGCGGCGGCAATTCCTTTGCCGCTGCCGGTGCGGTCGCAGGAAGCGTGAATTTCATGGCTTCAACCAGCGACGCCAGCTCCGGTGCGGGCTCCTTGTAGCGATTCAACTTTTGCCGGTCGAGCATTTGAGTCAGGTATAGCAAGCGGTCCACGCCCCAGTACCATTCGCCCGCATAGTGCATCGTCGCACAATT
>Ga0224504_10000957_pt1 | contig 12915 bp, 23 predicted proteins | sample SF_Oct11_sed_USG_3_FD_170160 | JGI IMG/M metagenome (GOLD analysis project Ga0224504, IMG submission 170160) | Sediment microbial communities from San Francisco Bay, California, United States - SF_Oct11_sed_USGS_24 | ecosystem: Environmental > Aquatic > Marine > Sediment | place: USA... | reverse complement strand
CCAGCGACGACGGTTTCTACAGCGTTGTCGTCTGCGCCAAGCAACAGCCCGCTGAGCTGCGGGATAACGCCGCTGCCGTCACCGTACATGATGCCGTAGCCAAACAGCATGTACATGATGCAAGCGATTGAATAAAGACCTACGTTCTTGGTCAGAATTTCTGCGGTGTTTTTAGCGCGGACGAGGCCGGCTTCCAACATCGTAAATCCGGCTGCCATCCACATGACCAATGCGCCGCAGATCAGAAAATAGAACGTATCGAGCGCGTAGCTCAGTTCTGCAATCTGTGTTTCCACTTCTTATACTCCTTATGATTGTTCTGTCTGCGTCAGACAGCTTCCGTTCCGGTTTCACCGGTACGGATACGAATAATTTGTTCGAGGTTGGTTACAAAAATCTTGCCGTCGCCAATCTTGCCGGTGCGGGCAGTATTGATAATCGCTTCGAGGACTTGTTCGGAAATGTCATCGTCCACTGCCATTTCAATTTTTGTCTTGGGCAGAAAGTCGACAACGTACTCAGCGCCGCGATACAGCTCGGTATGGCCACGCTGACGCCCGAAGCCTTTGACTTCTGTGACTGTGATGCCCTGGATGCCCATGTCTGCGACAGCCTGGCGAACATCATCAAGCTTGAATGGTTTGATGATGGCGGTAATGAGTTTCATGAATTAAGACTCCTGTTTATTGATTTTTTAGAAACGCGTGCGAGCTTTCAGAGTGATAACTTTTAAGTCCGCGTAACTTGTTTCAGTTAGAAAAAAGCTTGAATGATTTGCTGATGCTAGCCACAAAGTTGATATCGTCCTCGCCGTTGCTCAGCAGGTCGTCAGAGCTATAGATTGCTGTCAGGCTATAGTTGAACAGGGTTTTTCCTTCTAAGGTAAATGTGTTGCTGTAGCCGCCCTGGATGTAGTAACCGTCGAAATCATCTTCGAAGAATCCGTAGGTTGCAGAGAAGTTGTTGTAATTGGCTGTTAGTGAATAGAACTGATAATCCTGATCCGGATCAGTGTCGTATTCGCCGAAGACAGCATTAACGGTTAAAAACTTCCAGCCACCGGTCAGACTTAACTCGAGATACTCTTCATCGAAATCGTCCGTGTAGGTGTACCAATTGACACCGGCACCGTAGTTAAAGTCACCGACTTGCCCGTTATAGCCGCCGTAGTAATCGATCTCGAGACCGTCGCTGGTATCTGAATCTCCATCATCGACGGTGGAGCCCCAGGTGCTGAGATAAAAACCACTTTCGGTCAGGTTCAGGCCGCCTTGCACAGCGGTATTGTTATCGGATTGAGGAATACCCCGAAAGATATACTGCGATACGACCGCGCCGTTTCCGGTGATATCAAGAGCTTGCGCGGTTGAGGCCATGCAAAGCAGGCAGGTGATGGCTAAAAGCTCTTTCTTCATTTTTTATTCCTTTTTACGGGTTGAGCGTGCCGTGTTGTGCTGTCACTATTTCGACAGACGTGGCATGCACATAGCAGGTTTCGTGCCACTATTGATTTAGCAAAGAAATACAATGAGTTATGATTTTCAGACAATATCGCCGAGGCATTTATGCACTGTAATAGTGCAGGAAGATCGGCCTGATGCTCGCTGTTAGAGCGCTGAAAACATCCGGCCAGCCAATAAGTTGAGCTATGAAATCGGGCCGGAAAGTCGCCCATAAAAGCATGATCATAAGGATGGCCAGAAAAAGATGGCCAGAAAAAGATGGCCAGAAAAGCCAAATAATGAACCCAATCGGGTAACGGAGTGAATGTGGATACCAATATCGTGAGTGAGCTGGCGAGAAAACTGGCCCGGGCAGTGCCCGGGGGTCCCGGAGATCTTGAAGATATGCGTGCAGATCTGGAGCGCAATTTCCGCGGACTGCTATCCGGCGCGTTTGAGCGCATGGATCTCGTGACACGAGAGGAATTTGATGTGCAGCGCAGGGTTTTGGAGCGCACGCGTGAAAAGCTGGAGCAGCTTGAAAAGCTCGTGGCTGAAATGGAGCAACAGGTCGGAGCGGCCGGGCAGGGTTAGCCGGCCTGTTAAACATTGATGTGCCGTGTTTATGCGCTGTGCTCATCTATTGCGCCTGATACGTCGTGCTCAATTCTCTGGCAACCGTTGTCACTCGCGCCCAACTGGGTATCGATGCACCGCAGGTTATCTGTGAAGTACACCTGACTGGCGGGCTGCCCGGTCTTACGATTGTCGGACTGGTTGAGACCGCAGTGAAGGAGAGCCGGGAGCGGGTCAAAGCCGCCATTCGCCAGTCCGGGTACGAATTTCCAAATCGAAAAATTACCGTCAATCTTGCGCCCGCCGATTTGCCCAAAGGGGGTGGGCGTTTTGATCTCGCGATAGCGCTGGGTATTCTGGTGGCATCCGGGCAGGTTGCTGCTGACAAACTCGATGGTCATGAGTTTTACGGTGAATTGTCATTTACCGGCGCATTAAGGCCGGTGACCGGATTATTGCCTGCGTTACGTCGGGCGGGTGAGTTAAAGCAAGTTTGTGTGGTTCCCGATGCCTGCAAGGCCGAGGCAGGTTTGCTGGCAGGCGCTGACATTCGTATGGCGACACACCTGACGTCGGTGGCTCAATATCTGACCGGGCAAATCAATTTACCCCAATGCCCTGCTGCTAATTGGACGGACGAAGCCGGTTGTGAATATGACTTGTCTGATATCTGTGGTCAGTCATTGGCCCGACGGGCGCTTGAAGTTGCTGCCGCTGGTGGCCATCACATGCTGATGATTGGGCCACCTGGTACGGGTAAGACTATGCTGGCACAGCGTTTGCCGGGTTTGTTGCCCCCTATGACTGATCAGGAAGTCATTAATGCGCTCGTTTTGCATTCCCTGGTGAATAACGCAAAAGGAGCTATAAGCCGGCGGCGGCCATTTCGCGCCCCGCATCACACGGCATCGGCAGCGGCACTGGTGGGCGGAGGCAATCCGCCGCGACCCGGTGAGATATCACTGGCGGATCAAGGGGTGTTGTTTCTCGATGAGTTGCCTGAATTTAATCGCACCGCGTTGGAAGCATTGCGAGAGCCATTGGAAAACGGTGCTATCCGCATATCACGCGCCAGTCAGACTGTCTTGTTTCCGGCCAGTTTTCAATTGGTTGCCGCGATGAATCCTTGCCCCTGCGGGTTCGCCGGTGATGCGGACCATGAGTGCCGCTGCACACCTGCTCAGGTGCAACGTTATCAATATCGGTTGTCAGCGCCTTTCCTGGATCGCATGGATGTGCGTATCGAATTACAGCGTTCCGGTATAGCGCTTGAAGGTATGTTTTCAGCGCCGGCTGAGAGAAAGGTGACAAGCGAGTCTTCGGCGACAGTGCGAGCGCGCGTGCTGGATGCGCAGCAGATTCAGTTGGAAAGAGCGGGTTTGCTCAATGCCCGCTTGCCGACGGCGACCCTGCGTCGCCGGGCAACGCCGGATGCTGCCGGACAAAAGATACTAAAAGCCGCCGCAAAAAAATTCGCGTTGTCCGCCAGGGCCTGTGACCGCACATTGCGGGTCGCACTAACGCTTGCAGACCTGGAGCGCGCAGACACAGTCACAGAGCATCATGTTGCTGAAGCCTTGACCCTGCGCGATGTTTCTCCGTGATGTTTTTGGGTGATGTTTTTGGGTGATGTTTTGCGCGAGGCTAACCTCAGCAATAAGTCCGGCGTATCAGCGTGACTGGTCGGTCATGTATTCCATGGCCGACATGATTTCATCGTCAGACAGGTCAGCACGTCCGCCTTTGGCCGGCATGAAACCCGACGATCCCTGAAAGCCGTTGATGACGTGATCGCGCAATATCGCATCACTTTGCGCCAGTCGGGGCGCCCATGCGGTGGCATCACCGGTTTTCGGCGCACCAGCGACCCCTGCACCATGGCAGGCTACGCAAGCCTGGTTGTAGACCTGAGGTCCGGTGAGGACTTCAACAACCTGTTGGATTTCAGCGACTTCACCTGCGTTATCAACGGCTTCTCCGTCGACGGCCACGCGGCCGACCGGCGCGATGCGGTCATCCACTTCTTCCAGATAGACCGGGTCTTGCAGGACATAAACTTCCTGCGTGTTGCCGGCGATGTAATTTGCCAACAGGAACAGCCCAAAAGTCACGAAGACCAGAAAGCCGATAATCAGCATGAACAAATCAAAAAAATGTTTGTCTGGATTGCTATCCATGTTTTTCGCTCTCCTGCATGGCGAAGTCGTTTATTGTTGCGTACATAGCGTCACGTCGGGCCAGTATAAAAGTATCGTCGCGGTCCGTGAAGGGGGCAATTTGCTGTCAGCATATATTAGTCTGCGGACAGGTGCCGTGGAGAGGCAAAGTCCCAGATTCCGGCCAATTCGCGTAAGGCCGGCAGATTTTCAATCGATACGTTGTTGCGGTCATCGCGCAGAATCAGACCCTGATCTTCAAGTTGCCGGAAACTGCGACTTACGGTCTCTTTTTTCAGGCCCAGGAAATCGGCAATATCTTCCCGGCTCATGGGTAGCTCAATCTTGTTCAGTGCTGTGCTGTCATCATTTTTGATATTTGCACTTTGACGATACCAGTGCCGTAAATAAAGGATAAATACTGCAAGACGTTCGAAAGCTGTTCGCTGTCCTAGGCTGTAGACGAGGTCATAGGCGTCTTCGAGGACGCGGGTCAGCATATTTAGATAAGTGCGTTCAGCCTCAGGATCGGCTGCGAGGCGTTCCATCAATACATTTCTTGAACAGAAGGCGACCGTTGATGCCTTAACCGCCTCGACCGTAAAAAAATAATCCTCGGTTGAGGTTAATCCAACGAAATGATTCTGCACTGGAAAGCTGAGAATCTGGCGTCGGCCGTCGCCGCCTGTACGACTAACCATCAGCATGCCGCTGACTATATTGAAGACCCGGTCGGCTCGCCCTCCCGCATGGAGCAGGACTTCGCCCGGTTCCAGTTTGATAACGGGCGCTTCCGTGAAAACATCCAGAAACAGATCGTGTGAGCCAGATGAGTTACGCATGTTGAAAGCATGGACGCGCCGGAGCGCGTTGGCAATACTTTGATTCAGGTTGTGTGGTGATTAGCCTTTTTAGGGTTTAGTTGGAGCCCCATATAAATGAGGGTGATCACAATACATCTAGTAGTTCGACATCAAAAATAAGTGTCGCATTGGGTGGAATCGCGCCACCCGCGCCTCGGGCGCCATAGCCCATATTCGGTGGAATCACGATCATGCGTGATCCGCCGACCCGCATACCGGCAAAGCCTTCATCCCACCCCTTAATGACCCGACCGGCGCCGAGCGGAAATACAAATGGATCGCCGCGATCAACAGAGCTGTCAAACTTGGAACCTTTGTTGTCAGGCAGTCCGGACTCATAAAGCCAGCCCGTGTAGTGCACAACAATGGTTTTGCCCTTTTCGGCAACCGCGCCTTCCCCCAGCTTGATATCAGTAATTTGCAGTGTCTGCACAGCTGATACATCGGGTGATGTTTTTGGTCCCTGGCCGGATTGTCCGCAACCCGCAGTCAATGCAGCTGCAAACGCAATAATAAAGAAGGTAGCTTTATAGCCTGATTTGATCTGCATGTTACTTGTTCCTGAAAGATCCAAATTAAATAATTTGAGGACAAGCATACGTCGTCAATCAAGAGGGTGCCAATGAAAAAAGGCGCCATTGGCGCCTTTTAAATCCTGAGTAAACTGTATTTATTTGCCGCGTCTTCCTTGCGCCAGCAGCAGTGCACGTCGGCGTGATGCGTCACGTGAGCGCGGCTTGCGCCGACGTTCTTCCGGGTAGGGTTGCTCTGACTTTTTGAACATGGAAAAAATATAGGGATCCCAGCCTGTCTTCTTGGATTCCATTGCTATCGTGTCGGCATGTAAGTCGGTTGTTTCGTCTTTATCACTGCTCATGTTTGCATTACCCAAAACTTGATGACCTAAATATAGGCTCTGTTTTTACAAATCTTGGTGGCTGTTGACATAAAGGGCAGCTGAGTTGATCAAAGTGTGATGGGCGTAGCGTTTTTTAGCTGAAGCAAAATGTCTGTTGGCTGAATTAAGAATGGTTGACCCGCATCGAACCGGAGAGGTACTGTCATTACTTATTAAATAGGCAGGCTCATTCTGCCGAGGGGGCGTGATGATAAAGCGATTGACAGGTTTATTGGCTGTGCTTTTGGTGATTTCACCATTGGCTTTCTCGGACGGGCACAAGGGCAAGGGCAAAAGCGGTGCGGGCAAGCAAAAGTCGGAGGCTGTTGAGATGGACGCTCGCGGCAAATCTGCAAAAAGCGGTGATGCAGACTCGGATTCAGATGCCGATTCCGGTCGCGGGAAGGCTGCAAAAAGTGATGACGCAGACTCGGACTCGGACTCAGATAGCGATTCCGACAGCGAGCAAGGCAACATCAAGCCGGAAAAAGGCGCTAAAAAAGATATGGCGCAGGGGAACGAAAAGTCTCAGGAGATGCGAGCCCGGCGCGATGAGCGCAAGGAGATTCAGCAGGAATATCGTGCTGACAGGGAGCCTGGTCAGGAAGCTGATAGGGCAAAAGAAGCGGGCGGGAAAAAGCCCTGGTACAAATTTTGGGAATCAAGTGATGAATCAAGTAATGATGGTTCACAGTGAAATTGGTTAAAGCTGACCGGGGGTAAATGGTGTTTGGTGTAGCCGAGGATCTTGACCTGTCCGGTCTGGTTGATAAGACACTTCATAGCATATCTATTGGTGCTCAGCAGCTTGAACTTACTTTTGATGACGACTGGTCCGTTTATTTGCAGGGTCCCTGGCAACTGGAGACATCAGCAGGTCAGGTGGCGGAAGGTAAACGTGAAAGCTTATTGTTGACCGTTGACGATTTAAAGCCGCTGGTAGGTGGCATCGTCGAGTTTGCGGCGCCGATGCCACCGGATCGTATTACCCTTGAATTCGGCATGCGCGGTCGTTTAACACTGATCGATGACAGCGATCTTGTTGAATCTTTTTCGATTGAGCCGATTGGTGTCGTTGTATAGCGCCAGAAGCGCATTTATCAGATGGAATTTAAAGTATGAATCACAGGAAGCTGGTACTGCCTGAGCATATGAATGCACAGGGTTCCCTGTTCGGTGGCTATTTGCTCAAGTGGATGGATGAGTTTGCGTTCATTACGGCGAATATGGAGTTTCCACGTCATCGCTTTGTGACGATTGCGTTAAACAATGTAGAGTTCAAGCATCCGATTAAGTGCGGGCAGATACTAAGGTTTGCTGTCAGCCGTGCCCGGCTTGGGAGTTCATCAGTCGAATATCTTGTGCAGGTTTTTGATGATGCTGCAGACAATCCGGGCCAGATTCTGTTTGAGACGAGTATTACTTTCGTTAATGTGGACGAGTCGGGCGGGAATAAGCCCATACGGCAATAGTTGTCTCACGGGGTCTCTTTGGAAGGCGTAACTTATGACGACAGATTTATGGCTCTCATTGTTAGGCTGGAGCGCTGTCGTCAATATCGTTTTATTGACGTTCTGGTTTTTGGTGATTGTACTGATGCCCGATCTGATTTTTCAGATTCAGGGTCGATGGTTCAATATTTCCCGTGAACGATTCGATACGATTCACTACCTGTTGCTCGGTTTGTTCAAGATGGGTATCTGGCTATTCAATCTGACGCCTTGGTTGGTGTTGAGAGTAATAACCTGACGGAACAATGACGCGTATATATGGTTTCCCGCCGGTGATTGGTGATGCGCCGCGGGCGCTGGTGCTGGGTTCGATGCCGGGCATCGCATCACTTAATGCTAATGAATATTACGCGATGTCGCGTAATGCGTTCTGGCCCATCATGAAGACTTTGTTTGATGCGGGCTTTGAGTTGCCGTATGAGCAGCGCATTGCGCGTTTGCAGATTTGCGGCATTGCATTGTGGGATGTGCTGGCAAGCTGTGTGCGTCCTGGCAGTCTTGATGCCTCGATAAAATCTAATTCTGTCGAGACAAATGATATCTCCGGGTTGTTATCGACTGAGCCAACGATTACGCATGTCTGTTTTAATGGTCGCGCAGCCGCTGATCTTTATCGCCGACATATCACGCCGCAGCTGACACGTGTACCGGAAACGATTCTATTGCCCTCGACGAGCCCGGCGCATGCAGCGGTCTCATTTACGGAAAAACTTGAGGCCTGGTCTGCGCTCCTGACGATTGCGCCAAAATAAATAACAGTGCGACATAGCTTCTGGAAAGACGGGTCAAGAGAGGCTAAAGTGAATGCCTGATTTTTTGGTGTATGTGACTGACACGCAATTTGAGCGGCACTATGAGCCTGAAGGATGAGGTAGAAGCTTTATTGCCCAATTGGGAATCCTGGTATCCGAGTCTGTTTGATGCAGCTGAGGATCTTGGGGTCATTCGTGCGCGGGTCTGCTCCCCTTCATCCTTGATGCTGAGTAACAGACATTCCACTGTTCAGAGTTCTGCTGTTAATGCATTTCGTGAGAAATGGGGCGGCAACGAATAATTATCAGGAAAGCCCATGTCTAATAAACAGATTCAGATAAGTCTGCCTGAAGAATTGGAAGAAGGTCGTTTGGTGGCTGTTGATGCTGATGGCGTATCCGTATTGCTATCCCGAATTAATGGCGTAGTTCATGCCGTCGTTAATCGTTGCCCGCATCTGGGCATGAAAATGTCCCGCGGCAAAATATGCGATGGTATTGTGACGTGTCCGTGGCACGGTTCCCGCTTCGATTTTTGCAGCGGAGATAATGTTGATTGGGTCAATTCTTTTGCCGGCATACCGATGCCTGGCTGGACCCATAAAATGATCGCAATGGGCAAGTCTCCGGAAGGCCTGCAAAGTCTCGCTGTTCAGGAGCAGTCCGGATCCATCGTTATCCATTTGCCTGATTAGCTTGTCAGCTTTTTCTGCAGCCTGTGAGCGCAATAAGGCGCCGATCCTTGATGTGCTTTGTCATGAACTGTCTGATCGCTTTCGCGTGTTGGAAGTCGGCAGCGGTACCGGTCAGCATGCTGTTTTCTTTGCCCGGCATTTAATTCATTTAACGTGGCAGCCGACAGACCAGTCGCATGTGCTATCCGGCCTTGCGGCCCGAATAGCTGATGAAGGATCAGACAATCTGATGGCGCCGGTCATGCTCGATGTACTCGATGCGGATTGGGCTAAAGGCATCGAGGTCTCGACTATTGATGCAGTATTTACGGCTAATACGCTGCACATCATGTCATGGCCAGCCGTTGAGGCTTTTTTCAAGTGCTCAGGCGTGCTGCTGCAAACGGGCGGCACTTTGTGCGTCTACGGCCCGTTTCGCTATGCCGACAGTCCTTTTGCGCCGAGCAATGCAGCCTTTGATGAAGCCTTGCGCGCGAGCGCTTCCGGAATGGGGATTCGGGATTTTGCAGCCGTTGATGCACTTGCCTGCCAGCAAGGGCTGGAGCTAAGCGCGGACTATGAGATGCCGGCTAATAACAGGCTGCTGGTTTGGCGCACCGCGCATTAGTTGGCCTTTATTTTGAGCCATCTATTTGATTATTAGTGGTTTTGCGGTATAAAAAGCGCCCGCTGGCGTTTCCCCGCCGGGTATTATTGTCCACGGTTGATCAGGAGAGACCCAGTGCGTTCTGTAATGCGCTCAAAAATTCACAAGGCAACGGTTACGGAAGCCAATCCGGAATACGTTGGCAGCATTACGATAGATGAAGACCTCATTGAGCGCGTGGGTCTGTGGCATAACGAGCGGGTATTAATCGCCAGTAATACGACGGGCGCAAGACTCGAAACCTATGTGATCCCTGGTGAGCGTGGCTCAGGGAAGATTGGCATGAACGGACCGGCGGCTCACACAATTGGTCTGGGTGAAGAAATCGTCATTATGGGTTTTGAACTCACCGACCTGCCGATTCAGCCGAAAGTGATCCTCGTGGATGCTGACAACCGCTTTGTCAGGGTTCTTGCAGAAGAAGCCGGAACCACCGTAACTGTCTGATATTTTAGGCTGTTTAGCGCTGTTTTGTGAACTCGTAGATTCGGAGCCGGGCTGTGCCGGGATAGAATCAACCCGCTAATCTTGTCATTGTAAGCGTGAGCGGGCATATGTTGGTTTCACATCTACTGGTTTTTATTACTGGTTTGGCTATAGGCTACTGGCTGGCTTATGGCCGCACTGGCAGTGCCGCACCCAGCCGTTCCGGGCGGGATTTGCAACGTCTCTACAAGAAATCCCCTGAATTTTTCGATGAACTTCGTCAGGAGTTACTGCGGCCCGAATTTCAGGGTGTGCGTGATCTCGTGATTCTGGATTCGCCAGAGTCAACTTTTGTCAGTGAAGAGCTGAAGCTCGTTTATTACGAAGAAGAGCTGCCCGGGTTGCGAGATCTCATGACTGAACTGGTCGATGCCGGTTTTATCGAAGAGGTTACGGGTGGCAAGACCCCTTTGTATATGATTGACGAGGCACTGGTGATTCAGCTTCAATCACTATAAATATGTGGCATGTTTATATTCTGCAATGCGCTGACGACACTTATTACACCGGTATAGCCATCGATGTGACTAAGCGCGTTGGCACGCATAACCTGGGCCGCGGCGCCAAATACACCCGGTCGCGTTTGCCGGTAACGCTCGTTCATAGCGAAACGGCAGAGGATAAATCAGCGGCCTTACGTCGCGAAATTGTCATTAAATCCCTGAGCCGTAGAGAAAAAACAAAGCTGATAGAATCAAGCGCAGTTGTTTGATTATTCACTGGCGTTCAGCTGAAATTGCTGTGCCCCGGGTGTCTCAGGGAAATATTGATTAAGCGACGTTATCGAACATGTTAGGTTACGCTGACGCGCTAAACAGCCGTCATTATCGAGCATTAAAGGGAGTTTATGTTCAAGCAATCGGTTATCAGTAAAACGGGTCAAATGTGGGCATTTTATGTCGGTGTGCTGGCATTGATTTTCGGTTCCGTCGCTCCGCTATTTGAACAAGCGGGCATTGGCTGGACAGCCGGCACTGTCATTGCGGTTTTCGGCTATGGTTTTACGGCGCTCTTCGTCAAGTGTCCTGAGTGCGGGCAGAAATGGTTCGCTAAAGCACTGATGTATGCAGAGATGTATGGACCGCTTTTTAAGACGTCCGTTTGTCCTGGCTGTAAAAAAGATTTTGGGTAGAGACAATATTGTGAGTAATGCTCATCGGTTCATTGCCCCGGCTATGCCCTTGGTAACTTCTCTGGTCATCTATCTGGCCATTTCCCTGTTATGGCCTCAAACCGCGGTGCACGCACAAAATTCAGAGTTTTCTTGCCGTTCACAGTTAAGGCCGCTGTTGTCGCAGCAAAACCCTGACAGTAGAGCGGTCGCTGAAGTGGCAAATATTTGTAAGGCGCAGGCTGCAGACGGGGACGCCGACGCGCTTTATCAATCGGCGCTGCTGTCGCTGGGATTGATTGAATGGGCGCCCGACAAGGCTATACCCATGATCAGCAGTGCGGCTTCATCGGGTATACCGGAAGCTCAATACTGGCTTGCCTGGCAATATGATGATGGTCCCTTGTTGCCGAATGACCCTGAGCAGGCTTTGTACTGGTACACCGCAGCCGGTGAGTCCGAGCACAGGCTGGCACTGGCACGTCTGGCAGAGGTCTATGCAAATGGTGATCTTGGCGTAACACCGGATAAAGATAAGGCTATGCTCCTCAGGGCTCAGGCTGAGCGATGCAAACAGAAGGAACAGACATAGAGACGAACAACTATGCCTGATGCAGTAACAATCTTTGCAGCGAGCCGCGCCCTTGCGGAGCGAATGCGACAAGCAGACCCGGAGTTTTTCCGTTTATCCAGACTGCAGGAACGTTATTTTTTGTGGATAGGTTGTTCTGGTAGCCGGATGACTGTGAACCAGACTACCGGTTTTCTTAAAGGTTTCCATTTGTCTCTTTCATTTAGTCAATAAACAAACGCTGTAATGCCTGTTCCGGAATTCAATACGGAACAACGGAATCCATAATGGAAATGTATTTGCTGATTGTATTAGGAAGCGTGCTAGCTCTGGCTGGCATTGCCGGACTCGCTCTGCCCGCGATGCCGGGTGCGCCATTTCTTTTTCTGGGTTTACTTTGCATCGCATGGGCAGAAGATTTTGTTTTTGTCGGTACAGGTACGCTCATCGTGCTGGCAGCGCTGGCATTGCTCACCTATCTTGTGGATGTTGCAGCTGGCGCGTTCGGCGTAAAGCGTTTCGGCGCATCGTCGCAAGCTATGGTAGGGGCGACGCTGGGCGCACTGGTCGGGCTTTTTTTCGGCATACCCGGCATTTTGGTTGGGCCATTTATAGGTGCCTGTATCGGTGAGTTGCTGATTGGCAGTGACTGGCGCGGCGCGGGAATGGCGGGCATTGGCGCTACAGTGGGTCTGGCCCTGGGCGTCGCTGTCAAGCTCATGCTGGCTTTTGCCATGATGGGTATTTTCCTGTTGATGCGGTTTAGCTAGCAGGGCTGATCAGTTGCTCGCCGAACGCACAGGGTTTTTAACGGAGTCTTTTCGCGACTACTGTATCCGGGTTATTCGATTTGTCTCGGATAGCGCACTCGACCCCCACTTGTATTTCGAAAAAAAGTTCACGGGTGATGTTTCTGTAGCCAGTAGTGATGCAGAATTGGCAAGCATTCTTGGTCATCTCGCAGCATGGTTTGACGAAACCGAGCCGGACAAAAAACGGCTCGCCCGGTTTGATGAGCAGTTATTGGCTGCAGGGTTACCCTCATTGTCAGTATTACTGAACAGCGCAACCCGTGATGCAGGTATCGCGATGTGCGCACGGCCACTGCATTCAGCCTCTGAGCGTGTATTAATCCTCGAGGCTATTAATATTAGCCAGCTATCGCCGGAAGATTCGCGATTGGCGCAACAGATCATTGCTGAATATGA
>Ga0224504_10000956_pt1 | contig 12919 bp, 10 predicted proteins | sample SF_Oct11_sed_USG_3_FD_170160 | JGI IMG/M metagenome (GOLD analysis project Ga0224504, IMG submission 170160) | Sediment microbial communities from San Francisco Bay, California, United States - SF_Oct11_sed_USGS_24 | ecosystem: Environmental > Aquatic > Marine > Sediment | place: USA... | reverse complement strand
ACAAAAGAGGGTCAAATCGTTTCTGGGCTCACTGGCACGGGCACTGGACCATGATTGAATTACTTCAACAACAGTTGAACAAGTACAAAGTCACCGGTCCGATAGAAGAAGAGCGGGCAACAAGGGAGATTTTTCAGGAAGTCGCCCTGTATGCCTTGTGGAGGGCAGGCTTTTTTGAAGTTGCAGCGTTCCAGGGTGGTACCAGTTTGCGGATATTGCATGACTTACCACGTTTTTCCGAGGACCTGGATTTTATTCTCAAGGCACCCAATCCTGATTTTGAATGGAATCCCTACCTGGAAAAATTACTGGCAGGATTGCTGGAGTTCGGTTTACACCCGGAAGCAATTGATAAAAGTCGCATGGATCAAAACGTAAAAAGAGCCTTGCTAAAAGACAACTCGATCAGCAACCAGTTAGATTTGTCTTTTGAGCGCGATCATTTAAATCGAAAATTGAAGATTAAACTGGAGATTGATATCAATCCACCCGGTGGCTCTGGTTTTGCTTATTCATATCTCGACTACCCTCTTGATTTTGAAGTTTGCCACCAGGATCTGGCCAGCAATTTCTCACTTAAAATTCATGCCTTATTATGCAGGCCATTTTTGAAAGGGCGTGATTGGTATGATTTCAATTGGTACGTTAAACAGAACGTTCATCCTAATTACGCACACCTGCAGTCCGCGCTGAATCAACTTGGCCCGTGGCAGGGTCAATCCAGAACAATTGATCGAAACTGGTTAACAGATGCTCTCTCGGAAAAAATTGCCCGTATTAACTGGAAAGAGGCAAGCGCTGATGTCACGCGGTTTTTGAGCGCCGCTGAACAGCAAAGCCTGACACTTTGGAACAAGAGGTTTTTTCTGCAGAAGATCGAGAGAATCTGAAGCTAGAAGGTTTGGAGAGTTTAGAGTCGAAAATTTCGGGACCGAAACTGCCAACCGACAGAAAAGACTTTCCCGTGGATTCACCCGGTGTGCGAGCAACCTACCGGGTTTGACTCGCACAGTATTGCACGCCAGTGGTTTGATGTTTTGCAATAAAAAAGGAGACGCCTATGCGTCTCCTTTTCTATCATTGCCGAATTATTCCTTCGGTCGAATCCGGGCTCCGTCAGCTTAGCCCTTTAGGTTTTATCACTCAGGCAAATAATCACGCAAGCCCGGGTAAGACGCTGCTTTTTTCACCAGTGAAGGATCAGGTGTATACCAGATCGGTGATGACCATGCGCGTTCCTGGAGTGTTGCAGGTACCATATCCAGCGGTTCGATCCCCTTCTCTTTCGCATCATAGGTTGACCAGCGTGGCGTTGGGATTTCAATCACCCGTGCGTAATACACCGCGTGTTGTGACGGATCAAAGTCCGGATCGGTCCAGGTTGCGCTGAGATCGTTATCACCAATCGTATTGGTGTAGCTTGCTTCCTTGATATTAACCGTGTTGCCAACCGGGGGTAATTTACCGGTTTTGGCGTCCGGCTTACGGTTATCCGACCATACTACGTCATAGATTTTTTCCCAGGGGTATCCATTCTTGTAGTAACCCTTGATGATCTGTATGCGGTCGAGGTTACCACTAGCCGGATCAAGGGACCTGAAGTACCGTAGCTTTCTTTACGCTGGATACCATCGAATATTTCGGTACGGGTATTCTCTGGTGCCCACACGGCGGTTGCGCCCGGTGTGCCAAACATGATTGCGGCTTCACCGGCGGTCTGGCCTGCGCCTGAAAGACGCGCTTCAAGGCTTGCGTCATTTACACCATGTACACCGGTGTAGTTAAACTCCTCGTTGTCGGAAAAACTCGTGTGTGCGTCTGCACCTGTGACAACACCGAATTTGTGGGGGTTCACACCCTCCAACTCTTGCCAGCCTACACCGTCAATTATCGCGCCGCGATAGAAACTGTTGTTGACCTTACCGACCACACCACCAGTGCCAAGCATATGCTTGAATTCACCTTCAAAATCAGCGAACTCATCATCTGGAGAAAGCGCAGGGTGCGTATCGGAGGTTCCCTTGGTTTGCAGGATTTCAATCGCTATCTCATTTTTTGCACGCTTCTCCATCCAGGCTTTGTTGATCGGTTGACCGTAGGAATTGCGGGTAGGAAACATCAGGCCATTGCTCAGATTGGAGTTATGTGGGATAGCGAAGGTCTCGCGACCATCATTACGTTGCACTTCAAGATAGGTCCAAAGATCTTCTGCACGATCGGAATCAATCGTCGAGAACGGCATAGATGGACCTACGTCATCACGGAAAAATACGTTTCGATGCAGGTTTTGGCCGTAGGGTATGGAAGTCCACTCAAATGCGATCAAGGTCGTGAACTTGCCGGGGTCATTGTGATTGTTCGCAATTTTTTTCTGATTATCCCATGCCGACTTCTGTAAAGCTTTCGAGTCGAATCCCGGTCATAGGTATAGCCGAACAGCCCGGGGTGTCCGGCGGGCCAGGTGTAGATCAGGGGAACACCGATACGACCCATGAAGTGCCACAACTCGGCCATGGCAAATGCGGCATCATTGAAGTCATTATGGAAACCGTGTACAAAGATGAAGACTTCCTTGCGTGGCGTCAGGGCTAATTGCTGCACCAGCACCTTGCCGAACACCTCTATTGCTGCATCTATTTTAGCAACATGCTCCGGGTCTTCAACGATGATGCCATCGACCTCGCTGTATGGAATAGGTGCGTCCGGGCCACGCACAATTTCGTTCATTTCCCCCACTTGCATCGGCACGGCCTTCAGACGTTTGCCTGCGCGACTGGCTGTGAGTAACTGCTCCCAGCTGATGTCTTCACCCAGATCGACCACCGTGCTTCCAAATGCCAGCGATGCCGAACGTCCATAGCCGTACACCAGTTTACCGTTCTCGTCTTTTTCAGGAGCACGGTCAGTCACATAGAACAACGGTACCTCTGTGCTTTCTAATTCGTCCGGGAGACCCTTGTATATCTCATGGTTTTCATCACCAACTTAGGTATTGGGGGTGGGCATCAGAACGCGCTGACCGCTGCAGGCTGACAATACCAGGATGAGTGAAAAAACGAACCATTTACGTAGATGAAATATCTTCATAACCTTGCTCCCTTGTTCGCTTTGCAATTCCGCTAGAATCCTATGGTAACTGATATTTACCTGACGGTGGAGCGCCGAACTTAGTAACGATATTTGGCCGAAAGCTGTAGCTGCTTTGCCTTACCGGTTTCGCCATTTTGATTGCTGCGCGAACCGAAAAGAAATTCCGCACCCAGGTCAATGCGGGCAATGGGTGACCAGATATAATTAACTGAAAACCGGCTTGTATTGTTATACAAATTCGGATCGATGAATTGATAATCATCTTCCACATTGACGTAACCATAGATAAAGCTTGAGCGCATATTTGGCGACCACCACTTTTGAAACGATGCATACATTGCAAACACAGAGACTGCATTGAGTCGACCGGTAACAAGATCAAAACCCGCATCCGCAGCACCGATGCTTCCCAGGTCGTTGACGTAATGTGAGTAGCCTTCACCGTAGGAAAGCTGGATTTGCAGGTTATCACGCTTGTCCCAGCGACTTATGCCGGTCATCCCGCTAATGCTGATGGCCCACCCCGTCGTTGTGTCTGACTTTGGCTCGCCATCAGGGCAGTCACATTCACCGTACATTTTTCGCAATAGAAAAGAAGACTTCACATGCCATCTTTCAAAAATATCACGCTCTACACTTGCAACCAGATCGGGGTACTGACTGATACCCGTGCCATTCGCAATAACGGCAGTCGGGTCTTCTGCAGAAAGCAGCAAATGCCAGTCCTGACCAATCTTGGGGAAGTAACGGACCTGTGCCTGGCGGAGAAAAATCTGACCATTGATTCCCTCACGATCAAGGTCTTCCGGTCTTGACCGGGTGTCCATAAAGGTTGACCAGGTTTTACCGATAAGGAAACTCTTATATTGGCCAAATGCGTGACGTAGCTTGAAAGTGTCATCATAACCTGAGAAATCCGCTTCGAGGAAAGCGCGCACCGCGCCATATTGCGTCGTATCCCGCATCTCTACGCTCAGGCGGGACTGGCTGACTGTCAGAGCCGCATTATTGGAGCCATCTTCCTGGGGTACCGGTATCGTACCCACGATAAAACGATCGGTGGTACCAATAGGATCAAAACTCTCCACAACATTCATCTTTACAAACCCGCCGAACTTGATGGCGGCGGAGCTACCTGGAATGGGTATTGATCCGGGAAAAGATTCCAGATCATAGGTGGTAGATTCTGACTCCTCGGATTTCTTAATCGATCCTTCGACCGTTTCAAGACGCGAGCGTAGCGCCTTTTCAGAGTCGGAGATAGTCTGACCTGCCTGGGCTTTCGCCGTGTCCACCTCTTGCTGCAGGGACTGGATTGCCTGTCTTTGTGTGCTTATTTCTTTTTCCTGAGAGCTGATCTGTTTATTCTGTTTATCAATCTCTTTTTGCCGTGTATCCACTTCACTGGCGTATTGCGCCTTGAGCGCCTCTATTTGTTTGTTCTGGGCATCCAGTTGCGCCTGCAATTTTGCAAGCGCCTTCTGAAAGCTATCACCACCGGTATCGGTCGTTGCTTCAGCCACAGGCTGTGGCAGTACCTCGGCTTCCTTAGGTGCCGACGTGGTTACCTTGGCCGGTGCTGTGGTTACCTTGGCCGGTGCTGTGGATGGTGCTGTGGATACCTTGGCCGGTGACGTGGTTACCTCAGTTGGAGGCGTGGCTTCCTCTTTCTCAGGTGCAGCAGGTCCTGAGGAGGTATCTGTGGGTACATCCTGAGCGAAAACAGGTTCAGACCCGGCAGACATCAGCATGAAAACCAGGCTGGCAATCAAAACAACCCTGAAAAACAGGTTACTCATATTCGATAATTCCTTCGTGACTTATCCATGGCCATCCGATCACTTCAAATTGCGCCCGCCAATACCGTTCACACGAACAATCAAGAGTATGCAAGTTATCACAATTAACCTCGTCACTTCCAGCAGCAGTCCTACTGAAATATAAGCTGAGTCAGGCCCGGCAACCCGCTTTCGCCTGTCGGCTTAATCTCATTCAAGGATACTGCTTTTAGAATACTTGAAAGGCCATAATTCATAGGTGTTTCGGGAACTTTAAATGGTGAAACAAACCCGTTGAATGAAGACATGAGCGGCATCCAGTCTTTTAAGGAAGTTAACGTTATGAAAACTGACAAACATCCAATTCAAAGATCTCCCAGCGAAGTACGAAGCAACCTTCGCAACCTGCTAACCCAAAAAAACTTGATAGCCGGCTTGGTGCTGGTTCTCATGCTCTCAGGTTGTGCCCACTATGGCACGCCGAAAAACAATGAAATACCGGACCCACGTAAAGCCGACAAGTATTCCCTTCACGACTGGGATATTGCGCATATAGACAGTGATATCAGGTTTATACTGACTTTTTCCGGTGGCGGCACCAGGGCTTCCGCCTTGTCTTACGGTGTTATGCAGGAATTACGTGATACCAAAATCGACAATAATGGCCAGCCAGGAAGATTGCTGGATGAAGTCGATTACATTAGCTCAGTTTCGGGTGGAAGTTTTACCTCTGCCTATTACGGACTGCATGGCGACGGCATTTTTGAGAATTTTGAAAATGACTTTCTAAAGTTTAATTTGGAAAAGCACCTGATTTACAGAGCATTAAACCCTTTCGTGTGGTTCAGTAAAGGTGGCCGCACCGAAGCAGCGATTAAGTACTATCAAAAATTCCTTTTCCATGATGCGACGTTTGCCGACATGATTAACCCGGACCGTCCAATGATCATCATCAACGCATCGGATCTTGGTTATGGTATTCGCTTCTCTTTTATCCAGGAATATTTTGACCTGCTGTGTTCCGAGCTAGCCGAGTACCCTGTCGCCGATGCCGTGGCCGCCTCTTCTTCCGTTCCGGTCCTTTTTAACCCGGTGGTAGTCGCAAATTATGACACCTGTAGCGGTATGAATTTGATCGGAACCACGGATCTGCATGACGCAGTTGATATGTATAAAGGTCAGAACTTACCTGTACTCATCTCTCAACTGGAGACCTATGGCGAAAAGGATAAGCGCAAGTATGTCCATTTCGTCGATGGCGGTATTACTGACAACCTGGGTCTGCGTGCAGTGTCTGACATCATGGCGGTATCCGGTGGCCCGGACAAGATTTATGACGGTTCCATCAAGCCTCCAAGACATATCGTGGTCATCATGGTCGATGCAGCGACCAAATCAAACGAAGACATGGATGTAAGCAATAAGGAACCGTCTGCCATCGGCGTGGTTGGCGCTGTTACCAACTTGCAACTGACACGTTATGACGCTGACAGCATGCTTCTGGCCAAGACAAGAGTGGAAGAATGGGCAAAGCAGTTATCCACAACGGAGCAACCTATAAAGACACACTTTATCAATGTCAGTATTCAGAAGATCAAACATCCGGAACTACGGGAGTTTTTTAACGCCATTCCTACGAGTTTTGCACTCAAAGACGAGCAGGTCGATAAACTGATCGAGGCTGGCCGGCGACTTTTACGTGAGGACCCGGAGTTTCAGCAACTGTTGGTTGACCTGAGAGGCCAGTAAATATGTTGAGAAAACACTGAATACCACGCTGAAATAATATGTGGGAAAAGCTACCAACCAGCGCGTGGCAGACAAAGTTAGAAGTCGAGGGTAATATCCAGTTCAGATTTCGGTACTGAGCACCTTCCTGCCGCGGGCAATGGCCATTGCACCACTGCGTACCACCGCGAGTATTTCCGAACATTCACCAACCCTGGAAATAAAGTCATCCATATGGATGTTCGCCCCGGTCAGTTCCAGTGTGTAGGTTTCCGGACAATCATCCAACACCCTGGCACCGGATTCCTTAACCAGGTCCGGTATACAATCAGCACCGCCTGACGGGATTTTCACCTTCATCAACAACAATTCACGTTCGATATGATCGTCCATGGTCATATCAGCGGTATTCACGACATCCACCAGTTTCAGCAACTGGTTGTTAATCTGTTCAATCACATCGTCGGACCCCTTAGTAACCAGGGTCAAACGTGAAACTCCAGCATCTTCGGTAGGTGCAACACTCAATGATTCGATGTTGTAACCACGGCTTGAAAACAAGGCTGCTACACGGGCCAGTGCACCCGCCTCGTTGGCCATCAGGATAGAAATAATGTGTCGCATTTTGCTGTTTCCCGGTACGAAATTACCAATTCTGAATAATGGCGTTCAATTATTCATATTCTCGCAGTTTAATGGCTATTGCAATGCAGTAATAATTAATTGAAACTCGCTACCTATGGAACTTAGCCCAAAAAACCCGCAATCCGTACCTCACCCGCTTGCCGGCACGCAAATGACCGGCGCAGAAATGGTTGTTCAAGTAATGGCCGACGAAGGCGTTAACACCATTTTCGGATACAGCGGCGGTGCCATCCTGCCGACCTATGATGCGATATTTCGGTATAACGCAAAACACGCTGATGACAAGGGTTATGAACCCATGCCGCTGATCGTACCGGCCAATGAGCAGGGTGCCGGTTTCATGGCCGCAGGTTACGCCCGTGCCAAGGGCGAAGTCGGTGTCGTCATGGTGACCTCGGGCCCCGGTGCGACCAATACGGTTACACCGGTAAGGGATTGCATGGCGGACTCCACCCCTATCGTGGTGATTTGCGGGCAGGTACCTATCGCGGCGATCGGAACCGACGCTTTTCAGGAAGCACCGGTTTCCAGTTGTCTCGGACCGGTATCCAAACACACCTTCCTGGTGACAGATCCGGAGTTGCTCGAGGAAACCATACGCACTGCCTTTGAGATCGCACGGACCGGCCGGCCCGGACCGGTGGTGGTAGATTTACCCAAGGACATACAGAACGCGACCGGTACCTTCCAGGGCACCGGCCTGCTGCCGGTCCAGGGTTACAGGCAACGAATACATGCCGTACGAGGTAACGTACTTGACGATACAGAATGCGAAGCATTTTTCGAAATGTTACAGGGTTCCAAGCGGCCGCTGATCTATGCCGGCGGCGGGGTAATCAATGGCAATGCCTCGGCAGAGTTACGTCATTTTGCAAATAGCCTGGGCATTCCGGTGACCACCACATTGATGGGTATCGGGGCAGTAGATACAACCGAACCATTGTCCCTGCACATGCTCGGCATGCACGGTCTGGCATCTGCCAATTATGCGGTGGACGATTGTGATTTCCTGATCGCTATCGGCGCACGTTTTGATGACCGGGTCGCGGGAGCACCGACGAAATTTGCACCCTCGGTAAAACACATTGCACAGTTTGATATTGATCCTTCAGAAATCGGCAAGGTCAAATCCGTAGACTGGAACCACATTGGTGTTCTGAAAAATGATTTACAAATTTTGTCTCACTATGCAGAAATCAACGGGATTTCGCCGGATTTCAGCCAGTGGCACACTGAAATTGCCAATCTCAAGGCAGTTTATGGGCTGAATTACGACCGGGACAGTGATCTCATCCAGCCCTACGCCGTGGTGGAAGCCATCAATGATATCACCGGCGGGAAGGCCATCATTTCGACCGGTGTCGGCCAGCATCAGATGTGGGCTGCCCAGTATTTTGATTTTCAAAGCCCGAGGCTGTGGTTGACCTCCGGCAGTATGGGCACCATGGGTTTTGGCCTGCCCGCCGCCATAGGTGCACAGTTCGCAATGCCTGATCAACTCGTTATTGATGTTGATGGTGATGCCAGCATACGCATGAATATTGGCGAACTTGAAACGGCAACAAGTTATGACCTGCCGGTCAAGGTGTTGGTGCTCAACAACTATGGGGACGGCATGGTCAAGCAATGGCAGAAGCTTTACTACAAAGGGCGTTTGTCCTACAGCGACAAATCATTGCGGTCAAAGGACTTCGTCAAAACTGCCGAGGCCGATGGATTCAAGTTCGCGGTCCGGTTGGATCAGAAAGCGGATATGAAGCGAGTGGTCAAAGAATGGCTGGAGTTTCCGGGGCCGGCATTTCTGGAGGTCATCATCGACCGGGATGCCTGTGTTTACCCGATGGTTGGTCCCGGTCTGGCCTACGACCAGATGGTCACGGGGGATTTCATTCCGAATCGCAGCAAGGTCAGCGAGGAAGATATCGACAGCTCTGAAATGTTCTGAGTCGAGCCGCTGCCTGTCAGAGCAAATCCAGGGCGCGCATCGCTGAAGTCAGTGGTTCGTGATAAGCCTTTGCCAACTCAGTCATCGGCAACCTCAGGTGACCACCGATATGACCCTGCCGGGCCACGGCCCATTTGACCGGAATGGGGTTGGATTCCAGAAAAAGCGCCTTGCTTAGTGGTCGCAGCCTGGCGTCTAGCTCACGGGCTTTTTCTGTGTCACCCGCCAACGCAAACTGACACAAGCGTGCCATCAATGCAGGTGCGACATTGGCAGTAACCGAGACGTTACCCTTTGCTCCCATTAGAATCAGCTCAGCAGCGGTTTCATCATCGCCGGAATATACCGCCATCCTACCGGCACAGATGTCCAGAACCTCACGTCCGCGTTGCAGGTCGCCTGTTGCTTCCTTGATTCCGATGATATTTTCAATCCCGGCCAGGCGGCCAACTGTCACAGGTAACATGTCAACACCCGTGCGTCCCGGTACGTTGTATAGAATTTGTGGAATCGCTACCGCTTCGGCTATGCATTTGTGATGCTGATACAGACCTTCCTGGGTCGGTTTGTTGTAATAAGGCGTGACCAGCAGGCAAGCATCGGCGCCGTAAGCCTGTGCCGCAGCAGTCAGTTCAATTGCCTCGCGGGTAGAATTGGCGCCGGTTCCGGCAATAACAGGTATGGCACCATCTACCTTCTTCACCGTATGCGCAATCACAGCACAATGTTCTTTTACAGACAAGGTAGCGGATTCGCCGGTAGTACCGACAGATACGATAGCCCCGGTGCCTTCACGGATATGCATATCCAATAACGCATCCATGCTTTCCCAGTCGGTTGACCCATCATCAAACATAGGTGTTACAAGAGCGACGATGCTGCCACTGATCATATTTGGTACTCCACAACTAATGCATCTCGATAGTGATCATTATGCACTGTATTGAGACCCGCTTCAGACAGAAATTGCATGGGTTGTCTTGACCTCTTCCATCACCACGTAGGTATGGGTTTGCTTGATATCGGACATTCGTGCCAGGGTCTCACCGAGGAAGTCGCGATACTTAAGCATATTCCTGGTACGCACTTTTAAAAGATAATCGAAGCCACCCGCCACCATGTGACACTCCATCACTTCGGGACATAAGGCCACCTCCGCCTTGAAACGATCGAACACATCCGGATTGGTACGATCCAGCTGCACCTGGATAAAGCTGACCACACCGGAACCCAATTTCTGCGGATTGAGCAGGGTCACGTAATCAAGAATATAACCATCGGCTTCGAGACGCCGGACGCGCTCCAGGCACGGGGTCGGACTGAGATTAACCGAGCGCGCAAGATCTGCATTAGTCATACGGGCATTGCCCTGAAGCAAACGCAGTATTTTGTGGTCGATACGGTCCAGAGACCTGTCTTTTGACTTGCGCATAGCATATTCACCTGTTTTAGTAATGTTTATATAGTGTTTATAACGTATTTAAGTGCAATACAGTAGCATATATTGATTTTTTCACTCGATTTTGTAACATAATATCAGGTTGTAAAGTGACTACTAATGAGGCCTGATCCTGTGAACAACACTGCCAAATCACCCCTGTCCAAGGCTCGTCTAACCCTGCGTAAGAGTAAACATGCGGGCGAAAACAAAATGGCCGCCAGTATGTTGGCTAATTTCCCAATAACACAGGCAGACCGTGACGAGATCGTCGAAACGGCACACGCCATTGTCACAAAGTCCAGGGAGATGAGCGCGGAACGCGGAACGCTGGATGCCTTCATGCAGGAGTTTGGCCTTTCCAACCAGGAAGGTGTAGCGTTGATGTGCCTGGCAGAAGCACTTTTACGTATCCCCAACGCCGAAACCCAGGATGCCCTGATCGCAGAAAAAATTGCCTCGGGTAACTGGGCCGATCACCGCGGCAGTTCACATGATTTGTTCGTCAATGCCGGTGTCTGGGCGCTCATGCTGACCGGTGGTGTCATCAAGCTGGATGAAAACGTTACCCGCGATGCGGCCGGCTGGACCAAATCCGCTGTTGCAAGACTCAGTGGCCCGGTCATCCGCAAAGCCGTGATGCAGGCCATGCGTATTATGGGTCACCAGTTTGTTTTCGGCCGTACCATCAAGGAAGCTTTGAATCATAGGGCAAAACGCGATGCCGGCAATCGCCTATTCTCTTTTGACATGCTTGGTGAAGGTGCACGAACTGCAGCGGATGCGGAACGCTACCAAAGTCTTTACCGCCAGGTCATTGGTGATGTCGGTAAAGCGATAAAGGATGAAGGTGACGATATTGCCATCCGCTCATCTGTTTCAATCAAGCTTTCCGCGCTGCACCCGCGTTACGAGGCGACCAAACATCATCGCATCATGACCGAATTGCTGCCAAAGGTTAAAGAACTGGCGCTGTTGGCCAAGACGCACAATATGCAACTGACCATCGACGCCGAAGAAGCAGACCGGCTGGACCCTTCACTGGATCTTTTTGAAGCACTGGCGCGTGATCCAGACTTGTCCGGATGGCAAGGGTTGGGCCTGGTGGTACAGGCTTATCAAAAACGCGGACCGGCGCTTATAGACTGGCTGATCACGTTGGCCAAGGATACAGGCCGGCATTTCCCGACCCGTCTGGTCAAGGGTGCCTATTGGGATTCCGAGATAAAACACTCGCAGGAAATGGGTCTGAAGGATTACCCGGTCTGGACACGCAAGGTCACCACCGACCTGTGCTACCTGGAGTGTGCCAGACGTATGCTGGCAGCACCACACGCTTTCTATCCTCAATTTGCCACACATAATGCACATTCACTGGCCGCTGTGGCAGCCATGGGCAAAGGTGAAGTGATGGAGTTCCAGCGCCTGCATGGAATGGGCAAACTGCTGTACAAATCCGCTGCCAGTGTCATTGAGGATATGCCACGCGTTCGCACCTATGCGCCGGTCGGCGCGCATGAAGACCTGCTGCCCTACCTGGTACGCCGCTTATTGGAAAACGGTGCCAATTCCAGTTTTGTTAACCGTTTCATGGACGCCGATGTTCCTGTTTCTGATGTAGTCAGTGACCCGGTTGCAGGAGTTGCAGCCATGTCTGACAAGCGACATACAGGCATTCCGGTACCAGCCAATCTGTATGGTGACAGGAGAAACTCAGCCGGTCTTGACCTGACAGACCCGTTGGAAACCACGAAGCTGACGGAAGCTCTGGCCGAAAGATCAACAACGACTTATACCGCCCCGTCCATTGTCTGTGGAAAGGAGGTCGGTGGTGAGGAAATACTGGTTACCAGCCCCGCAGATAAGAACCTCGTCATCGGAACGACCCGCCATGCCGAAGATGCGGATATCGATCGTGCGCTTGATGCTGCCGTCAAGGCTCAAAAAGATTGGGATGCTGTTGGCGGTGAAGCCCGTGCTCAGATTCTTGAACGTCTTGCCGACCTGATTGAAGAACACCGTGTACCCTTGTTGGATCTGTTGGCCAGGGAAGCCGGCAGAGTTATCGCCGATGGAATATCGGAAGTGCGTGAGGCCGCTGATTTCTGCCGCTATTACGCCCTGCAGGCACGTCTTAACTTCGCCGAGCCCAAGTCACTCAAATCACCCACCGGTGAAAGCAACCAGCTTTCCATGCATGGACGGGGAGTCTTCTTCTGTATCTCCCCATGGAACTTCCCACTTGCCATTTTTACCGGCCAGGTAACCGCAGGGCTTGCCGCAGGTAATGCCGTC
>Ga0224504_10000954_pt1 | contig 12936 bp, 11 predicted proteins | sample SF_Oct11_sed_USG_3_FD_170160 | JGI IMG/M metagenome (GOLD analysis project Ga0224504, IMG submission 170160) | Sediment microbial communities from San Francisco Bay, California, United States - SF_Oct11_sed_USGS_24 | ecosystem: Environmental > Aquatic > Marine > Sediment | place: USA... | reverse complement strand
AGGGCAGCCGGTATGACCCGCTGGCCTTGCAGCAACAGCTCGTTGGCCATCTCCCCTACCAGCAAGCGCATGGCGAAGCCCGGCACCGGCGCGGTGATCAAGGTGCGCGTATGACGCTTCATCGCGGCGCAGAAGTCGCGGCTGGTGATTGGCTGGGGTGCCGTGAGATTAAAAGGTCCCGTCAATCCATCCTGCTGCAGCAGGAACAAGATAGCCGCGATCACATCCTTGCGGTGCACCCAGCTCAACCACTGCTTGCCGTCACCCATCCAGTTCGCTATACCCATACGGAAAGGTTGCGCCATCTGGACAAATGCACCATCACCGGCATCCAACACGACGCCCAGGCGCAACAGGCAAACCCTTACCCCCATGGCACTGGCCTGCTGTGCAAGAGACTCCCACTGCTGGCACAGGTCCTGTGCGAAGCCCGGGGTCACAGCCCCGTCTTCGGTGAGCCTCTCATCGCCGTGGTGCCCATAATAGCCTATGGCACTGGCATTGAGCAGGATCCCGGGAGTGGACTCGAGGCGGCGCAGCAGTTGTAACACCGCCTTGGTCGTCTCCAGGCGACTGTCGAGGATTTCGCGTTTGTAGGCCGGGCTCCAGCGACGACCCGCGAGGGAGGCACCCGCCAGGTTGATCACCACATCAATTCGGGCGCGATCATCTATCTCTTCGAGGTCTTGCACGTAGCGCAAAGCACCGCGTGGTTCAAGGAGCTGGCGAGTCAGCACAGTCACCTCGTGCTCCGCAGCGAGTAGCGCGGCGGTTAATGCAGACCCTATAAAGCCGGTACCACCGGTAATTAGAACGTGCATGGCTTCTCCCTGGATAGTTAGTATTTCTACGCCCTGCATGCATATCGGATCAGTGTTGCCAGGTCATCCCAGCTGCACTTTCGCGCGTATAATGCCATTATGAACATACACCCAAATGACATCGAACGCCTGGACGAGTTCCTGCGGGCCTGCCCACGGCTTGTGGTGCTCACCGGTGCGGGCATCAGCCTGGCCTCAGGGATCCCCACCTACCGCGATCGGCAAGGGCAATGGCAGCACAGTGAGCCTATCAAACACCAGGAGTTCTTGCAGGAGCCGGCCAGAAGGCAACGCTACTGGGCTCGCTCACTGCGCGGCTGGCCGGGTGTACGCGACGCCCAACCCAATATAGCCCACCATGCGCTCGCCACCTTGGAACAACAGGGCAGCGTGGAAGCATTGATCACACAGAATGTAGACCGGCTGCACCAGCGCGCTGGCAGTCGCAAAGTCATTGACCTGCATGGCCGTCTGGACAGGGTGCGCTGCCTGGAGTGCGGGGCAATGCATTCCCGAGAGGCTATCCAGAAGCAGATGTCCGGCCAGAAGAGTCAGCAATGCACGCAGTCGTCGCCACGCCCCGACGGGGATGTCGAGCTGCCAGAAGAGTACATCGCCGCCATGCGCGTCCCCAGCTGCAGCGACTGTAAAGGCGTAATCATGCCAGACGTGGTGTTTTTTGGCGGTACGGTGCCGAAGCCGCGCGTAGAGTCCTGCATGGACGCCGTTGCGCGGGCGGATGGCTTGTTGGTGATAGGCAGTTCCCTGCAGGTTTTCTCGGGTTTTCGCTTCTGCAGGAGGGCTGCCGAACTGGGCAAACCCATAGCCATTATCAATCCTGGAACGACACGCGCTGACGATATTGCGCAGCTCAAATTAAAATCCGACTGCGGTCCTTTGCTGGAGAGGGTGGCGAGTCAGAGGGCTGCCCTGTGCTGATGACGCCCGAAGGGATGCAATACGCAGCACCAGAGGCAGTTTAATTCTCATCCATACGCTCGCGATAATCCCAACTGAAAATCCGCCGGGGCGTTACGCTGATCAACAGCTCTTCATCACGTCGTGACAGCAACCAGTTCCCCAGCCTTGACTCTGCGCCACCAAGGTAGCGTTGCAGCAGCCCCTCCAACACGTCGCCCGCTCCCTCGTTACTCAAGATTGCAATGCCCTGCCCCCGCACCCCGCAATACGGGGGAAGATTTGGCGCGACTTCGAAACCAACTTTGTCATTGTCGCGCAACAGCGCCACCAATTGGGAAGCGCGGTGGGATACGCAGTAAAATGTACCCTCCACGTACTGGAACCAAACGGATACAACCCGGGGGAAGCCATCCTCGCCCACGCAGGCCAGACGCATTGGGAAAACACTGTCCTGCAGGAATTGGTCGATCTGCTCAGCCGACCAGGGCCCTTTACTGGTCACACTCATTGCTTGTGCCTCTCGCAAGTTTGCCGGCATTATCTGGCAGCACCGGGAAAATTACAAAGCTTCCCACCACCATTCGTCCATTCATACCATACATTCGCAAGCAAGGACGGTTAAAATGCTACTCAAGCTGATCTTTCGCGGCCCGGCTCGCGTATTATTGCCATGACCTCTCCTATAATCTACTGGTATCGCCAGGATCTGCGCACCCACGACCTGCCTGGGCTGATCGCCGCGGCTGCAACAGGCCAACCGGTGATTCCCTGTTACATTCTGGACGACCAGGCCCCGGGGGAATGGGCTCCTGGAGGCGCGAGCCGCTGGTGGCTGCATCACAGCCTGGCTTCCCTGGGCAGAAATATCGCTGGCGCGGGTGGCACCCTGGTGCTGCGCAGCGGTAACACCGGGGAAGAACTGCAGAAGTTGATACAGGAAACGGGGGCTGCCGCGGTTTACTGCTCCCGCCACTACGAACCCTGGGCCGCCGCGCTGGAAAAACAATTGCATGATGACCTGGATGCCGCCGCCGTGACGCTGAAGCGCTACGGGGGCAACCTGTTGTTCGAACCGGAGCAGATCAGTAACCAGAGCGGACTGCCCTTCAAAGTCTTCACGCCATTCTGGAAACATTGCCTGAAAATGCCGGAACCGGCAGCACCCAGGCCGGTGCCCGAGTCAATAACCTGGCTGCAGGGTGTGCTCCACAGTGTGCCCCTGGACGACCTGGGGCTGCGTCCCGGGCAACCGGATTGGGCGGCGGCCTGGACCGACCAATGGCAACCCGGAAGCCAGGGTGCGGCGAAAAAGCTGCAAAGCTTTCTGCACAACGGCATAGAAAACTATAGCGAGGGCCGCAACCACCCGGCCCTGGATTGCACCACCCGATTATCACCACACCTGCACTACGGCGAAATTTCTCCGAGACAGCTGTGGCACAGCGCGCGCCAGACTGCAGCCACCAGGCCCCAGCTGGACAGCCAGGTGGCCAAGTTTCTCAGCGAGATGGGCTGGCGGGAATTCTCGCATCATCTGCTACACCACTTTCCCGAACTGGACGCACAACCGTTCAAGGAACGTTTTGCACACTTTCCGTGGATGTCGAACGACCAGGGTTTACAGGCCTGGCAGCGAGGCCAGACTGGCTATCCCCTGGTGGATGCCGGCATGCGCGAGTTGTGGCACACGGGCTATATGCATAACCGGGTGCGCATGATCGCCGCCTCTTTTCTCACCAAACACCTGCTGATTCACTGGCGCGTAGGGGCTAAATGGTTCTGGGATACCCTGCTGGATGCCAACCTGGCCAATAACAGCTGCGGCTGGCAATGGGTTGCGGGGTCGGGCGCCGATGCCTCACCCTACTTCCGCATTTTCAACCCGATACTGCAGGGGCAGAAGTTCGACGCCCATGGTGAGTACATCCGCCACTGGGTACCGGAATTGGCGGCCATGCCTGATCGCTATCTCAACAATCCCTGGGACGCACCAGCGGCGATCCTGGATTCAGCTGGAGTCCACTTGGGCAGTACTTATCCATTACCCATCGTGGACCACGCAAAGGCCCGGGAGTCGGCACTGGCCGCCTACGGCGCACTCAAGAATGGCTGAGGCCAGGGCGCTAGGCGATTGTCATCCGACGAAACTGTCCCGGGCTCTGCCCATACCAGCGCCGGAAGGCCTTGTGGAACGCCGCTGCGTCGTTGTACCCCAGCAGGGCCGCAACGGCTTCAACAGACATGCCTGATTCCTGCAAGTGTCGAGCTGCCATTTCCGCCAGTAACTTCTCACGTATCTGGCGATAGCTGTTTCCCTCCCGCTCCAGTCGGCGCGCCAGGGTCCTCTTGGAAATATACATCGCTCTAGCGACGTCGGTTTCGGTTACCGAGCCAGGAGTACGCATCAACAGGATGTGCCGCACCCGGTCGGCAGTGGACACTGCAGTGGGTGGTACCTGTTCCAGCAATTTCAGACAGAGATTCTGGGCAAGGGCATACGACTCGGGATCCCCGGAGACGTTAGACACCCGGGCGAGGTTCGCCGGGAGCAGGTAACGATTCCCGCTACAGGCAAAATCAACCGGTGAGTGCATGTAGTCGGCATACACTGCATGATAGGCGGGTCTGGGGTGGGCCATTTCAATCTGTGCTTCCGTCACCTGTCGACCCAATATGGCCTCCACAAAAGACTGGATCACCAGGGCGAAGGATTCCTGCAGTATTCGCTGCTCTTCCGGGTTCGCCTCCAGTTTTATCTCCAGCGAGCAGCACAGCCAGTCAAGCTGCAGGTCCAAATCCAGTTTCACCAACGGCAGGCGCGCGGGCAAAAAGTCCCGCAGGGCTTCGAGGGAGCTAATCACGTCGGGACTGCTCATGGCGAGATAACCCAAAGGCCCGTGGGCCGAGGGTTGTAACTGGCGTCCCAGGCGCAAGCCCAGTTCCGGGCTGGCCAGCATGCCCTGGGCATTGTCCAACACCTGCAATTGTTGCCGTCCGGTCAGGCGGGTTTCGTCACCGGGCATCAGGATGTCAACTGGCAAACCGGTCTTACGCAGCAAGCGCGGCAGCTCTTTCTCCTGTAGCCCCAATTCCCGCGCCACGATGCGCGAATAACTACTGGGAATAAAATAACTGTCCACCAGGAACAACTCCAAGCGATGCCGAGGTCGCCCATTGTCAACAAATAACAGGTAGTTGGCAATAAATAACATAACATGGCAAAACCTGGACGCTACACTGCTGTTCATCAACTCACAGGAGGAAACAGCCATGCCCACCATCACTGTCATTGAACACAACGGCCAGGATCACACCATTGAAGTCCAGAGCGGTATCTCCCTGATGGAGAACGTACTGTCCAACAGCGTACCCGGTATTGATGCCGACTGCGGCGGTGCCTGCGCCTGCGGCACCTGCCACTGCTTTATCGCCGAGGACTGGAGCGAGCTTGCCGGCACTGCCGACCCGATGGAGGAATCCATGCTGGGCATGCGCCCGGATCGCACCGAGGCGTCGCGGCTGAGTTGCCAAATACAGGTATCAGACGCAATGGACGGCATGGTGATACGCCTTCCTGAATACCAGATGTAGCCACCGGCGAACCCAACGAGGACTTCGAAATGAATCAACCACAACAGCTACCCGACCCATTGACTGCACCCCTGGAGCAGATTGACTTCAGTGACCCTCGCTTGCTGGAGCAGGATGCCTGGCGCCCCTATTTTGCCCGACTGAGGGAGGAAGACCCGGTGCACTACCAGGCGGAAAGCCCTTTTGGTCCGTTCTGGTCTATCACCCGTTTCGACGATATCGTCGCCGTGGACAGCAATTACGAGGTGTTCTCTTCCGAGCCCACGATCATCATTGGCGACCTGACAGATGACATGAGAGTGGAACAGTTCATCGCCATGGACCCTCCCAAGCACGATGTACAACGCCGCGCGGCGCAGCCAGTGGTCGCACCGCAGAACCTGGCGCAGATGGAGCCCCTGATCCGCTCCCGGGTGGTGGAAATCCTGGATAACCTGCCTGTGGGCGAGACGTTCAACTGGGTGGATGACGTTTCCATCAACCTCACCACACAGATGCTCGCCACACTGTTCGACTTCCCCTTTGAGGAACGCAGCAAGCTGACTTACTGGTCGGATATGGCCACAGGCTCGCCGGAAATCGCCGGCGGCGACACATCGCCCGAGGAGCGCATACCCGCCCTGATGGATTGCCTGGAAACGTTCACTCGCATCTGGCACGAGCGCAAGGGGCGCGACGACGGCGGCTTCGAGCTGATCTCGCTGTTACAGCGCGACCCCAACACCGCCGACCTGGTGGACAGGCCCATGGAATTCCTGGGCAATATCATCCTGTTGATAGTTGGCGGCAACGACACCACCCGCAATTCCGCCACCGCGGGCATACTGGCCCTGAATGAAAACCCGGCTGAGTACGACAAACTGCGGGCCAACCATGGCCTGATTCCCGGCATGGTCTCAGAGATCATTCGCTGGCAGACCCCGCTGGCACATATGCGTCGCACCGCCAAGCACGACGTGATCTTCCAGGGCAAACAGATCAAGCAGGGAGACAAGGTGGTCATGTGGTATGTGTCTGGTAACCGGGATGAATCCGCTATCGACAACGCCGACTCATTCATCATCGACCGCGCCAATCCACGCCACCATATATCCTTCGGTTTTGGCATACACCGATGCATGGGCAACCGCCTGGCGGAGATGCAACTGCGCATACTGTGGGAGGAGATCATGCAGCGCTTCAGCCACGTGGAGGTTGTGGGCGAACCGGAGCGGGTTAAATCAAACTTCGTACGGGGCTACACCTCCCTCCCAGTGAGGGTGCATCCCCTCTAAAACGCCGGTTCGCGCCTGGCCCCTTCCGGGCCAGGCCGCTACTCCCTCGCCGCTTCAGTGCTTGCGCACACCTGTGACCAATGGCTATATTGTCCGGATGCCCGACCCATGCCGGGTGCCGGCACATCCTGATGAGCGCAATGACAGAAGACGATAAGCAACGACGGTCTGTAGTAAAGACTCTGCAAGCCCTGGTTGAGAAAAAACTCAATATTGGAACATCCGGGAATGTTTCAGTGCGTACCATCGAAGGGATGCTGATCACTCCAACCGGTATCAATCCCGCCCTGCTGCTATCGGAACAGATTGTAGCCATGGACCTCGAGGGCCAGGTAGCTGAGGATCAATTGACACCTTCGAGCGAGTGGCAGATGCATGCGGATGTCTACCGGGAAAAGCCGGAAGTCAACGCGATAGTGCATTGCCATTCGCCCTACGCCACGATTCTTGCCTGTGCTCATAAATCCATCCCGGCCGTACATTACATGGTCGCCGCCGCTGGTAGCCACGAAATTCCTCTGGCGGATTATGCTACCTTCGGCAGCCAGGAGCTGTCACAAGCCAATTTGCAGGCATTGTCCGGTTCACATGCATGCCTGCTGGCCAACCACGGACAGCTGGCCACAGGGGCAAACCTTGAGCAGGCGCTGAAACTCGCGGAATTGGTAGAGGAGCAGGCCCACTGCTACTGGGGCACACTGGCCATCGGCGGCCCGCGGTTACTGGATAGTCAGCAGATGGACGAGGTACTGGCAGCCTTTGCAGATTATGGCCAGCAAAAGTCACGCACAGAATCAACACCCGATAAAAAATCGGACCAGACTCCGCGAGGAAAACAATAATGAAGCAATACCAAGCGCTGATTGCAGCTGTCATCCTGGCGGCACTCACCTCCCCTGCCCTGGCGGAATTCGACTACCCCGGGAGGGTATACAGCTCCAAGTACAAGCCCGGCGACTGCATAACGCCCACCGACCAGGCCCACGCATTCTACGGTCACTATGCACGTGTCGAGGGAGTTCTTGATTCCCAGGGGGCCTCGGAGCCTGGCGTCTATGTGCTGTGGTTTCCCGTCTATCAATCTCGAACGAACCTGTACGGGATAGGTATAGAGGAAAAATCTCAAAAAGTTTCCGATGATTTTTGCGTGCGCCAACAAGTGAATGAATGACATCCCGCAGATTTGCCACAAACCCAAAAGGCCTGGAAGTAAATACCCGTGTCTCACACCCGATAGTAATGCGTAGAAGCTCGTCAACAAACTGTAGTCATCCTGGTGCTCACTCACCACTTAACGGCCTTGTCACCGAAGAATGCTAGTCGTTATGATATTTCTACTTACTGGAATCAAGTAGATGCTCTTCTCTAAAAATGCTCAGACGGTGCTCTTTTAAGAATGCCAGTTGTTTGTCACAGAAATTTTTGGCGCAGCGAGGATCCGCCGCTCCCAAGTCGATATCGGAACCATTTGCCGCACGTTTGAACATGATGACTACTCTATCGTTGTACTTCTGTTTCGATGGAATCAAACTCCAAAAGTATTGATGCGAATAATAGGAGCTGAAAATCAAGCAGACGAAAAGAATAATCATCGAGAATTTCACGCTAAAGTGCGAGGTCAGACTTTTATCTGTCGAATTGATCCATATCGAAAAATAAATCCAGAGCGCCCCAACCAAACCAAGTTGAAATAATCTTACGTACCGCAGTCCGAATGCGTAATTGACGCCGTAAGTGGGACCGAATTCCGGCAAACGTGATAATAGAATACCCACGGCAGAAATTGCCGTAAAAATAATCAAAAGGAGCGGCAATTGGCTGGAAACGAGGTGGCGAAATCTAACAGCAATAAATACAGCGCCTAACTGAAAACATAACAATAGAAAGCCAATTGACTGCTGGACGAGAGCCCCGTTCTCGGGAAAAAGTTTAGCGACATACTGGTAAGCAACCAAACCCTGGGAATATAGATTAAGAATAAACTGTATCGTTTGCAGCGGGTGGGAGACCAGGTACTCCAAAGCATCCAACTTGCCAACTTTTGTATGAGGACGCATATCTGGAAACAGCACACTGGCGCTCAAAACACATATTCCAACAATCACAAGACAAATTGCCAGGTGACGCCAGTGAGTCGCCCTGGCGAATAGTACGGTCCACACAACCATACTTAAAATGGCTGAAGCTCCCATTGCATCACCCAAATAAAAATACAAGGGCATGGCTACGAAAAAGCAACTTCGACCCCATACCCGCTCTGGTAGCTTCTCATACCAATAAAGCGCTAGCACAGCGCACAGCAGATAAAAGTATTCGAATAACACCAAAGACCAAATCACCACGTTATGTGGATTGAAGAGCACTGTAATTAATGCAAGCAGCGCACTGGCCAGAATTAGTGGCGAAGAACTATTTAAGTGATTGATGAAAAATTGGTAACTGACAAATATCGCGAGCACTATTACAGACAACAGTCCTATGTATGCTTCCAAGTCGTAACGCAAATCAAATAAATAATAGTTTCCAAGTACCAGGCCTAGAGTAACGATGTGGCTATGAGACAGGGTATAAAAATCACTACTCAGAAAATGCCACAAAGAACTTTGACCATTCATGTACTTGATCAACCCTAGCAAATAACGCCAATGATCTCCCTTTGGCAAGTCAACGCTACTCAACCAGAAAAATCTAATATACGAAGCCGCAGTTAACACACCAACTATTAGGAGCGCCGCTATGAGCGCATACCTGATGATGCTGTGCGAATGTTTGTACATGGACGACGAGGACTTCCCGGACATTTCTATGATTTAAATACCCATAATTTGTTAACAGTAAAAAGTACAATCGGCGTAAAGAAAATCATCAAAGCAATGTAGTACAGGTGGGGTAACAGCATATAATCCACCACTGCGAATGCCAGAAAAGAATTGATTACCAGGCCGAGCAGTGAGACCAGTAAAAAGCGCAGCAGAGCGGTGCCAATACGATCCAAACGACGTCGCTCTTCGCTGAAGGTCCAGAAAAACTGACCAAATAGTGAGACTAGAAACGCCAGGCAGAACGCAAAAAAGTTGCTCATGAGTGACGAAAAATCGCCCGTTAGCATGATCTGATGGTAGGCAACTGCATTTACAAGTGTTGCCAGGATACCGACAAATCCAAAACTTAAGAGTTGTTGAGTTAGGTCTCTAACTCCTTGATAAAGAAACATATGATGATTTGTCGATGGCTTTGTCGGTAATATACAGCGGACCTTGCCCAGGCACTATGGAAATTTCCCCCAGGGCGACGGGCTCGGTAAAGCGTTGAACGGTAAATGTGTCTAGATTGTGTCGAAGCGGCCAACAGGCCTCCGATGATTCTAGAAGTACCTCGTAACTGATTGTTTTTAATTGTATTGTTGGAGGCTCGGGTCGGAATCGAACCGGCGTACACGGAGTTGCAGTCCGCTGCATGACCACTCTGCCACCGAGCCTTCAGGGGGGATGGAATTTCTGTGATCATCACCTCATCACGTCAACCCCAAGTCCATCGCACTGGTTAGATGCGAATCGAATTGGAGCGGGAAACCGGGTTCGAACCGGCGACCTCAACCTTGGCAAGGTTGCGCTCTACCAACTGAGCTATTCCCGCACACTTCGCGTTTATCCACCGCCGTGGTCGCCGGAACCGTCGAGGCTGCGCGCCCCGCCACAACCTTGGCAAGGTTGCGCTCTACCAACTGAGCTATTCCCGCACACTTCGCGTTTATCCACCGCCGTGGTCGCCGGAACCGTCGAGGCTGCGCGCCCCGCCACAACCTTGGCAAGGTTGCGCTCTACCAACTGAGCTATTCCCGCACTTACTGCCTGATCCAACCTGTTCAAACTCTGCACACGTTGGAAAGGCGCATATTCTATGTGTTATCGCCGGGATGTCAACCGAAAGCGGAAAATATCAGCGCAAGTTTATGAATTATAAGGGGTTATCCCTGTCTTTGATAACGCCCCAAGCGGCTTTCAGGTAGATCATCATAGACCACAAGGTGAGTACTGCCGCCGCATACAGCACCAGGTAGCAAAGGGCCAGCATCCAGTTACCGTCGCGCGCGGGGTCGATCGCCAGTAGCGCCGTGATGGCGACCATCTGGAATACGGTTTTGACTTTGCCGATATAGGACACGGCCACCGAGGTCCGCTCTCCCAGTTCTGCCATCCACTCTCGCAGCGCGGAAATCACGATCTCCCGACCGATAATGACACAGGCGGCCAGGGTGAAGAGCAGCGTATCGTGGCGCTCCACCAGTAACACCAGGGCGATAACGACCATCAACTTGTCTGCCACCGGGTCAAGGAAGGCGCCAAACGCCGTCATTTGCCCCAGCCTCCGGGCCAGGTAACCATCAAACCAGTCGGTCACTGCCGCCACAGCAAATATACCCGCGGCTACCAGCAGGTGGTTTTTGAACGGCAAGTAGAACACCACCACGAGCACCGGGATCAGCAGAATTCGCATGATGGTCAGGGAATTGGGAATATTGATCGGCAAGTTTGTCAGTTCCTGTCGTCCTGCACCGGAATGTTGTGCAAGTGGTCGTAAATCTGTTGTGCCATTGTGGCACTTATTCCGGAGATTTTCTGCAACTCTTCGATATTGGCGTTCTCTACGCCCTGGGCGCTGCCGAAATGCCGCAGCAGTTCACGACGCCGTTTCGCGCCTACGCCAGGGATGTTTTCCAGCGTGGAACGCCGCCTGGACTTATCACGGCGTGCGCGGTGTCCGGTAATGGCAAAGCGATGGGCTTCATCCCGAATTTGCTGGATCAGGTGCAGCGCAGGGCTATCACCGGGGAGTTGCTGCTCGCGCCCGGTTCTGCCGTCCACCAGGGTTTCAAAGCCGGCCTTGCGGGTAACGCCCTTGGCCACCCCGATAACTTCCACGCCTTCAATCTGCAGTTCCCCCAGTACCGACATCGCCTGGGTGACCTGCCCCTTGCCACCATCGATCAACAGGACATCAGGCATGGCGCCCTCCCCGGCCTGCAGACGTTTGTAGCGGCGCTCCAGGGCCTGCTGCATGGCGGCGTAATCGTCACCACCGATAATGCCCTCGATATTGAATTTGCGGTAATCGGATTTGCGCGGGCCGTTATGGTCAAACACCACGCAGGATGCAACCGTCGCTTCCCCTGAGCTGTGGCTGATATCAAAGCACTCCAACCGTTCCGGCTGTTCCTCCAGGCCCAATAAATCCTGCAACGCCTGCATACGGCCCAGGGTATTCTTGCGACCCGCGAGATGCGATTGCAGATTGGTCTCTGCGGTTTGCACTGCCAGGCGCAGCCAGCGTGCCCGTGCCTCGCGCACGCGACTGCGCAGAGTGACTTTACGTTCGGCCTGCACGCTGAGCGCGGCAGCGAGCGTATCGGCATCCTCTGGCAAGGCATTCACTATCAGCTCTCGCGGCACCGCGCGTTCATTACCCAGGTAGTACTGTGGAATAAACGCCGCCAGCACTTCGGCGCGGCTCTCCTGCAGCTTCAGTGGCGGGTAGTAGGTTTTGCTTCCCAGTACCCGTGCGCCGCGCACAAACAATACCTGTACGCAGGCGCGGCCACCCTCAACAGCTGCGGCGAGAATATCCAGGTCACCTTTTACACCCTCGATACCCTGGCTGGCCTGCACATGCTGCAACTGCGCCAACTGGTCGCGCAATACCGCGGCTTTTTCATACTCCAGAGCGGCAGCCGCCTGCTCCATATCATCCGCCAGGCTGGCCATCAGTTCGGTGGACTTGCCTTTCAGGAACATGGCGGTGTTTTCCACCTGCCGGCCATACTCTTCGCGGCTCACCAGGTCGACACAGGGGGCGGTACAGCGGTTGATCTGGTGTTGCAGGCAGGGCCTGGAGCGATTGCGAAAGTAGCTGTCCTCACACTGGCGCACCTTGAATACTTTCTGCAGGAAATGCAGGGATTCACGCACCGCACCGGCACTGGGATAGGGGCCGAAATAGCTGCCCTTGCGTCTGCGGGTGCCGCGATGCAGGCTCAGGCGGGGGAACTCATCCTCGGTCGATAACAGGATATAAGGATAGGATTTGTCATCGCGCAACAGGATGTTGTAGGGCGGCTGGTGATTCTTGATCAGGTTGTGTTCCAGCAGCAGGGCATCAACTTCCGTCGAGGTTACCGTCACCTGGATATCCGCAATACGCGATACCAGCGCCATGGTCTTCTCAGTCAGGCCGCTGGCGCGAAAGTAGCTGCCTACCCGGTTTTTCAAGTTGCGCGCCTTACCCACGTAGAGCAATTTCTGCTGCGCATCGTACATCTGGTAAAACCCGGG
>Ga0224504_10000953_pt1 | contig 12939 bp, 13 predicted proteins | sample SF_Oct11_sed_USG_3_FD_170160 | JGI IMG/M metagenome (GOLD analysis project Ga0224504, IMG submission 170160) | Sediment microbial communities from San Francisco Bay, California, United States - SF_Oct11_sed_USGS_24 | ecosystem: Environmental > Aquatic > Marine > Sediment | place: USA... | reverse complement strand
GGCTTGCGTGGCCTCAGGCCTCAAGCCCCTCCGGCCACCTTTGCAAGCCGACCCGTCCGCAGGGTCCTCGTGTCGTGTCCCGCCGTGCCCCGGACCGTCAGCCCATGACTCGCGCGAAGTCCAATCCGCCGACGATGCCGGTTACTCCGCGGTCGTCCTCGATCAGAATACGCCGGACGTTCATTCCTAGCGCCTGTTCGGCTGCGCGCCCTATGCCCATACCGGCTGGCAGGATCAAAATGCGGACGTTCATCGCGCTCTCTACCGCAGTGTTTGGGGGTAGTCGGCGCGAGTCGAGGGCGCAGGCCTGATCAAAGATGCCGACTGGGAAGCCTTCCTCGACCACGACGAGGCCGTGCTTGTTGGAGAGATCGAGCCGGTCGACCGCCAATGCGATGGGCTCATCGGCCTTGACCTTCACCACCGAGCCGGACGCGATCTCCGAGATAGGCGTTTTGATGCGCTTTTCGCGGACCGCGCGCATCAAGTCACGGGTGGAGACCACGCCCTCGGGTTTGCCACTACTCGTCACGAAGATGCGGTGCACGCGTTGCTTGAGCATCAGCTTGGCGACCTCTGCGACGGAGGCCTCCGGCGAAACCTGAAGGGCGGGTGACTGCATGATCTCTTCGACGGGACGGTCGGGGACGCGAAAGGTCTCACCATGGGAGTAGACGGCAACATGGAGAATATCCGTGCGGGACACCACGCCTTTGAGCTCACCGGCGTCGTTGACTACACCGAGCGCAGACACACCTTGCTCGGAGAACAGCGCGTTCGCTGCCACCAGGCTCTGCCCAATACGAATGGTTTCGACCGGGCGGGTCATGTACTCGGTCACGGGCATTTCGAAGTTCGCCATCTCTGTTACCTCATGGTGTCAGGCGCTCTGCAACGAGCGCGTAGTCAAATGGCGATCACCTTGCCAAGCTGACCGATGAGCTCGGCTTCCTTGCGGGTCGCGAGATCCTTGTCGAGCGAGCCGACCACGAGCTGAGCCGTGGGGCCGTCGAGGGAGGCACGAAGCAGCCCCAGGAACCGGGGGGGCGCAACGAGAACCAGTCGTTCGTATTGATTCCCTACCCGGGCGCGCTGGAGCTTATTGGCGAGGGCTCTCGCGAAATCGGAGATCGCCCGATCGTGCGGGCTTTCGCCCCGGCTCATCGCGGCGCGGCGAGGGTCTCCACTGTCCTTGCGAAACGAACGGCCGGGCCGGTCGGAGTCGATGTCCCGGTCACGCAGTCGGCCCTCAGGATGCTCAATAGTTTCGACGAGCTCTAATCCCTTGCCAGGCCCGCGATTCTCGAACACGCGCGCTCCCGCGTCGTGTCCTACCAGAATCCATGTCTTTGCCATCGCCTCGGCTCCTAGTCGCAACTCAGGAGGCCGGCAGCGAGGGAAGCGGTCGCAGCTCGACGATTTGCTTCGTATCGTCTCGGGCGACGACCTCAACGCTCGAAAGGGTCCCACCCTTCTCGCGGACGTAGATTTCCTTCGGCTTTTCCACCCGGTGGGAGATGTTGGAGGTTGCGATCTCGAACACCTCCTCGTTCGAGTCGTAACTCATCCCCACCAGCGGGCTGTCCTCCGTCTCGAGCTGCACACCGATGTCGTCACCCAATATGGACACCCCAACCCGCATCGAAGGGAGCCGCTTCGCGACCTCATCGAAGTACCTCTGCCATTCCGAACGTTCCAACTTCCGTGTCGTCATCGTCGCCTCCGGTCCTAGGCCTTCACATGAAGCAAGGCCCGTGCCTGATCTGGAACACTCAAGTTCCGGCCCATCAGGGCAGAATCGGCGCAAAGGATGCGCAGATTGGCTCGGACACGACAGAATTGCGTGTCGCCTGGGAGTCGGGTTCATGGGCGGACCGCCCTCGACGGGTATACTCAGCACCCCTGCGCGAGCGGATTGTGATGGGCATGTTGAAAGCGGATCTCGAAGCGGCTGGCTTCGAGTTGATCGAGACACACATCTCGTGGGTATTCCTCGGCGAGGCGGAGGTGTTCAAGGTCAAGCGTCCGGTCGACGTGGGCTTCCTCGATTTCACCACTCTCGAGAGACGACGCGAGGCCTGCGATGCGGAGGTGAGCCTCAACCGGCGACTCGCCCCCGATGTGTACATCGATGTCGTCCCGATCACTGTCGACGCCAAAGGCGTCCACGAAATCGCAGGACGAGGCACGGTCGTCGACTGGGCCGTTCATATGCGCCGGCTCGCGATCGAAAACCGCGCCGATGAGCTGCTGAGGGCGGGCCTCCTCGAGCCGGGGCACATCGATGAGCTCGCGGTGCACATCGCGCGTTTTCACGAAGGCCTGCGATGCGATGCGGAGACATCCCGGCACGGGGACGTCACCACGATTCGTCGCAACGTGAAGGAGAACTTCGCGCAGACCCGGGACTCCATCGGCGACTACCTGAGCGCTGAGCAAGGGAGCGAAATCGAACGCTGGCAACTCGATGTGCTGGGCGACGAAGAGCGATTCACGGCGAGGGTCGACACGGGACGTGTTCGTGATGGCCACGGCGACCTGAGGCTCGAGCACGTTTACTTCGGGACAGACCGGTCGATTACGGTCATCGACTGTATCGAGTTCAATGAAAGATTTCGCTACGGCGATATCTGTGCAGACATCGCGTTCTTGTCGATGGACCTTGCCTGGCATGGGCGCGTGGACCTCGCAGAACGGTTTCTCGCTCGCTATGCGCGGGAATCGAATGACTATGATCTCTACTCGGTGGTCAATTTTTACGAGAGCTACCGCGCCTTCGTAAGAGGCAAGGTGGCGGCGCTGCTTGCTGACGATACCGAGGCATCGACGAATGCGAGGGAGCGCGCTCGGCGCGAAGCCAGGCGGTATTTCCTCCTGGCCCTGGCATACGAACGCCCTCCACTGGTGCCCCCGAGAATCGTCGCGGTCGGCGGCATGATCGCCAGTGGCAAGAGCGGCGCCGCAGCGACCATCGGAGCCTTGCTCGCCGCTCCCGTCGTCAGCTCGGACCGCACGCGTAAGCACCTCATGGGCCGGGGTCCAACGGCGTCGATGCAAAGCGAGGCATGGTCGGGAGCCTACTCGCCAAGCGTCACCGAGGCGGTCTACGAGGAACTTTGGCGGCTTTCCGACGTCATCATCTCATCGGGGCGTCCAGTTGTGCTGGACGCCTCCTTCCGAACGGCGGCGATGCGCGCCACCGCCCGCCGCCTGGCGAAGCGGCACGGGGTCCCGTTCTTGCTCGTCGAATGCAGCGCCCCGCGCGAGCTGATTCTGGAGCGCCTCGCCGCACGCGACAAAGTCGGCCCACACGAAAGCGACGCCCGAGCCGATGTGCTCGAGGCGTTCGAACAACGCTTCGAACCGATGGACGAGCTTCCGCCATCAGAGCATTTCCGCCTCGACACCTCTCGGCCTCGCGAGGAAGCCCGGGAGGAGCTCGAAGCGATCTTCGCCAGTTAGGCTGCGCCTCACGGGCGGACCGCAAGAACAGGCACTGGAGAATACCGGAGGCAGTATTGCGAGGAGCTTCCAACCATCATCCCGCGAAGCCGCCCCTGCCCCCTGCAACCGACGAAAAGGAGGTCGGCATGCACGTCGGCGGCGGCATTGCAGAGCATCTTGCCCACCGGTCCATCTAGCACCTGCATGGTCGTGCTGGGCTTCAAGCCCTCGCTCGCAATGAGCTGGTCGAGACGCGAACGCGCGGTCGACGCGAGGCCTTCCAGCACGCTCGGCCATTCCTTCGGCATGATGGTCTCCGTGATCGGATGAGGTACCACGTGAAACAGAGCCACCTCGCCGTCGATCGCCTCGGCCACATCACGCGCCCAACGGACCGCCTCGATCCCGTGGTCAGAAAAATCGACGCCTACCGCGATGCGCGCTCCCGCGTAGTCTTCACGAAGCCGCCCGCACGACACTAGGACGGAGCAAGGCGCCTGCCGAACCACGCGTTCGGCCGTCGAGCCAAGCAAACGCTCCGGGAGGCCGATCGCGCCAACAGGATCGCCCACCGCGATCAAGTCGGCGTTCACCGAAACCGCGGTCCGCAGAATCGTCTCCCATGGACGACCCTCCTCGCATGAGGACTGGCAATTCAAGCCGAGCGCTTCACATCGTTGTCGTTCACTTTCGAGCTCTCGAAGCGAGTTCTCGAAACGCCCTTTGAAACGCTCGCGAAGCGCTTGGGCAGCCGACCGCGCAGCGAGCGGAAGGTCCGGCCACGAGTGCTCGAGCCCGACTTCGCTCGCGTGCACCAACCAGAGTGTCGCCCGGGTCGCTTGAGCGGTCGGTATTGCAAGCTGCATCGCGCGACGCCCAGACTCTCCGAGGTCGACTCCCACAACGATGGTCCGAATAGCCATGACTCAAGTCAGAGCAAGCACCGTGCCAGATCACACGCCCGGGTCGGAAAGCTCCTGGATCGCGTACTCCACAAAATCAGAGTCAGTCAGCATGCCCACCAGCTGCCCTTGTTCGACCACCGGTACGCACCCGTACGCATGCGAACGCAGCGTGAGCGCGGCCTCCAACGCAGGAGTATCCGGGTAAACGGTGTGCACTTCTTTCGTCATGACCCATCGGGCTTCGATCCACCGATTCATGTGCGCTTGTTCGGTCGACAGGGCCCCCGAGAGGCTCCCCTCCTGACTGCGCAGCACATCGCGATGAGAGATCAGACCCAGCAGGCGCCCGGAGTCTGCCACGGCGACGTGACGAATATTGTTCGTCTCCATCAACTGAATGACCTCCCGAAGCGGGCTGGTCGGGCCGACGGAAACCGCTGGTTCCGTCATGAGATCTCGTACCAGTAGCTGCGACATGTGCTCTACTAAAGCATGTTCCATGCCAGGCCTAGTCGGCGGGCCCAATGGCGCATATTATTCGCTTCGGAAAACCGTGACTGCAAATTTTGCGCTAGATGACTGCTCGATAGACCTCATGTATGGGTCTATTGGCCCCAACCTCGCTGGGCTCGGATTTTGCTAGTGATCACTTTGGTATGTCCAACACATTCTATGAGCGATTGAGCGCCCTCGACGCGTCCTTCCTCGACGTAGAGAGCAAGGCTGCTCCCATGCACGTGGGCGCAGCGCTCCTTTTCGACGCGAGGCCTCTGACGCTCGAGCACGGGGGCCTCGATATCGACCGCCTCACCAAATTCACCGAGGCGGCGTTGGATTCCATTCCCCGCTACCGGCAGCGCGTCGAATGGATACCTGGGTTTGGGCACCCGGTCTGGGTCGATGACGAGCGTTTCAACATGCGCTTTCATCTACGCCACACGCGGCTGCCGCTACCCGGCGACGAGCGCTCCCTCAAGCGCCTGGTGGGGAGGCTGTTCTCGCAGCACCTCGATCGGAGCCGGCCGCTCTGGGAGTTCTGGGTCGTCGAGGGCGTCGAGAACGACCGGTTCGCGCTCATCATCAAGGTGCATCACTGCATGGTCGACGGCGTCGCCGGGGTTCAGCTCATCGAGGCCCTGTTGCAAATCGGCCCGGACGCCGTGGAGCGAGAGCCCGACGAATGGCAGGCACGCCCCGCCCCGAGCCGAGCCGAGCTCATCCTGAACGAGACCAACCACCGCGTCGATGGCCTGCGTAAGCTCAGCCACTTCATGCCGCGCGTTCGGGAGAACTTCCGGGGCCTGTCGAGCGTGATGCGCTCGGGCATGAAGCCAACGCCCAGGACCGCCTTCACAGAGCAGGATATCAGCCCCTACCGCCGATTCGATTGGACCGCGGTCGGCCTCCATGAAGTGAAAGCGATCGGAAAATCGCTGGGCGGAACGATCAACGACGTGGTGGTCGCGACGACGACCGGCGCCGTCCGCCGTTTCCTCTTGCGTCGAGGCTCAGACGTCGACTCGATGGAAGGATTCCGTACAGTCCTCCCCGTGAACACCCGAAAGGCCGATGGCCAGTCGGTCGGCAATCACGTGGCCATGCTGCTCGCAGACCTGCCCGTGAGCGAGCCCGACCCCCTCGAACGGCTGCAAAAAGTCGTTCGCGTGACCACCGAGCTGAAGAAGGAGTCAAACCAAGCCGGGGGCGCCGAGCTCATCGAAGACGTCGCCGATCTCACGAGCAAACGCCTCGTATCGGAGCTCTACCGAGCTGCAATGCGGTTGCGCACGTACAACCTGATCATCACCAACGTGCCGGGCCCGCCCGTCCCTCTCTACATGCTCGGCGCGCCAATGATCGCGATCTATCCGATGGTCCCGTTGATGCAGAATCAGAATCTCGGCATCGCGCTATTCAGCTACGCCGGTATGCTGCACTGGGGCTTCAACGCAGACTGGGAGTCTTTCCCCGACGTGCACGAGTTCGTCGACGACCTTGTGGTTTCGTTCGCGGAATACACGGAGCTCGCCGCGGCGCATGCACCTGAAGCCTCTGGAGGGAAGGAGGCCTCCGCCCGCGCATAGCAACCAAGGTGCCCCATGCAGGCACGCCACCCCTAGAAGAAGATAGAAGTGACTATGACTAGCATCAATCCCGCGTCTGATTTCCCGGAGAACCAACCGAGGGCGGAAGGCTCCAAGGGCCAAGTGCTGATCGTCGATGATGAAGCGAACGCCCGCAATGCGCTCGCGGAGCTCATGGACGACGCCGGCTACTCGGTGAGCACCGCCGCCGACGGGCGCACGGCCCTCCTACAAATGGAACAGGTCGATCCCGACGTGGTTCTCACGGATCTGAAGATGCCCGGCATGGATGGGCTGTCGTTGATCGAGCGTGGGCGCCCGATGTCACCCCACTCGACGTTCATCGTCATGACGGCGTTCGCAACCATCGACACCGCAGTGCAAGCGATCAAGCTCGGCGCGGAGAGCTACCTCACCAAGCCTCTGGAGCTCGACACGGTGATCGCGATCGTCGACCGTGCGCTCGAACGAACGCGGCTGTCCCGAGAGGCAGCCCAACTCCGTCAGCGCATGGACGATCGCTTCCATTTCAACAACATCCTGGGCGAGCACCCGTCCATGCAGCGTCTGATGAAGAACATCGCGCAGGTCGCTCGGAGCCGCGCCACTGTGTTGATCCATGGTGAAACCGGAACGGGCAAGGAGCTCATCGCCGCGGCGATTCATCAGAACTCGAAACGAAAAGACAAGCCGTTCATCCGCCTGAACTGCGCGTCATTGAGCGAAACCCTGCTCGAATCCGAGCTTTTCGGTCACGAGCGCGGCTCGTTCACCGGAGCGATGGCGCGGCGTGAGGGTCGATTCAAGCAAGCCGACGGCGGCACGCTGTTCCTCGATGAGGTGAGCGAAATCCCGATGAGCGTTCAGATCAAGCTCCTCCGCTTCCTCCAAGAACGGGAGTTCGAACGCGTTGGCGGCAACGAAACGCTCAAAGTCGATGTGCGGGTCGTGGCGGCTACGAACCGCAACCTGAAGCAACGCGTGGAGGACGGTCGCTTCCGCGAAGACCTGTACTACAGGCTCAAGGTCGTCCAGCTCGACGTGCCTCCGCTGCGCGTCCGCCGAAGCGACATCCCACTGCTGGCACACGCGTTTCTTCGCAAGTACGCCGCGGAGAACGATCGCTCGGTCCAGGGCCTCTCGGAAGAAGCACTGCAGCACCTGATGATCTACCCTTGGCCCGGAAACGTCCGCGAGCTCGAGAACGCCGTCGAACGGGCCGTGGTCATGTGCGAGGGCGACCTGATCGACCGCGACGACCTACCGACGTCCGCCCACGGAGACCTGCAGAATGGTTCGGTGATGGCGCTGATTCCTGGTGTCACGATGTCCGAGCTCGAGCGGATCGCGATTCTTCGAACATTGGACGCGGTCGACGGATCCACTGCGCGAGCCGCCGAGATCCTCGGGATTAGCCAGCGCAAGATCCAGTACCGAGTGAAGGAATGGGGCTATCAATCCGCAACCATCGACTAGAGCCCGATCGGAATCCAGACAGACGCCTGCGTTCCACCTCCGGGAAGCGCCGTCAGCTTCGCCGTACCTCCGTGAAGGTCGACGATACGCTTCACGATGGACAAGCCGAGCCCCGTACCTGCGTCCTTGGTGGTGACGAACGACTCGAATGCCCGCGCTGCGATCTCGGGTGAGATCCCGGGACCGTTGTCGATGACGTTGACTTCCCAGCCGCCATCGTCGAGCACGCGGCTGCGGATCTGGACGGTAGACTGACGGCAGTCGGCGACCGCTTCGACCGCGTTCGTAATTAGGTTGTTGACGACTTGCTTGAGGCGGTCGCGCTCGGCAACGAGCACGCATGACCCCAGGTCGATGTCTTCGACGAACTCAATCCCCTGTGATTCGATCTCGGGACGGCGAAGCTCCACCACCTCCTTGAGCAGGACGCGAATCTCGCAAGGGACGGGTTCGAGCCTGCGGGCTCTCGCCAAGTTCAGGAAGTCGTCGAGCAGGAGAGACAGCCTTCGGAGCTCGTCCTGAACCACGTTGGTTCGCCTCTCGATCTTCCGGCGGATCGACGCGTCTTGAACTCGGGCAGCTGTGCGCCGCAGAACGTCGAGCTGCAGCGTGGCTGCATTGAGGGGATTCCTCACTTCATGAGCCAGGCCTGCGGTCAGCCGGCCCATCACCGCAAGCGACTCCGCCTCGGCGGTCTTCTTGAGCACATAGTCCTCGCGATACGTCTCGAGCATGATCGCGAGCTCGATGTCGCAAATCTGGTCGATCGCGCAATGATCTTGGAACGGTCCGAAACCATCCTCGGAAGCCTCGGACAGAGCGTGATGCAGCCCCAGCCGGACCACGTTCATCGCCGCGAGCATGTAGCGCTGCTCGAGGCCGACCTGCACGTGAACGCGCCCGATCCTCTCTCGCTTCTCCAGGTAGGCCTGGTCGTAAGGGCCGGTGAACAGCCCTTCGAGCCACTCTTCCAGGGAGACCTTGAGCCGCACTACCTGAGCCTCACTCTTCAGCACCGCACGAGCGCCCGGATCGTCGAGAATGGCCTGATAGAACCCGTCCACGACGCGAGGGAAGTATGGCCGCATCCGAGTACCCATCGCTTGCAGGCGACCGGCCGCGTCGTCGTCGAACCGCACGTACTCCTTCAGCGCGGACAGCAAGTTGGCTTGGACCATCACGCCTGGCTAAAAAATTGCGCCCTTTGTGTCAAGGACTCTTCTGCAACCGCCGCTTAAAAGGCCGAAAGTGAGGGGAGACGGACCATGCTGACCGGACACGGCGCTTCCTTGGCGAGCCGGCTGATCTGGTTCGGGTCCAGGTCGTCGGCCCCCGCCATGGGCTGAATTCCAACCAAGATGAGGTCCACCTTGGATCGCTGGGCGCTCTGCAACACGTAATCCGGCCAGCCCCCTTCTTCGTAGAGCTCGGCCCGGCAGCGAACGCCCCGGTCAGCGCACCACTGCCGCTGCCGCTCGAGGAGCTGACCCTCTTGGCGAAGCCTTGCCTCGATCCGGTCGCGCCGCTTTTCGCCCTTGGCGCGCTGAGTCGACGGAGCCTCGGAGAGCCTGGTTCCACCGCCGCCGTAGGTGGAAACCAAGATCACCTCCCCATCTGTGGGGCCCGCAATGAATGCTGCAAAACCCACGAGCTTGTAGCTCGCAGAGGTCAGATCGGTGACAGCTAGAATCGTAGACGCCGTGGTGTTCATCGGAACTCGTGCGATGTAGAGCAAGGGACGTGCCATGCGAGAAAGCCTGCAAACCAAGCATTAACGCGCGGCGTCATCGGAAATCCTTGCGGGCAAATCCCGATCCGCGCAGTTTTTGCGCCACGAGAAAAAGGGGACAGTCCCCTTTTCGATGGGGTTAAGCTCGGGCATGGGTGCTTCCCGGCGTCACCGCGGTCCGCATCCGTTGGACGCGGAGCTCTTCTCCGCGGACAAGCTTCCGACGCTGCAAGACGCGTCCAGGGATTTGAGTTGGCTACGGACCCGAGGATACGCTGGCGCGTCGTCGCTCAAGCTGGTCGGGGACCGCCATCAACTACGCGGGCGTCAGCGCGTTGCCGTAGCCAGGTGCGCCTGTTCGGACACGGCCAAGGGCGATCGCGCGTCGAGGTTATGCGCCCCGGGGGCTCTAGCCGCCCGACCGCTGGTGATCGACGGACTCAATGTGATCACGACGATAGAGGTCGCGTTGGCGGGCGGGGTTCTGCTGCTGGGCAGGGACACGTGCGTGCGTGACATGGCCAGCTTTCACGGAAGCTACCGTCTGGTGCAGGAAACCGAGCGAGCCGTCGCCATCTTGGTAGATATGATCAAATTGATGGGACCATCCGAGGTGACGGTCTACATCGACCGCCCCGTCTCGAACTCCGGTCGCCTGGCCGAGATCGTGCGAGCTACGGCGACCGCGAAAGACTTGCGCCTCGAGGCCGCGACCGCGGATCGCGTCGACGAAACGCTCAAAGCGTCTACTGCCGTGGTCGCCACTGCCGACAGCGCCATCCTCGACCAATGTGGCGACTGGCTGAATCTCGCGCGCGTCGCCATCGATCAGAACCACGCGGAGCTCGAGCCGCTTTGGCTATTGGATTTGTCCTAACGGCACGCGCTGTCTGAGGAAGTCCAGCGTTGAGCGTACGATGCGGCTCCGGTGCGGTTCGATCGCGATTTCCATATGCTCGCAATCGAGCTCGATGACCGTGGCCGAATTGCAGCTCCGGGCACGCCGGATGGTCGGTCCCGGCGGATTGATTTTGTCGATCTTCGAAGGAAGGACTAGGGTCGCTCGAAGGAACCGCCGAAGCATGAACCCCGGCCGATACGCCCACAACAGTAGAGCAATACGGGCGGGGACCTCGTAGTTGAAGTCGGGGGGGACGATGGCTCTGAAGCCAGGATAGGCGTCGGGCGATGCGAGCAGGCAAAGCTCACCTGGGCTTGCCGCAATCAGAACTGTGGTTGGAGGGCGACCAAACCAGGAGCCGACCAAGTCTTTCAAGCCCCTCGCTACGATGCGAACGAAAGCGAGAGGGCTCCACTGCCTTACGGCCGCCAGAGTACTGCTCAAGCCGTCGAACATGGGCGCCACCGCAATGACTGCGGCCACATTTTCATTCTTGGTTGCAGCCGAGAGCGCATGGCCGCCACCGAGCGAAAAACCCCAGGTCACGATGCGGCTCGAATCGACTTCGTCCTGGGCGCGTGCGAACTCGATGGCAGCTTGCCAGTCTTCGAGCTGCTTGCGAATCGAAACCAATTGGCGCGGTGCCCCGCCACTGTCACCGAAGCCGCGGTAGTCGAAAAGGAGCACGGCGTACCCTGCCTGGGCAAACGCCAGCGCGAATTCGCGGAGGCTGCACTCGCGGGTCAGACCAAACCCGTGTCCCATCACGATGCAGGGCGTAAGCCCGGCCGCATCGTCCGCCGCAAAGAACCAAGCGCGACAGATGTCGTCTCCGCTGCGCAGCTCAACATCGGATTCTCGAACGGCCAAGTGCTAAGACTCGGCGATCTTCAGCGCCTCATCAAGCCCGCCTCGCTTGCCGATCAACATTCGAAGCTGAATTAGCTTCGGCGGCCGATTGAAGGCGACTGCCCCTACGAGCCGGCCGGCACGGCCGTAGAGGGCGATGAACTTCTCACTCTCGGGTGTGCCACCGGCGAGAACCAGCTCATCGGTCGGCTTGGGCCTGCCGACCCCCTGAATCTTGATGTCGAATTGGTCGGACCAGAACATCGGAACCGACTCGAATGGTTTCGCTTCGCCCGGTGTGGCGAGCAGGCTGGAAACCACGTGGCGCGCCTGCTCGACGGCGTTGGTCCAGTGCTCGACCCGCATGCGCTCTTCGAAGAGCGGATTGTACCAGCTCGCCACATCCCCGGCCGCGACGATGCCGGGAACGCTGGCCGCCAGTGTTGCATCGCATCGAACGCCATCTTCGAGGTCGACGCCCGAGCCTTCAAGCCACGACACCGACGGACTCACCCCGATTCCAACCACGACGAGGTCGCAATCCACCTTGGTGCCGTCATCCAGTAGCACGCTTTCGACGCGGTCTGACCCGCCGAAGCCTCGTACGCGCCGTCCGCAATGGACGCGAACGCCGCGGCGTTCATGGACTTCCCGTAGAACGGCTCCGATGCGAGGGCCAAGGGTTTGCTCCAGCGGCGTCTCCAAGGCCTCGATCATCGTGACCTCGAGCCCCAGTTGCCGGGCGGACGCCGCCACCTCGGCGCCGATGAAGCCCGCGCCGATCACGGCGACCCGAGGCTTGGCGGCAAGCGCGGCACGAATCGCCAACGAGTCGTCCAGGGTTCGGAGCGTATGGATGCCGGCGATCCGCGGCTGGTTGGGAAGCTCGCGCACCTGACCGCCAGTGGCAATCAGCAACCCGTCGAAAGGGACTGCGTCGCCGCCTTCGAGCCCTACTTCACGCGTTTCCGTATCGAGCGAGACCGCGCGTCGGCCGAGCACGAGATCGACGTTCAAGTCGTCGTAGCTCTTTCGACGCAACGACAGTCGCTCCGACGCCCACTCGCCTCGTAACACCTCTTTGGAGAGCGGCGGCCTATCGTACGGAAGGTGCTCTTCGTCACCGATCAACACGAGCTCCCCTTCGAACTTAGCGCGCCTGATGAACTCCACCGCACGCAGTCCTGCGAGGGACGCGCCCACGACGGCGATCCGACTCATCTCGGTCATCGATCGAAGGGATCGTTCTTTTGTTGGCTCATCGAGACCGCTTGCGTAACGAGCGTCTTGATGTCCTTCGCAGCCCCCCGAAGTACCTGAAGAAGTCCAGAAACAAGTTCAGCGTGATCCCGAGGCACCCCCTCCAGATACGAAGGCGGCCGCGACGAGGGCGCGGACGCTGGCGCGGACACCGGCGCTGGCGCGGACACTGCCGCGGACACCGGCACTGCCGTTGACACCGGCGCGGACACTGCCGCTGGCGCGGACACTGCCGCTGCCGCTGTTTTCTTCGCTCGGGGTTTGGCTGGCTTCGTGGGCCGGCTCGACTTC
>Ga0224504_10000950_pt1 | contig 12942 bp, 7 predicted proteins | sample SF_Oct11_sed_USG_3_FD_170160 | JGI IMG/M metagenome (GOLD analysis project Ga0224504, IMG submission 170160) | Sediment microbial communities from San Francisco Bay, California, United States - SF_Oct11_sed_USGS_24 | ecosystem: Environmental > Aquatic > Marine > Sediment | place: USA: California... | reverse complement strand
GGCGCTCTACCACGACATCGTCTTCGAGGACATAACTGTGGAGAAAGCGGAAACGGTGCTCGAAGTGCATGCGCCGAAGGGCGCCCCGCTGCGTGACGTAACTTTCCGCAATGTGAACATCGGGCAAGGCAGCCGGGATTTCATACTGGAGAATGCCGAGAATCTTGTTTTTGACAACGTGATCATCAACGGTGAACGCGTTGACGTTCCCTGGTCCCAACGCGCGGTTGACTCGATGATTGCACGCAGCCCGGAAGCATGGCGCATGCGTCCGCACAAAGGACTCACCGAACCGCAATGGGCTTATACCTATGGCCTCGCACTGCTCGCGACACAACGTGTTTATGAGCAGACCCGGAACCCGGCGCACTACGACTACGTGCGCACTTGGGTCGACTCACTGATCGATGAAGACGGCCATATCCGCAACATCGAGATCACCGACTTCAATATCGATTCGGTCAATGCCGGCAAGCTGCTGTTTGCGCTCTATGAAAAGACGGGTGACAAACGCTACCGCAAGGCCATGGATAGCCTGCGAACGCAGCTCGAATGGCAGCCGCGCACTCGCTCAGGCGGTTTCTGGCACAAACGCATCTATCCCTGGCAAATGTGGCTGGACGGTCTCTACATGGGCTCTGCGTACTGGGCGCAGTACGCGGCAACGTTCGGCGAGGACAGCGAGTCCTTCGACGACATCACGCACCAGTTCGCGCTGATCGAGTCGAAAACGCGGGATCCGGAGACCGGTCTTCTGTTCCACGGATGGGACGAGAGTCGGCTGCTCGCCTGGGCCGACGAGGAAACGGGGCTAAGCCCGAACTTCTGGTCGCGCTCCATGGGCTGGTATGCGATGGCACTCGTGGATTCCTGGGAGCACTTCCCGACGAACCATGCAGGACGCGACACGCTCGCCGCGATCCTCCATCGCCTCATCGATGCATTGTTGCCGTTCCAGCACGAGTCAGGAATCTGGTATCAGGTCACTGATCAGGGCGGACGCGAAGGCAATTACCTCGAGGCGTCGGGAACGGGAATGTTCGTCTACGCGATTGCGAAGGGGGTGCGGCTGGGTATCCTCGATAAGCAATACCTTGCCGTTGCCGAGAAGGGTTTCGATGGCCTCGTCACAGAACTCGTTCGCGTCGATGCTAACGGACAGGTAAGCCTGACCAATATCTGCGGCAGCGCAGGGCTGGGTGGCATTCCGTTCCGGGATGGGTCGTTCGACTACTACATTGGTGAGCCGCGCGTGGACAACGACCCGCATGGCGTCGGCCCGTTCATCCTCGCGGCGCTGGAACTCGATCGGTGAGCGTGAATCAAGTAACGCGCACCGGGAGGGCACGATCGTGTCCGCTTGCGCTTGAGGAATGCGTCCTGTGACATCATCATTGATGCCACCGCCTGACGCTCGAAGATCATGATTCGATATGTGTTGATAGGCCTCATTCTCCTCGCCGCCAGTGATTCCACGGCGGGGCCGACTTTCGTCGTTGCGAAAGACGGTTCAGGTGATTTCCAGACGCTTCAGTCCGCGATTGATGCGATGAAGTCATTCCCGCCCGAGCGCATCACCATTGTTGTCAAGCGCGGTGTGTATCGTGAGAAAGTCGTCGTGCACGAGTGGAATACGCGCCTGTCGATCGTCGGCGAAGATAAGGAGAGCACCATTATTTCCTGGGACGATCATTTCAAGCGCATTGCGCGCGGTCGCAACAGCACCTTTTTGACGCCAACGATGCGGGTCGATGCCGATGACTTTGTCGCCCAGAACCTGACGATCGAAAACACCGCGGGCGAGGTTGGTCAGGCTATAGCGCTGGCCGTCAACGCGAAGCGCGCCGTTTTCCAAATGGTGCGCCTGCTTGGCAACCAGGACACGCTATATGTCACAGGAGAAGGAAACCGGATGTTTTTCGACGATTGCTATGTCGAAGGATCAACCGACTTCATTTTCGGCGGCGCGTCAGCGGTATTTAACAACTGCACCCTGCACGCGAAGAAGAACTCCTATATCACCGCGGCCTCGACGCCGGCGAACGAAGTGTTTGGTTTCGTCTTTATCAATGCGAATCTGACTGCGGCGCCCGGGGTCGATGCAGTCTACCTGGGAAGACCCTGGCGTGAGTATGCACAAACCGTTTTCATAAATAGCGCGATGGGCCGCCACATCCTGCCGGCGGGGTGGTACAACTGGAGCAAGACGGAGGCAGAGGGCACAGTTTATTACGCCGAACACCAAAGCTCCGGACCCGGCGGCAATACGAGTGAGCGCGTGTCATGGTCGCGGCAGTTGACTGAAGACGAAGCGGAGCGTTACGCGGTAGAGCGACTGCTGGAATCGACGACGCACCCAGGCTGGTACAGGCGCTAGATTCACATCAGAGCGGTCGATAGATCAGGCTGGAGATTCGAAGGACGAACAAGTTGAGCGCTATTGTTCTTCCCACATGACTCCGACATCTTCCGCTAACGAGCTCTCGAGCAACTCAATGAGTGGTATCGCCCGTGTCGGCAGGCTGACCGGTTCGTCGATGAAGTCTGCGGGCTCGTCCTGCTCCTCGTTGCGCTCTTGTGGGGCTTGCGTACCGTATTCGGACAGGGCCAATTTCAACTGCTGCAGTGCTGCTGGTATGTCCTCCGGCATAATTGCACCCGGGACCTTGCCAGTGCGGCCCATCAACTTGAGCAACTTGACCGCCACGTCACCGAACATGGTGATGTTGCCGGATGCTCTTGATCGAAACCTGACTAACATATAGCTACCTCGCTAATCAGGTTAAGTCGTCAGGCGCCTGAGCTGAAATCCGCAGATCTACCTACCAACAGGTCAGCCTAATACGTTATCCAGGGCTTCCTCGAGACGGGCAACGGTGCTATCGACACTCTTTAGCTTCTCGAGACCGAAGAGGCCAAGACGAAATGTCTGAAAATCGTCGGGCTCATCGCACATCAACGGAACACCAGCAGCGATCTGGACACCAACGTCGGCAAATTTTTTGCCGGACTTTATGTCGGCGTCACCGGTGTAGGCCACGACAACGCCTGGCGCAACGAAGCCGTCAGCGGCGACACTGCGAACCCCTTTACTGGCGAGCAAGTTGCGCACTTTGCTGCCAAGCTCTCTTTGCCTGAGAGATGCCATTTCGAATCCGAGCTCCTCGATCTCCAGGAGCGTGTCGCGGAATCGGGCAAGCGAGTCGGTCGGCATCGTCGCGTGATAGGCATGGCCGCCGTTCTCATAGGCTTGCATGATATCCAGCCATTTCTGGAGATCGCATGCAAAGCTGGTGCTCTTTGTGCCCGCCATTTTCTCGAGCGCGAGTGGGCTTAGCATGACCAGTCCGCAGCAGGGCGAGGCACTCCAGCCTTTCTGCGGCGCACTGATGAGCACGTCGACGCCACTGGTTTCCATATTTACCCAGACAGTGCCGGAAGCGATACAGTCCAGTACGAACATTCCGCCGACAGAGTGAACGGCCTCCGCTACTGCCTGAATATAGTCATTCGGCAAAATCATGCCGGAGGAGGTTTCAACGTGTGGTGCAAATACGATGTCGGGCTGCTCCGCTTTGATCGTTGCGACGACCTCATCGATGGGCGGCGGTATAAACGGGGCTTGAGGGCTGTCTTCGATGAGGCGTGCTTTGAGCACCGTTGCCGCAGCCGGAATGTCGCCCATTTCAAAAATCTGAGTCCAGCGGTAACTGAAAAAGCCATTGCGAATAACGAGACACTTTTTGTCAGTAGCAAATTGTCTTGCTACCGCCTCCATCCCGAAAGTCCCGCTGCCTGGGACAACGACAACTGCCTCCGCCGAGTACACCTTCTTCAAGGCAGCAGAGATATCGTTCATCACACCTTGAAAAGTTCGTGACATGTGGTTGAGTGAACGATCCGTGTAGACCACGGAGTATTCGAGCAATCCGTCAGGGTCAATAACTGGGAAGACTTCAGACATGGTTATTCGCGCCGGGAATTAGAAGAGATAAGGAATTTCGGACAATAACGATCGCCGACGCGATCAGTCAATTTAACTTGGCCAGCAAGATTGACAAAAAAAGAATGAACGTTCATTCTTTACCTTCCGGTTCCCGGTATACCTGAGTTGCCCGTGTCAAACCTGTATCGATTCCGATCCCCCTGGCGTCTTTGTATCGTCGCCGGCGGCTTGCTGCCCTTTTTTCTCGCCGCCTGTGGCGATGCCTCCGAGTCGCCGATGGTGCAGACCATGACGCCGACCGCGGTGTCGGTGGTGGTGCTGGAGACCGAGCCGGTCGCGCTCAAGCGTGAACTGCCTGGCCGAACCCGCGCCTTCGTCATCGCCGAAGTGCGCCCGCTGGTCACCGGCATCGTCAAAGAGCGCCTGTTCACCGAGGGTGCGCTGGTTGCAGCGGGCGACCCGCTGTACCAGCTCGTGGACTCAACCTATCGTGCCGCGGTCGCGAGTGCGAAGGCCGCGGTGGTGCGCGCCGAGGCCACACTCGAGCTGGCCAGGCTGGACGCGAACCGCGCCGAGGAGCTGCGCGAGTCCAACGTGCTCAGCGGGCAGGAACACGATCGCATCATGGCCACCTACAACCAGGCCGCAGCCGACCTCAAGGTTGCAGAGGCACGGTTGCAGAGCGCCGCATTGCCGCTCAGCTATGCGCGCATTCGTTCACCGATTGCCGGTCGCGTCGGTAAGTCCAACGTCACGCAGGGTGCACTGGTGACCAAGGACCAGGTCGAAGCGCTGACAGTCGTGCAGCAGCTCGACCCGGTCTACGTGGACGTCACCCAGTCTGCTTCAGAACTGCTGGCTCTCAGGCGCCTGCTGGAGGAAAGTGATATTCGCAATGCCGACGGCATTCCGGTAACGATCTTGCTCAGTGATGGCACCGAGTATGCGTTTCAGGGTGAACTGGCGTTCTCGGATGTGTCGGTAGACCCGATGACCGGCAGCGTCGACTTTCGGATCGTTGTTCCTAACCCGGACCGGCTGTTACTCCCCGGCATGTACGTGCGTGCCGTTGTCAGCAATGCCGTGCTGCAGGAGGGTTTGCTGGTGCCGCAACAAGGCATCATGCGCAACCCGCAGGGTGAGGCTTTCGCGATGGTCGTCAACGGAGAAAACACGGTCGAGCGGCGCATGGTCGAGGTCAGCCGGGCAATTGGAAACCGCTGGCTCGTAGACGATGGCCTGGCAGCCGGTGACCGTGTCATTGTCGAGGGGCTGCAAAAAGTCGCGCCCGGCGTGCAGGTCGACCCGATACTCATCGACGGTTCCTGACGAGCGCCGCCATGCCCCAGTTTTTCATCGGCCGTCCGATCTTCGCGTGGGTTATTGCGATCATCATCATGATCGCGGGCGCGTTGTCCATTACGCGCCTGCCTGTGGCGATGTACCCGGATATCGCACCGCCGACGGTCGTAATCACCGGAAACTATCCCGGTGCATCCGCCAAAGTTGTCGAGGACTCGGTGACGCAGATCATCGAGCAGAACATGAAGAATCTCGACGGCCTGCTGTACCTGGAATCCCAGAGCTCGTCGAACGGTACCGCAACGGTCACCCTGACGTTCGACAACGGCATCGACCCCGATATTGCGCAGGTGCAGGTACAGAACAAGCTGCAGCTGGCGATGCCGCTGTTGCCGCAGGAAGTGCAGCGGCAAGGCGTCAACGTCGGCAAGGCTCGCGGCGGCTTCTTCATGGTGGTCGGTTTCGTTTCCGATGACCCCACGACCACGCGCGCCGATATCTCCGATTACGTATCGGCCAATATCGTTGACCCGTTGAGTCGCGTGTCAGGCGTAGGCGATATACGCGTATTCGGCTCGCAGTACGCCATGCGCATCTGGCTGGACCCGAACAAGCTGGACACGTACAGGCTGACACCGGCCGACATAACGGCGGCGGTACGTGCCCAAAATGCCCAGGTTGCGGTAGGACAGCTTGGCGCCACGCCGGCGGTTCCCGGACAACAACTGAACGCGACCATCACGGCGCAGTCGCGATTACATACGGCCGAGGAGTTTCGCGACATTATCGTCCGCAGCGAAGCGGATGGCTCTGTCCTGAGATTGTCCGACGTGGCGCGCGTCGAACTCGGTGCACAGGACTATGCCTCGATTTCCCGCTTTAATCGCCAGCCGTCATCGGGTATCGCGATAACCCTCGCAACCGGAGCGAATGCGCTGGAGACCGCGGCCGCCGTCGAGGCGCGTATCGACGAACTCTCGGAGTTCTTTCCCGAGAGCCTGACCGCGGTCATTCCGTTCGAAACGGCGCCTTTTGTGCGCGCGTCCATCGCCAACGTTATCGAGATCCTGATCGAGGCGATCGTGCTCGTGTTCCTGGTCATGTTCCTGTTCCTGCAAAACCTGCGCGCAACGCTGATACCGACAATCGCGGTGCCTGTCGTACTCCTCGGTACATTCGGGGTGCTGGCCGTGCTCGGCTTTTCGGTCAACATGCTGACGATGTTCGCGATGGTGCTCGCCATTGGCTTACTCGTTGACGACGCGATCGTCGTCGTCGAAAACGTCGAACGCGTAATGACCGAAGAAGGATTGTCGCCGGAAGAAGCGACTCGCAAGTCAATGCGTCAGATCAGTGGCGCGCTGGTCGCCGTCGGTGTCGTACTGTCGGCCGTCTTCATCCCGATGGCGTTCCTCGGTGGCGCGACGGGCGTCATTTACCGGCAATTCTCAGCGACCATAATCTCGGCGATGGCGCTGAGCGTGTTCGTCGCACTGACGCTGACCCCGGCGCTGTGCGCAACCATGCTGAAGCCACTTAACGGTCACTATCGTGCCGAGAAAGGCTTTCTCGCCTGGTTCGAGCGCAGCTTTAATAGTAGCGCCCAGCGTTACCGCAACACGGTTCGCAGCATGCTCGCGCGCCCGGCCCGTTACGCGGCTGTCTTCCTCCTGCTGGTGGGACTGATGGGCATATTGTTCGTCAACCTCCCCACTTCATTCCTGCCGCAGGAAGACCAGGGCACGATGTATGCACAGGGTACGACGCCAGTTGGTGCGACGCAGGAACGTACCATGAAGACGGCCTACCAGATCGAGGACTACTTTCTCGATGAAGAGTCCGATGCCGTCGAAGGCATGTTTGCCGTGCAGGGTTTCAGTTTCTCCGGCAGAGGCCAGAACAACGTGCTCGCCTTCGTGAAGTTGAAGGACTGGGACGAGCGTGACTCGAAGGAGCTGAGCGCAGCCGCAGTCGCTCGGCGTGCCAGCAAGGCCATGTCGACAATAAAGGACGCGATGATCTTCGCGTTCGTACCGCCGCCCGTATCAGAACTCGGCCGTTCCGCCGGCTTCTCATTTTACCTGAAGGACAACGGTAACCAGGGCCACGAGGCGCTTGTGTCCGCCGGCGACCGGTTCCTGGCCGAGGCCCGTGCAAGTTCGTTGCTGGCGAATGTGCGCTTCAATGGCCAGGCCGATGCGCCGGTTTTCCGGCTCGATGTCGATTTCGAGGTGGCCGGAGCGCTAGGGCTGTCAGTGGGCGATATCAATGCGACGTTGCAGACTGCCTGGGGCGGTCAGTATATCGACGACTTTATCGATCGCGGCCGCGTCAAGCGGGTTTACCTGCAGGCCGATGCGCCGTTTCGCATGGTGCCGGAGGACTTCCGGCTCTGGTCGGTGCGGAACCGCGACGGCGACATGGTGCCCCTGCCGGCTTTCACCAGTTCCAGGTGGGAGTATGGCTCGCCGCAGCTCGAGCGTTACAACGGCATCGGGGCATTACCGTTTAACGGCGAGGGCGCGGCCGGCACCAGCTCGGGCGAGGCGATGGACGAAGTGGAGCGCATCGTCGCAGGTCTCGGCAGGGGCTACAGCCTCGACTGGACCGGTGCGTCGTACCAGGAGCGTAAGGCCGGCGGGCAGACACCACTCCTGTATACGCTGTCGGTGCTGATCGTGTTCCTGTGCCTTGCAGCACTGTACGAAAGCTGGTCGATTCCGACGTCGGTCCTGATCGTGGCACCGCTCGGCATCCTCGGCATTACGCTTGCAGCCCTGCTGCGCGGCATGGACCGTGACATCTACTTCCAGGTCGCGATGCTGACAACGATAGGACTCACCAGCAAGAATGCGATCCTGATCATCGCGTTCGCGAAGGAAAACGTGGACAACGGCATCGAGATCATTGAAGCAACCTTGCAGGCGGTTCGCGATCGCCTGCGGCCCATCATCATGACCTCGCTCGCTTTCGGCATGGGCGTGCTACCACTCGCCCTGGCCAGTGGCGCGGGTTCCGGCGCGCGGCACGCCATCGGCACCGGCGTGCTCGGCGGCATGCTGGCAGGTGCATTCCTCGGAATCTTTTTCGTGCCGCTGTTCTTCGTGCTTATCCAGCGGCTCATTGGCGGGCGCAAGCAACCAGCGCAAGTTGTGGACAGGTCCTCGGCATGACCGACCGCAAAGCGGAAATTCGAAAACAGTCACAATGCGAGCGCATCCTGGAAGCCTCCAGGCGTTGCTTTGTGCAACATGGTTTTCACAGCGCCAGCATGGCGATGATCTCGGAGACCGCCGGCATGAGCCCGGGACTCATCTATCGATACTTCGAAAACAAGAATGCAATCATCCTCGCCATCGTCGAGGCACAACTGGACGTCGTGAAGAGTCGAATTTCGGCAATGCGCACCACTGACGACCTGGCGGCCGCGCTGGTCGACTATTTTGAGCCGCATGACGACGACGAGCGCAACGACTCGGTCAATGCACCGCTGTTCCTGGAAATCTCGGCCGAAGCGACGCGCGATCCGGAAATCAGGAAAGCGGTGCACCATATTGATGAGGTCGTGCGTGAGGCGACCGTCGACTGGTTCCACCGCAGCCCGGACGAGGGTGGCTATGGGCTCCCGATACGAGAAGCACGGGATCGTGCGCTCGCGCTGATCCTGCTGGTCGATGGGCTCAAGGCGCGCAAGGCGCGCGAACCGGATCTCGATCGACGCAGGTTGAAGAACGCGATTGACCTGATGGTTGCCGCGGTGACGGCTTAGGTTTTGCTCATTTCTTCAGTCTTCCGGACAAATTGACAGCGTTGTCAGTATATGTTGGACTTTGCCGTAGAATGGCCTTTGGTTTCTGGTGCACGTCATGTGCCGCCAGTCTCTGTTTTCACTTCACGAGATTAGTCATGCTGCCCAAACCGGCGTTTTTGGTACTTTCCTTACTGTCGATCATCTTCGTGTCCGGCTGCGGTGGTGGCGGCGGCGGCAGCGATTCGGATGACGCCACTTCGGTTGATCGAACTGCTCCCGTGATCACCGTCAATGGACCGTTGACCGTGAACCATGAGCAGGGCACTGCCTACGTCGATCAGGGTGCGACGGCGACCGATGCAGTCGACGGCTCAGTATCTGTGACGACAAGCGGGTCGGTAGGCGCCGAGGCCGGCACTTACACGATTACCTATTCCGCGTCCGATAGCGCCGGCAATACCGCGACAGCAACGCGTACCGTCATCGTCGAAGCGGCGCCTGCGGACGGCGACCTGCTGGTTTTTTCTGATGGGACCGTCGATCCGGTCTGGGATCGGGGCATCAGCGCATTCGATGCCGCGATAGAGTATGGCGTATGCAGTAATGACGGTGGTGCCGCGTGCCCGAGTATCAGCTGGGAACTGGTTGCCGACAATGACCGCGGCGACGTGCTGCAGGTCACTCACACCGCAGCCGGCGACATTGCCGGGCTATTCATTTCCACAAACACGCCGCTCGATGTATCCGCATACGCCGGTGGCAGTGTCGTCTTCGACATCAGGGTAATCAGCGGCGACAGCAATATCACGATGAAGCTCGATTGTGTCTACCCGTGTACGTCGAATGATGTGGCTCTTGGCAGCAAAGGCGCGGCCGGGTGGGAGACAGTTGAAGTGCCGTTTGCGACCCTGGTGGCGGGTGGCCTTGACCTGTCAAGAGTGGACACCGGCATCGTCATTTGGGCGACCAACGCAACGAGTACGGTCTTCCAGGTCGACAATATCCGCTTCACAGGCTTCGATGACAGCGTTCCGCCGCCGTCGGGGGACTATACGATCACGGCCTACGGCGCCGGGAGTATCTCGGATACCATTAATCCGGCCAGCTTCCGCTGCGTCGTTGATTACGGCAACTGGGTCTACAACGCGGGCGTCGTCGAGCCGGCCATACCGGCATGTGATGCGGCAACCGGTATTCCAACAGGCACGCCAGTACCGCGGAAACCGCAGCTGACCGGGCCGGCGGCAAACGGCCCGACACCCACCCACAGGTGGTGGGGTTCGATTCCTTTTCTTGGTGAGATGACGGTTGGTGATGCTGACGATGCCGCCTACATCACACCGGACCCGATTATCGCCCGGGTTTCAAACAAAGGCATTCGGGTGATGGGTATTCCATCGGGACTCGCGCCCACCGTCGACGGGTTCATGTATGCGATACCCGACCCCTTCAATGAGGTCTTCGACGGTGTTGCTATCGGCAACACCAGCTTTGCCGACATGGAAGCCTACCTCAAGAACCACAGTGACGGTTCTGTCACGGTGGAATGGCAGAGCGGCGGGCAGTCCGTGATGGAGGCGACTTTCGTACACGGATCGCCTTACGTCTACGTCAAGGCGTACCAGGGAGAACCGGTAATTCGTACCTTGCGCGCGGATGGTGGCGAAAAGGGAACGTTCTACGATCAGGGAAACAGCCTGGGTATCTGGACGAGTGTTGCCGGCAATCGCAACAACTTCCTGGTTACCGGAGAAGGCAACACGACCTTCGACAACATCACCGGCAACGAGATAACCGTCAGCAATGCGTCGAACGAGCTGACGTTGACCTTGTTACCGCAGACGTCCGGGACGCCGACTGATGTTATGACGAGCTTCTTTGAAGCGATGGCGCGCAACGTGGTCGCGTCGGTCGACGTTGATTACCTCGTTGATCGCTCTAACAATGGCATAACGGTCACCCATACGTACATCGACAGCCAGGGAGCGCCGATCGAGACGATCATCGGAATGCACCCCCTGCACTGGAAAAACAGCACTCAGCCAACGTCCGGGTACCAGGTCCGCAGCGCACGCGGGGTAATCAAGTTCAGCCAGACCGACACGTTCGACTACCGGTTGTCTTCTGTCGGCGTGCTCCCGGCCCTGCCTTCTTTTGACGGAACATTCGACCAGGCAACGTTAAGAAGCCTCGTTAGCGAGTTTGTTGCTCAAGGCCCGACCGTATGGAACAACCGGACTGATACCTACTGGGCCGGCAAAAACTACGGCAAGGTGGCAGAGCTGATCGCGATTGCAGATTCCATTGGCATGGATGCCGAGGCCACACAATTGCTGAACTGGCTGAAACAGGAGCTTGCGGATTGGTTTACCGCAGATACTAATGGCAGCCTGGATGCGATCAAGTACTTTGTCTATGACGATGAATGGAATACCTTGCTTGGCTTGGAAGAGTCCTTCGCCTCGCATCAGCAATTGAATGATCATCACTTCCATTACGGTTACTTCGTGCGTGCGGCGGCCGAGGTTTGCCGCATGGACGCCGCCTGGTGTGGTGCCGAGCAGTATGGTCCTATGATCGAGCTCCTGATACGCGACTACGCCGGGGATGCGGACGATCCGATGTTCCCCTACCTGCGAAACTTCGATCCCGCCAACGGTTTTTCCTGGGCTTCCGGTTCCGCGAATTTTGTGCGGGGCAACAACAACGAATCAACGTCCGAAGCAGCGAATGCCTATGGCGCCATTGTCTTGTATGGCCTGGTCACGGGTAAGGATGACCTGGTCGAGAGGGGTATTTACCTGCATGCATCGACAGCCGCAGCCTACTGGCAGTACTGGAACAACATCGACGGATACAACAATGTCGGCGCGGATGAGGACAACTTTCCGGCCGGTTACGATCGCATTACGACGTCAATTATCTGGGGTGACGGCGCCGTCTTTTCCACATGGTTCAGCGGCGCCTTTGCGCACATCCTGGGAATTCAGGGACTGCCCTCTAATCCGCTGATGCTGCACGTGAGTCAATACGCAGATTACATGGCCGACTACGTGGCGCTGGGGCTGAGCGAGTCATCCAACATCAGGCCATCAGGTCTGCCCGCAGACCAGTGGCGTGATCTGTGGTGGAACCTGTGGGCAATGATCAACGCTGATGCGTCTATCGCCGACTACAACACGGTCGCTGATTACATACCCGAAGCCGGGGAAACCAAAGCGCATACCTATCACTGGATTCACACGTTCCGCAGGCTGGGCCGCATGATAACGGGAACGGGGACACTAACGGCGGACTATCCGGCGGCGATTGCCTTCGATAACAATGGCGTCACCAGCTACGTCGTCTACAACTTCAGCGGGCAGCCACTAACCGTTTCGTTCAGTGATGGCCAGATCGTTAACGCCGCGCCTAACGGGTTCACGGTAACGACGGACTAGCCGATATCTCTCAGCAGGTTGGTCACATCGTATGTCATCCAGCTGAGATATGGCACGCGGAGCACAGCAGACAACACACCCTCACACGCCTGCGGCTATAGATTCGGGTATGTTGTCCACTGCGCTCCCTCAAGCGCATCACAGGTTCGTGAACCGACCCCATGCCATGATCAAGACGGGGCGGGACAGGTAGCCGAATCTATAGCCGAGCTGGCAGTTCGATAAAAATACGTAGCGAGGACGGAACACGCGAGGCGTGTTCGGCTGCCTGTCTCGCCCCGGCTTCGTGTGAGCCTGTTATTGATCGTCAGCGGGAAAATCCCTGTTACCAACCTGCTGAGTGTTTACAGTCAGGCTTCTTCGGGCGCTGATCCACCAATTCAAGCGCACACTTAGACAGCGCCGCGCCGCGCCTCCAGCTTCATCCGAACTTCGTGCGCCTTCTCTTCAGTGATTGTGTACGATGCAATCGCCCAAATGGCGATGCCCGAGGCGATGCAGGG
>Ga0224504_10000949_pt1 | contig 12958 bp, 7 predicted proteins | sample SF_Oct11_sed_USG_3_FD_170160 | JGI IMG/M metagenome (GOLD analysis project Ga0224504, IMG submission 170160) | Sediment microbial communities from San Francisco Bay, California, United States - SF_Oct11_sed_USGS_24 | ecosystem: Environmental > Aquatic > Marine > Sediment | place: USA: California... | reverse complement strand
CCGGTCTACACCGAATGAGTATGGCGCGCCCGACAGGATTCGAACCTGTGACCCCCAGATTAGGAATCTGGTGCTCTATCCGACTGAGCTACGGGCGCGAACGGGGTCGATTCTAGCAGACCGGAGAAACGCTGCAATTTGAGTATAATGTCCGAATGCAGGGAATTCTTCTTCGTACACTTATCGCGATGCTCGGCCTGTTCCTGGCGTCGCGCATCATTCCGGGCGTTTCGATCGAGGGCACCGGTACGTTTGTTCTGGCGGCACTGTTGCTGGGCCTGGTCAATGCGCTGGTCAGGCCGATTGCCTTCCTGATGACGTTGCCGCTGACCATCATCACGCTCGGTCTGTTCCTGCTTGTGCTGAATGCCGCAATGTTCGGGCTGGTCGCGGCGTTTCTCGACAACTTTACCGTGTCGGGCTTCTGGGCGGCTGTTTTTGGCGCTATCGTTGTGAGTATTTCCAGCACCATTGCGTCCTGGTTCATTGGCCCCAGTGGCCGTTACGAAGTCTTCGTAGTGCGTCGTCGCTAACAGCAGCCCTGGCGGGCAATGGCGAATCTTCCTGATTAAAAACTTAGCGGGCAGAAGCCCGGGAGAATGAATGTGATAAAAATCCAATGGACTCTTGTTGCGGTATTCGCCGTTATCCTCGGGGGTTGCTCAGCCGACCAGGCGCCACAGGAGGAAACGGTTGCCAAAGCGGCCGAGACGGAATCTGCGGTCGTTGCGGAGGCAGCAGGCGGTAATCCGACAGCCGAGCAGGCGGCTTTGGAGATAGCGGGAGACTACATGCGCGGTATCGTCGTTGAGATCAGCGATGACCGATATGAGGGGCGCGGCCCGGGCAGTGCCGGCGACGAGGCCGCCCGGAAGTATCTTGCGGGGCGTATGCAGGAACTGGGCCTGGAACCGGGAGCAGAAGATGGTACTTGGGAGCAAGTATTCGATCTTGTTGGCCTGAATGCGGCACAGCCGGACGCCTGGACTTTTGATGGTCATGACAAGTCGATGACGTTGCAGCAATGGGATCAGTTCATCGTTGGCAGTGGGGTGCAGGAACCGCGAGCTGAGATCAGCGACGCAGAGATCGTGTTCGTCGGTTACGGCATCCAGGCGCCGGAGTACGACTGGGATGATTTCAAAGGTGCGGACCTTGAAGGCAAGGTCTTGCTGATAATGAACAACGATCCGGACTGGGATGCGGATTTGTTCGGTGGCGAGACTCGGCTTTGGTATGGTCGCTGGGATTACAAGTATCTGAGTGCGGCGCGCCAGGGCGCAGCAGGGGCGATCATCATTCACACGTCGCCATCGGCCGGCTACCCGTGGCAGGTCGTCCAGACCTCGTGGACGGGCGTGCAGTTTGAACTGCCCGCAGGCGACGAACCGCGCAGCCAGGTAAATGCATGGCTCACCGAAGACACGGCACGCGATCTCGTCGCAATGGCGGGCCTGGATCTGGATGAGCTGCGTGAGGCGGCCTTCAATCGCGACTTCAAGCCCGTGTCGCTTGGTATTACGACGTCGCTCGCCATGGATGTCGAGATTCAGCGCGTGCAGTCAGCCAATATTCTTGGCCTTATTCCTGGTAGTGACCCGGTACTCAGGGACGAGGTTGTTGTATACACCGCACATCACGACCATCTGGGTATAGGCACACCGAACGAAGACGGCGATGCGATCTACAACGGTGCGATGGATAATGCGACCGGCGTGGCGCAGGTCATGGCGATCGCGAAAGCGATCAAGTCGATGCCCGAAGCACCGCGACGGTCAATTCTCGTTAATCTCGTTGGCGCTGAGGAACAGGGCTTGCTGGGCTCGGAATACTACGCAGCCAATCCGACGTTTCCGCCAGGAAAAATCGCAGCAAACCTGAACTATGACGGCGGCAATATCTGGGGCCACACTCACGATGTGACGTTCGTTGGTCTTGGCAAGTCAACGGTTGATGAAATTGTCACCCTGATCGCCGGTGAGCAAGGGCGCGTCGTGAAGCCCGATCAGTTTGCCGACAAGGGGTATTTCTATCGGTCCGATCAGTTCAGTTTCGCCAAGATAGGCGTGCCGGCCATGTATCTCAATACCGGCACGGATTTTGTGGATCGACCACCGGAGTGGGGCCGCGAGCAAAAGGAACACTACACGGAAGTGAATTATCACCAGCCCACGGATGAGTACAGTCCTGCGTGGACGTTTGACGGCATGGTCGACGATGCGCTGCTGGGCTTCTGGACGGGGCTCGCAATTGCGAACGCCGATGAGAAACCGACCTGGAATCCGGGTGATGAGTTTGAAGCGGCCCGTTTGGAAGCGCTTGAGGCGCTGGAGAAATAGGGCGTCTGTTTAGTCCGAGATGCTGGTCGAGTTTCGACCAGCATTCTTGGCCCGATACAATGCCTCGTCGGCACGGTGCAGCCAGTCGTTGCCGTTCTCACCTTTCTTGAGTTCGGCAACGCCCAGGGAAATCGTGACCGCGTGATCCGGGACGAGTTCGTTCGCATAGACCAGCGTCCGAAGTTGTTCCGCGAGGTGTGCGGCCCGGCTCAGGTCAGCCCCATCGAGGACGACGACAAATTCCTCACCGCCTATCCGGTACAAGCTGTCCGTCACGCGTATACGCAGGTCTATGATTTTGGTAACGCGTTTGAGGATCTGGTCGCCAACGGCATGTCCGTGAACATCATTCACCTTTTTGAAATGATCAAGGTCGATCAGCACGAGCGACGCGTCAGTTCCAGAGCGCAGATGGGCGTTTACCACGTCGGAGAGCTTTGCGTCGAGCGCACGACGATTGCCCGCGCCGGTCAGCGGGTCTTTCGTTGCCAGGACCAGTAACTGCTCTCGTTGTCGGCTTGTTACCATTGAAAAAGCGAATGCAAAGGCGCTGGTTACAAGGATGGTGACGAAGATAGTACCAGTCTCATGCGAATTGCTTACCGGCAAAACCGCAGGAAACAGCGCCGCTATTGTTACCACAGCGGCGAATACCGCTTCCTGAGGTTGAATCAGGTAAAACACGGCCATGAGGGCTGGGAATATCCAGTAGATCTGAACAGGTCCATTGACGTACACGGTCGAGACAACACCGGCGACGCAGAGGAAGGCGATAGCAATACTCGCGGCCCGCACACGTCGTGTGCGATAAACATACGTTCCAAGTGCAATAAATCCGGTGACGATGATTATGTCGATAGTCGCAGCAGCCCACTCCTGTTGCATAAGGCGTTTGACCGCAAACGGCAATACGCCGACTGCACCGGCAGCGCTCAGGATGAGGGGCAGGTAGGTTTCAACGGAGTGGCTGTCCTGATTAGAACGGACGATATATCGCCAAGCGTCCATTCCCGAGTGGAGTCTTTTCATACCTGTGAGAGTACCTCACGAACGCTTGAAGCGGCTGAAAAACCCACCGTTTTTTTGTGGCTCATCATCGTCGTCCAGCGCACCAGGTCCGTCGCGATCCGAAATTGGAGGACGAATGTTCAGGGCTTTGAGGGTCTGGGTCATCGATATGTTGATTTGATCCTCAATGGGCTGCGGCGCCTCCGCTGGCCCGGTGTAGCCGTTTGTTCCTGTGATTGGCGGCACATTTTCCGATGCATGCAACGAGGGATGCAGGACCGCATTCAGCGCCTGTACGGTTTTTAGCCGCTGTGACGCCGAAAGGTCCAGTCCGGCTTCACCGCCGCGCTCGCGTGTTTCCAGCAAGACTTCGAGTGCGGGTTCCTCGCTGGCAACAGTTGATGCATGCGGTGTGCCCGCGGACTGTGCCATGTTAGCTGCAGCAGTATCAAACAGGGCGAGCTCTCCGTCATTTGCTGGTTCACCCGCGGCGCCAGCCGCGACAACCTGCGAGGCGATGAGGTTGATCTCTTCGCCAAACAACGTTTCAGCAAGTTTGTCGTCCACGTCGTCGATAGTCTTGGCCTTTGCCAGTTCGGCAGCAATCTTCTCGATTTCAGCGTCCGCCTTCTTGGCTCTCTGCGGGGCGATGCGAACTTCGGGAACGCCTTTGTCAGCCGGGCCTGCCGATGACGGGTCAGGCGATGTGGCACTGACCTGGCCCGGTTCGTCAATCAGATGATCTTCGATGCGTGCCTGGATAGCGTTGTCGAGTGTAATCTCGGGAACCTCATCAATATTATCTTCGACCTTTGGTGCAGGTGGGGTCGAGACAGCACGAGCTTTGGGCTCGGGCGCCGGCTGTTCGTCCGTGTCGCCGTGCGCGAAAGCCATGGCTTTCTCCAGCGCATCAAGATCAGGTCTAAGCTCTGCGAGCGTTGGATCGCGGTCCCATTCAGGGGTGTCTTCAGCAACGTCGTCGAGGGTGGGCAGAACCTCGGGCTCAAGCCTGGGTTGCGGTTCAGCCACCAGAACCGGCGCTGGCTGAGGCTCAGCTACGGTTTGAGGCTCCGATTCGGGTCGAGCCGCAATATCGGCAACGGGCTGCAAATCCTGCAGGTCTGGCAGGTTGTCGAGTCCCGGTATGGTCTCGCAGTGAAGCTCCGGGATGTTTTCTTCCGGATAAGCCGCGACCTCTGCAGTCTCGAACTCAGGGGCCAGTATTTCCAAATTCGGCAGCGTGTCCTGAAATAATTGCGGAATGTCATCCATCGGTGGCGGGGACTCGTGCGGTGCCTCGTCCGAAAATACGATAACCGGCTCATTGGCAGGCTCAGGCTCAGCTTTGAGAATCCTTGCGGGTGCTGAATCGGGTTCTGGCGCAGCTGTGGCAACAACAGGCGTGGCATCGAAATTATCAGCCTCAAGTCCAAATTCGTTTCTCGCGACCTCGACAACGTAAGTTGCCTCCACCTTCTGGATACCCTCGGCAGCGGCAGCCATGAGCGCCGCCTTGACGATGTTATTCGCGTTGCGGGGAATACCGCCGCTCAGCTGATGTACGAGGGCGGCGCAGCGATTATCGAAGATGAAATCGAAATTCGCGCCGGCGAGACGGAAGCAGTGCATCAGATAGCCCCGCAGTTCAGCGGCACTGAGCGGTGCGATAGCGAGCTGCTGCCGCGAACGTTGGTCCAGGCGTTTGAGCTGCGGGTCCCTGCAGAATGTCGCCAGACGCTCGTCGCCCATAAGGATCATTGCCGCACCGCCTGACTCCCCGGCATCTGCCGCGGTCAGGGCCTCAAGTTCAGCGAGTGTCTCAGCGCCGGCCCGCAATGCATCTTCGAACACGACGACCAGGCGCGTGTTCTGCATCTCAAGCTGTTGGAGCTGCCGCCGCAGAGCCGCGAATTGGCGAAGCGGGCCTTTCGGGGGCTCAGCAATGCCAAGCTCTTCGAGCAGGAATTCCAGTGCATCCGTACCCTGTAGTTGAATACGGCCAATACGCACCGTCTTGTGGCTGCTGGACAATGCATTCAGGGCTTTGGCGACCACGGTGGTCTTGCCGGACCCGGCTGGGCCGGATACGGCGACAACGGCGTCCTGCATGGCGAGTCCCTTCATTAGGGCGGCCATCGTATGCGCAGTTTGTGGTCCCACGAACACATTGGTGCCAGTGGCGTTGGCCGGGAAAGGGCGCTTGTTCAGTCCAAAGTGTTGTTCGTACATAACGGTCCGGTTGGCTAAATACAGGCCGCATTCCAGTCACGGCCTTTTCAGACGGTCAGTTTGTGGGGTGCGGCGCTCAATTTCATGGAGTTATGTCACAAATTTGGCTCCTCGATGAGGCTCAGCAACGCCTGACGTTGACAGCATCCAATCGAATAAAGCCCTGAATTTAAGGTCAAAAGCGTTCAGAATACGGCATCGCCAGCGCCGTAATAAGAACGCATAGGGAAGAAACGAAAAATGCGTAAGCTATTGATTTTTGGGATACTCGTGACAGCGATCGCGGGTGTTTTTGCCATGACCATCATGCGACCGGAGCCGCCCAAGAAAGAGCGCATCGAGCTGGATCCGCTGGTGGAAGTTCAGGTGCTCGAGTCGATGAATACGAAGTTCGAGATTCGCAGTCAGGGGACCGTCTGGCCCGGAACCGAGACGATTTTGAGTGCAGAAGTGTCCGGAACGATTACTTCCATCTCGCCGAAATTCGTCGCTGGCGGTGTCTTCGACAAAAACGAGGTCCTGATGAGGATTGATCCGACGAACTATGACGTCGCGGTCAAGCAAGCCACGGCCCTGGTCAAGCAGCGTCAGATCGAATTCGACGGTGCCAAACAGCTTCGCAGCCAGGGTTATCGCGCGGAGGCCGAGCTCGCGTCGGCGGCGGCGGCTCTTGCGACGGCTGAAGCGGACCTCGTCAGGGCCCGCCGCAACCTCGAGCGCACCTATATTCGACTGCCTTATGCCGGCATTGTTCGGGCGAAAGAAGCGGACCTGGGACGGTTCGTCAGCCCAGGCGCGCGTTTGGGTACGGTGTTCTCCACCGATTACGCGGAAGTTCGTTTGCCGTTGACCGATACTGATCTTGCTTTTGTCGACTTGCCGACTACGCGGGCTGCATCGTCAGCAGAGGCCATAAAGGGGCCTTCGGTCCGATTGTCGGCCGTCCAGAAGGGTCGTATAGCTGAGTGGCAGGCCACGATTGTCCGAACAGAAGGCGTTGTCGACGAAAAAAGTCGTGTCACCTATGCGGTCGCACGGATTGAGGACCCGTATCGCAGGCGCAGCGATGGTAATGAGCTGCCGGTTGGCACATTTGTGCAGGCCTCGATAGAAGGCACACTCGCTGAAGATGTCGTGAGGATTCCACGCTCGGTTGTGCGTGGTTCCGATCAGGTTGTCTTTGTGGACGATGACAATAAGCTCCTTATCAGGTCTGTCGATATCGCTCGCTCTGACGCGAATTATCTGTATGTCCGTGGCGGAGCCGCAGCGGGCGAACGTATCGTCCTCACCGCCCTGGAATCGCCCATAGGCGGCATGTCTGTCAGAACCCAGGCAAGCGGAGACTAGCTCATGCGTGGACCTGGAATCACCAAGGAAAAAGGCATTATCGCGTGGTTTGCTGCAAATCATGTCGCGGCCAACCTGTTGATGATCATGATTATTGTCGGCGGTTTGATCACGGTCGGCACGATTCGCAAGGAAACGAATCCGAACCTTGAATTCAACCTGATCCAGGTTCGGGTGCCATACCTGGGTGCGGCGCCGCAGGAAGTGGAGGAGGGCGTCATCCTGAAGATCGAAGATGCCATCCAGGACCTTGTCGGTATCAAGAAAATTCGCTCGAGCGCGGTTGAGGGTTCCGGGAATGTAACTCTTGAGGTTTACGCAGACGCCGATCTCAACCAACTACTAAGTGACGTGAAAACTCGTATCGATGCGATCTCGACGTTTCCGGCGCTCACCGAAAAACCGATAATCTACAAACAGGAACGTAACAGGCCCGTCATCATGGTCGCGCTGCATGGTGACCTCAATCGTTTTGGGCGTAAATCGCTTGGTAACGAAATTCGTAACGAATTGTTGCGCATGCCGGAGGTCAATAACGTTATCTACCATGGCGACACGCCATACGAAATCAGCGTTGAGGTATCCGAACAAACGCTGCGCCAGTACGGGCTGACAATGAGCGAGATTTCGTCGGCGATCAGGAGCTCGGCCGTTGACATGCCGGGTGGCACGATTAAGTCGGATGGTGGTGACATCCTGTTGCGGACGAAAGGGCAGGTCTATACAGGCAGCGAATTCGGCCAGATCGTTTTGCGAACGTTTGCTGATGGCACTCGCCTGACGCTCGGTGATATTGCCAATATTGAAGACGGATTCGTTGAGAGCGACCGCTTCAGTCGCTTCAACGGCGAGCCCAACTCGACATTGCAGGTCGTTGCCGGGTCAAACCAGAACGAAATCGAGACGGCGCGCGTTGTAAAAGAGTACGTCGCTAACAAGCGTGCATTATTGCCGGACGGCATTCATCTCGATACCTGGATCGATTTACCGAAGTACCTGCAGGGCAGTCTTGATCGCATGTTAGGCAATATGGTCTCCGGAGCCATTCTGGTTTTTATTGTCCTGTCACTCTTCCTGCGCATGAAAGTCGCGTTTTGGGTGATCGTGGGCCTGCCAGTGTCGTTCCTTGGGGCCTTGTGGCTCATGCCGACCTGGCCTGTGTCGATCAATACAATGAGTCTCTTCGGCTTTATTATCGTGCTGGGTATTGTTGTCGATGATGCAATCATTATCGGCGAGAGTGCGTATACGAAGATACGCGCTGACGGGCACACGCTCGACAATGTAATTCAGGGCGCGCATCGAGTCGCGGTCCCCGCGACGTTTGGCGTTCTGACGACAATTGCGGCGTTTGCACCAATGATGTTCATTGGTGGCGTTGTCGGCCCGTTTTTTGAGGCAATGGCGTTTGTCGTCATCCTGTGTCTCGCGTTTTCGCTGGTGGAATCAAAACTGATTCTGCCGTCACATCTGGTGCAGGCCAATATTCCTAACATCGATGAAGAAGACCTGTTTAATCCGCAGCGCGAAATTCGTTTTATGGAACGGTTACCGCGTTTCTTCCTGAAAATCCAGCGGCATGTGCAGCATGGTTTGCACAGGTTGATTCACGACGTTTACAAGCCATGGCTGGAACGTGCGGTAGATAATCGCGGGCTTACGGTAACGGTCTTCACGGCGATTCTGATTCTCACAATCGGGCTGATGACCAGCGGCATCGCGCGCGTGGTGGTCTTCCCGGACTTCGCATCTGACTTCATCCAGGTCAGGATGGAAATGCACGCTGGTACACCCCCGGCGGCTCGTGACAAGGCCGCAACGACAATTCAGCAGGCTCTGCTTGATTTGAACGACGAATATGTGCGCGAGCATCCTGACTCGCTGCCTGTCATGCAGCATATCGGCATGTGGACGCCGAGCGATACGAGCATGACCGCGTTCGTCGAACTGCCCTCTGACGAGGCGCGCCCTTACGAAATGACGGAAGTCACAGAACTTTGGCGTGAGCGGGTTGGCGAGATTGCAGGGGTGAAGGAACTGAAGTTCGTGGGAACCGGACACATCGGCGGCGGCGCTCCGTTGAGTTTCCGGCTGGATGGCAACAACATGGACATGCTGGAGGCGGCCGCGGCGGAGCTCACTGCAGAACTGCGGAACTACGAGGGTATTTTCGACATCGTCAACTCGGCGACGTCCGGCACCGAAGAGATCAAACTTAAAATCAAACCCGAGGCCGAGGCGCTTGGGCTTACGATGTCCTCGCTTGGCCGGCAAGTCCGCCAGGCTTTCTATGGCGAGGAGGCACAGCGCATCCAGCGTGGCAAGGATGAGCTGAGAGTCATGGTGCGCTACCCGATGGAGGAGCGGCGCTCTATTGCCGATCTCGAGAATATGCGCATTCGCACCCCGGAAGGAGACGAAGTTCCATTTGCGTCCGTAGCCGAGGTGTCATTCGGTCAGGGCTATTCCAGAATTCAGCGGCTCGATCGTTCCAGGACGGTAACCGTATCAGCCGATATCAACTCCGACATCGTTGAGCCGGGCCAGGTGATTCGTGAAATGACGAGCGAGTTTATTCCCGGGTTACTGTCACGCTACCCTGGCGTTAAATATGGTCTTGAGGGTTCGAGCCAGGACCAGGTCGATTTCATCCGCAAGATTCAAATTGCAGCACTGGCGGCGCTGTTTCTGATTTTCGCGCTGATCGCGATTCCCCTGCATTCGTACTCACAGCCGCTCATTATCATGTCCGTCATTCCCTTCGGCGCCATTGGCGCTGTTGTCGGTCACATCATCATGGGTCGCCCAATCAGTATGTTCTCCATGTTCGGGTTGATTGCACTTGCAGGCGTGGTGGTTAACGACAGCCTGATACTCGTTGATTTCATGAACAAGGCACGGCTAAGAGGAATCGCGATACGTGAGGCCGTTATTGAATCCGGTGCGGCTCGGTTCCGCGCGATTGTGCTCACATCCTTTACAACAGCGGCCGGCCTGATTCCGATAATGCTGGAGACGGACCCACAGGCGCAGGCCATTATTCCAACGGCAATATCGATTGGTTACGGCATCGTATTCGCGACGGTCATTACGCTATTCCTCGTGCCGTGTCTTTACCTGCTTCAGGAAGATGGCTTCGCCTGGATGCGTAATTTCAAGGCTTGGCTTTTCGGACGATCGGCGTCGGATAAGACGAGCGCATGACGCCAGCCGCCGGGCACACCGACGCCGAGATTCGCTCCGGCGTCTTGTTTGGTCTGATCGCCTACTCGCTGTGGGGCGTCTTTCCGGTTTATTTCAAATGGATCGAGGCGGTTGCTCCGACGGAAGTACTCGTGCATCGAGTAATCTGGGCGGTTCCGTTTGGCGCACTTATGATCTTCGCGCGGCGGCAGTGGCCAGAGGTGCGGGCTGCCATTGTGGATCGTTCCGTGCTCGCATGGCTTGCGCTCGCCGCATTGTGCATCTCCATCAACTGGCTCATCTACATCTGGGCGGTGCAAAACGAACGTATCTTCGAAGCGAGTCTCGGCTATTACATCAATCCGCTGATCTATGTCGCCGTGGGGGTGGTCCTGTTGGGCGAACGCCTGCGCAGAGCTCAGATTATTGCGGTTGTTCTGGCATTCATTGGCGTCAGCTACCTGACGATCAGTGGTGGAGTGTTTCCCTGGGTGGCGCTGTCACTGGCCTCGTTATTTACAGCTTATGGGGTGATTCGGAAGCAGGTGGCGATCGGTGCAATGCCGGGTTTGTTTATCGAGACCTCGCTGCTTTTCCCGTTTGCAGCCGCCTGGCTAGGCATTCTTTTACTGACCGGCGATGCATCGTTCGCTGCCGGTGATTCCAACCAGTCTTTCCTCCTTATGATGGGCGGGCCGATCACGGTAATGCCGCTGTTGCTGTTTGCGCTGTCCGCGAAGCGCCTGACGCTGACAACGATCGGTTTTATGCAATTCCTCGCGCCGACGCTGCAATTTTTCACCGGTCTTTACTATGGTGAAACACTGAGTGCCGCCCACATGGTGTGCTTCAGCTTTATCTGGATGGCCGTCGCATTTTTCAGTTACGACGCGGTTTCGGCAGGCAGAAGAAAGCCCTCGCAAACATAGCCTGCGAGGGCTGGTCGGGCGCGAGGCTCCGCTTACTTGTTGGCTTTGCGCTCCTGCACTTCCTTGATGACTTCTTCAGCCACATTGGTCGGGCATGGTGCGTAGTGCGAGAACTCCATTGAGAACTGGCCACGACCGGAGGTTAATGTGCGCAGGTGACCGATGTAACCGAACATCTCGGCCAGCGGAGCATCCGCCTTAACGCGCACGCCCGTGGCGCCCGCGTCCTGTGACTTGATCATGCCGCGACGACGGTTAAGGTCGCCAATTACGTCACCGACATTGTCGTCAGGGGTGAATACATCAACCTTCATAATCGGCTCAAGCAGCTGCACGCCGGCTTTCGGTATCGATTGACGATACGCCGCCTTGGTAGCGATCTCGAACGCAAGTGCCGATGAGTCAACGGCATGGAATCCACCATCTAGCAGCGTAAACTTGACGTCGAGCAGCGGATAACCGGCCAACGTACCTTCACTCATGCAGCTCGCGAATGCCTTCTCGATAGCGCCCCAGTACTCCCGCGGAACGTTGCCACCGGTAACCTGTGACTCAAACTCGTAGCCGACGTTTTTCTCTGCCGGCTCGATCTGGTATTCGATCTTGCCGTACTGGCCTGAACCACCCGACTGTTTCTTGTGGGTGTACGAGTCTTCGATCATCTGCGTAATCGTTTCGCGGTACGCAACCTGCGGTTTACCCATCTCTACGTCGACGTTATGCGTGCGACGCAGAATGTCCACCTTGATGTCGAGATGCAGCTCACCCATTCCCTTGATTAGCGTTTCGCCAGAATCCTCGTCGGTCGCAACCTGGAAGGAGGGGTCTTCCTGAACCATCTTGTTCAGCGCGACGCCCATCTTCTCGGTACCAGCCTTGTCCTTCGGTGAAATGGCGACCGAGATGACAGGATCCGGGAAGACCATCGGTTCGAGCGTTGCCGGATGCTTTGGGTCCGCCAGCGTATGGCCCGTGCGAGTGTTCTTCATGCCGAGGAGCGCGACGATATCGCCGGCCTGGGCCGTCTCGAGTTCCTCACGCGAATCGGCATGCATCTCGACGATACGCCCGATGCGCTCGGTCTTGCCTGTGAACGTATTCAGGACACTGTCGCCCTTGCGCAAGGTACCTGAGTAGATACGTGTGAAGGTCAGGGCGCCGTAACGATCGTCCATGATCTTGAACGCCAGCGCACGCAACGGTTTCTCTGGATCCACCGTGGCAACCTCGCCCGATTCGTTACCGTCGATGTCCATCTCCGGCTGCGGCTTGACCTCCGTCGGATTTGGCAGGAAGTCAACCACTGCATTAAGAACATTCTGTACACCTTTGTTTTTAAAGGCGGAACCACAGTAGGTTGGGAAGAATTCCAGGGCAATCGTACCCTTGCGAACGCATTTCTTAATGTCGTCGATCGAGGGTTCATTGCCTTCGAGGTACTGTTCGAGTAAATCGTCATCCTGCTCAACAGCCGTCTCAATGAGCTTCTCACGCCATTCTTCGACCTTGTCCTGCATGTCCTCCGGCACGTCTTTGATTTCGTACGACGACGGGTCATTTGGATCTGACCAGACCCATGCTTTGCGGGTCAGGAGATCGACGACTCCAACGAAATTGTCTTCCACACCGATCGGCAGCACCATGACCAGCGGATTCGCGGCCAGTACGTCCTCAACCTGCTTCACAACGCTGTAAAAATCCGCGCCAATGCGGTCCAGCTTGTTGACGAAGATGATGCGTGCCACTTCGGACTCGTTGGCGTAGCGCCAGTTCGTCTCGGACTGCGGCTCTACGCCACCGGAACCACAGAACACGCCCACGCCACCGTCAAGCACTTTCAGCGAACGATAAACTTCGATCGTGAAATCAACGTGTCCGGGAGTGTCGATGATGTTCATTCGGTGGCCGTCCCATTCACAA
>Ga0224504_10000948_pt1 | contig 12976 bp, 9 predicted proteins | sample SF_Oct11_sed_USG_3_FD_170160 | JGI IMG/M metagenome (GOLD analysis project Ga0224504, IMG submission 170160) | Sediment microbial communities from San Francisco Bay, California, United States - SF_Oct11_sed_USGS_24 | ecosystem: Environmental > Aquatic > Marine > Sediment | place: USA: California... | reverse complement strand
CTTGCGCCCCGGTTCTGAGAAAGGGAGGCCAAGGTGTTCAAACGCATTCTGGTGGCAATCGACGGCTCGGCGGCGTCCACAAGCGCCTTGGAGGCAGCGGCCGAACTGTCGAAGACCTATGGTGCGGGTCTGCATCTTCTGCATGTCGTTCGGGAAATGCAGGTGCCCTTGAACCCGGGTCTCATGGACGCGTACGAGAAGCTCGAACGCCAGCGGCACGATCTTCTCAACTCCGCGGGCGAACAGCTTCTCAATCAGTCCAAGAGACTGGTCGAGTCCAAGGGCATCAAAACCGTCGAGTCCGATATTGGCTCCGGGGATCCTGCGACCGCCATCGTGGAGTATGCCGCCAAGAACAAGATCGACCTGATCGTCATCGGCAGCCGTGGCCTCGGGCACGTCGAGAGCTTTCTGATGGGGAGCGTGTCCCGGAAGGTGAGCAACACCACGGGCGCCAACTGCCTTATCATCAAATGACCGGGGGACCATTGCCCCGGCCGCCGGGCCCTAAAATAGGGTCAGACCCTAATTCTTACCGAACAAGAAAGAAAGGCGGCCCGGAGGCCGCCTTTCCGTGAATGGGCCACTCGACAGCCCTAATCAAGCGATCATGGCATCAGCGCAAGCAGAAGAGGCTGCTCCGCCGCCCGCGATGAGGTCCAGAGTTGATCGACGTGGCACCTGTATCACAAGACATTGGATCACCTCCTTTCTGTTGTTGGACGTCGCGTTGAATTATGCCGGCTGGCGCGCTCCGTTAACAAGAAGAACATTTGTGAGGACGCATTCGGCGTCCACATTCGGCCAGACGCCGTGGCTCCGCCGAACGAAAAACGCCCTGCGCTTTCAGGGCGCAAGCCCGATTCGAGGGCAAGCCCATCGTCCAATCGCGCGATTCGTGAGAACACGACCTGCCGCACTAGCAGACTCATGAGCCGCGGGGGCCCGGCGCGCAACGCTCCGCCAGGAGGGCGGCGATCTTGATCAGCTCCTCGATCTCGGACTGGGCGGTGGCGGTGCCGTCCATATCGACGGAGATCTTGCGGCCGTCCACGCGGCAGGCGAGGCGCGGCAGCTGCGAGCCCAGCAGCTCATAACGGACCCGTGCGTCGAGCAGGCGCGCGGCGAAGGCCCGGTCCTTCCCCTTGATCCGGAAGGCCTGGTCGAAGGCTTCGTGCCCGGTGGCCGGCGGCCGGCCGGGCGTGACGGTGTCGATAAGGCGCTCGACAGGGTCCGCGCTCCGCTCGACGCGGAGCTCGGCCCCGGTGTCGAACGGCAGCTCGACGTCGACAAAAGTGAAGGGCGCGCTGTCCTTGGCGGTCGCGCCGCTGGTCGCCATGGCCGTGACCAGGACGCGCCGTCCGTCGCTCTCGAAGCGCAGCTGCGGCAGCACCAGCAGGCTGGCCCGCTTGACCTGGCCCCCATGCCTTGCCGCGAGAACGGCGAAGATCCCGGTCAGGCGGCGGCTTTGCCGCGTGTGGTCCCAATAGCCGTAGGCCAGCGCCGCGGCGATCACTCCGACGATGATCAGCCACCAGTCCATGACGACGCCTCCCTCGGGCGCGGAGGTCCCGCACCCGCCAGGCCGGGATAGCCGCTCGGGATTAAGAACTGCTTTCGAGAAAGCGCCTGGCGAACACCGCCGGCCGGAGTCTCGACCATTGCTGAAGAGCAGGCGATCATATGACCGATAGAGAGTAGAAAGAATTAACTAATACTAAAGAGCTATAAAAGAATATTGTGGCCTCCGGCGCGGCGCTCTTGGGCGCGAGGATCCCGCGTTGGATCGATTGGATCGAATCGCGTTTCTGAGCGGTCGGTTACGGGAGCTGAATGGATGCCGCTTGTCTTGCGAATGCGTGCTTGGGCCGTGCTGCCGATCCTCGCCGCCGCGTACCTCGCCTCGCCGGCGGCCGTCCAGGCCGAAACCCTGACGATCGGCGGGACCGGCGCGGCTCTCGGCACCATGCGGGCGCTGGCCGAAAGGTTCGTCGAGCAAAATCCGGAGGCGCGCATCGATGTCCTTCCCAGCCTCGGCAGCGGGGGTGGAATACGGGCCTTGCTCGGTGGCGATCTGAACATCGCGCTGAGCGCCCGTCCCTTGAAGAAGACGGAACGCGAAGTGGGCGCCAGCGAGCTCGCCTATGCCCAGACGCCCTTCGTACTCGTCACCTCCCGGCGGAATGTCGAGGCGGGGCTCACCCGCGCGGATTTGCTCGAGATCTATGCCGGCGAGCGGATCTCCTGGCCGGACGCCACGCCCATCCGCCTGATACTCCGTCCCGAATCCGATACGGACTGGCGGATTTTGATCGCGCATATGCCAGGCCTCGCCGACTCGCTGGCCCGCTCGAAGCACAGGCGCCGTCTCCCGGTCGCCTACACGGAGCAGGAGACCATGGGTCTGGCCGAAAAGCTTGCCGGATCGCTCGCGACGGCGTCCCTCTCGGCGGTCATAGCCGAAGACCGGTCCTTGCAACCTCTCGTCCTGGATGGCGTTGCGCCGACGGTCGACAACCTGTCGAACGGATCCTATCCGCTCTCGAAAACCTTCTATGCCGTCGTTCCCAACGACCCGGACCAGTTGACGAAGCGGTTCATCCGGTTCCTCGCCTCGGCCGAGGGGGCACGCCTACTGCGGCGCCACGGCAGCTTGCCGCTCGCCCTGCCGGAGGGGAGCTAGGTCTTGCCGGTGTCGCCCGCCCAGATGACCGGCGAGGAACGCCGCCTGCGCGGGCTTCTGTCCTGGATTGCCGGGGCGGTCGCGGCGACGGTGGCCGTCGCGGTGCCGCTCATCTTCTTCTGGACCGCCTATACCTACGAGGTCGGCCGGGTTTCCTCGGAGTTGGAGTCGCCCGCGGACAGGATTTCCCGCCTTATATCCACCATCCCGGAGATGTGGCGCTACCAGACGCCGAAATTCGAACAAATTCTGGAAGAGTCGCACCGCGACGAGCAACACTATCGCGTCCTCGACGGCGGGGGCCATCTCATCCTCGAGAGCGGGCCGCGCCAGCCGAGCCCGACCATCGCGCGGGAGACTTTCCTGCACGACGGATTCGTGGTGGTCGGCAAACTGCAGCTGATCAGCAGTCTGCGGCCCCTCGCGATCAAGACCGGCGTGGTCGCGGCCTTCGGGCTGGTCCTCGGCCTTGCCGTATCCGTCACCTTGCGGGTGCTGCCGATACGGGCGCTCGACCGTGCGCTCGACGAGGCCCGCCAGGCCCGGGCTCAACTTGTCCAGGCCATCGAGTCGATCTCGGAAGGCTTTGCGCTCTATGACGCCGAGGACCGGCTGGTCATCTGCAACAACAACTACAAGGAGATCTATACCGAAAGCGCCGAGGCGATGGTGCCCGGCGCGCATTTCGAGGAGATCCTGCGGTTCGGCCTGGAGCGGGGCCAATACGCCGAGGCCGTCGGCCGGGAGCAGGAGTGGCTGGCCGACAGGATGCGCGACCACCGGAAGCTGTCCGCGCCGGTTGAGCAGGAGCTCTCCGACCGGCGGTGGCTGCTGGTCACGGGGCGTCGCACGCCCGACGGGGGCACGGTCGGGATCCGCACGGACATCACCGAACTGAAACATCGCGAGGACGAGCTGGTCAAATCGAAGCGGGAACTGGTCGAACTCGTCGAGTCGCTGCAGGAAGGCTTCGCGCTGTTCGATCAAGAGGACCGTCTCGTCCTGTTCAACCGGGAATACCGCAACATCTTTTCCGGACTCTCCGATATCGTCGAGCCCGGGGCGAAGTTCCAAGACCTCGTCAGCATCGCCGCCGACAGGGGGCAGAACCTTGAGGCCTTGGTTCGGAATAACGGGCCGGCGCCCGAAGAATACGAGGGCCATCGTACGGAAAGGAGCTTCGAGCACTGCTTCGCCGACGGCCGTTGGGTTCGAGTCCGGGAGAAGAAGGCCTCCGATGGCAAGACGCTGACGACCTACGTCGACATTTCGAGGCTGAAACGACGCGAGGAGGAACTGCTCCAGGCAAAGGACTCGATGCAGGCGATCGTCGATACGGCTTCCGACGCCATCTTCACAATCAGTGAAACCGGCACCGTCGACTCGTTCAACGCGGGCGGAGAAAGGATCTTTGGTTATCCGGCGGAAGGGGTGGTCGGATGCGACATTTCCTTGCTAATACCGTCGTTTCACCGCGCAAACAAGGACCGCGGGATTTCCAGCGTTCTGGATCCGGACGGCGAAAGCAATGGCTTCGGTCAGGAGGTCGAAGCTCTACGCAAGGACGGTTCCACCATCATTCTGGAGCTCTCGGTCGGCGAAATGCATGTAAACGACCGGCGTACCTTTACCGCGATCGCGCGCGACATCACCAAGCGTCATCAGGACGACGAGGCGTTGCGCGCCAAACAGGCGGAACTCCACTCGAGTCAACAAAGGCTGAGCGCCATCATGAACTCCGTCGTGGATGCCGTGATCAGCATCGACGACCAGGGTATCATTCACTCCTTCAGTGCCGCGGCCGAGCGGATCTTCGGCTATTCGGTCGCCGAGGCGATCGGCAAGAATGTCGCGCTCTTGATGCCGGAGCCGCACCGCAGCCGGCACGACGGCTACATCAAGCGCTTTCTCGAGACCGGAGAGGCGAAGGTCATCGGAAGCCGCACCGAGGCGACGGGCCAACGCAAGGACGGCACCACCTTTCCTTTGGAAATCGCCGTCAACTGGATGGACCTGGACGGCAGCGTGCTCTTCGTGGGGGTCTGCAGGGACATCACCGGCCGCAAGCAGGCGGAGCAGGAGCGGGCGGAGCTGGAGCGCGATCTGCTCCAGGCCCAGAAGATGGAGTCGCTCGGCACGCTCTCGGGCGGCATCGCCCACGAGATCAACACGCCGGTGCAGTACGTCGGCGACAACGTCCGTTTCATGCAGGACGCCTTCTCGGACCTCGGCTCGGTATTGCAGAAATACAAGGACCTGGTCGAGGCCGCCAACGCCGGCGGCATCCTGAAGGAGAGCGTCGCGGAGGTCGAGGACGCCGTCGAGGCGGCCGACCTCGGTTACCTGCTCGAGGAGATCCCGACCTCCATCGAGCAATCGCTCGAGGGCGTCGGGCGGATCAGCGAGATCGTGCAGGCGATCAAGGAATTCTCGCATCCCGACGCCAAGGAGAAGACCGTCATCGATATCAACCACGCCATCGGCACGACCATCACGGTGACCCGCAATCAATGGAAATACGTCGCCGAACTGGAGACCGACTTCGATGCCGAACTGCCCCAGGTCCCCTGTTTGCCGGGCGAGTTCAACCAAGTGATCCTGAACCTGATCGTCAACGCGGCGCATGCGATCGAGGATACCGGTGGCAAGGGCCGCATCGTCGTCGCGACGCGCAGGACCGGGGACTGGGCCGAGATTCGGGTCAGCGACACCGGCGTCGGCGTCCCCCAGGAGATTCAGGAAAAGGTCTTCGACCCCTTCTTCACCACCAAGGAGCCGGGCAAGGGCTCGGGGCAAGGCCTGGCCATCTCGCACAGCATCATCGTCAAGAAGCACGGCGGGACGATCTCTCTGGACTCCGTGGTCGGGGAAGGCACGACCTTCATCGTTCGCCTGCCCCTGAGCAGCAGCGGTCAAGCAGAGGAGGCCGCCTAGATGAAACCGATCGTGCTCTTTGTCGATGACGAGACCAATATTCTTCAGGGGCTGCGCCGCAACCTGCGGGGCATGCGGGGCGAGTGGGACATGGCCTTCGCCAACGGCGGCGCCGAGGCGCTCGAATACATGGAGACGGCCCGGGTCGATGTCGTCGTCTCGGACATGCGCATGCCGGGCTTGGACGGCGCGCGCCTGCTGGCCGAAGTGGCGGTCCGCCAGCCGCATGCGATCCGGTTCATCCTGTCCGGCCAGGTGGGGCACGACGAGGCCTTTCGCCTGATCGGTACCAGCCACCAGTTCCTTTCGAAGCCCTGCGACACGGAGCTCCTGCTGGTTTCGGTCCGGCGCGCGCTGGCGCTTCGGGATCTCATCGCAGACGAAGGAGTCCAGTCGCTGGTATCGAGCCTGCGGGAGCTTCCGACCCCGCCGGAGATCTACGACGAGCTGGTCCACGAGCTGCAGATGCCCGAACCCGCCGTGCACAAGATCACCGAGATCGTCGCGCGCGACATGGCCCTGACCACCAAGGTGCTTCAGGTCGCCGGTTCCGGGTATTTCGGTGTCGGCGAGAAAGCCGCGAGCCTCCTTCAGGCGGTTGCCCGGCTGGGCGTGGAACGGGTTCGGAGCCTGGTCCTCACGCACGGCATCGTCGCGCGGTACGAGGGGCCAAAGGTCGGAGGCGTCGACCTCGAGGGACTATGGAACCACAGCGTCACCTGCGGCGGCCTCGCGCAGTCGATCGCCAAGGAGGCGGGGCTCAACGACAAGGCCGCCGAGAACGCCTTCGTCGCGGGGCTGCTGCACGACATAGGCGCGCTGGTCCTCGCTGCGAACCAGCCCGAAAAATACGAGGCCATCGTCGCGGTTTCGCAGCACGAGAATGCCGCGCGTCTCGAGGCCGAACGCCAAGCGCTCGGCGCCTCCCACGCCACGGTCGGCGCCTATCTCGTCGGGCTATGGGGCCTTCCCGACATCGTCGTGGAGGCGGTCGCCCACCATCATAGCCCACTCGAGTGCCCCGGACGCGCCTTCGACGTGGTGACCGCGGTGCATGTCGCCGAGGGCCTGACCCAGGCCCAGGACTGGACAGACCCGGACAGACCGCTCGAGAAGGTCCTGGATTTCAAATATCTGGCGGAGGTTGGAGTTACGGACCGCCTGTCGGTCTGGGCGGAACTCCTGCCCGGCATGGGACAGGAAAGGGAGTGCGCGTGACGAATAAGGTTCTTTTCGTCGACGACGAAGTCAACGTCCTGTCGGGCATCACCCGACAGCTCCGCAAGAGCTTCGAGATCAGCACCGCGCCCGGCGGCCCGGAGGGGCTGTCGATGCTGGAAAGCGACGGACCCTTTGCCGTCGTCGTCAGCGACATGCGCATGCCCGGCATGGACGGGATCCAGTTTCTCCGCCAGGTCAAGGACCGCTCCCCCGATACGGTGCGGATGATGTTGACCGGGAACGCCGACCAGCAGACCGCCGTTGATGCGGTGAACGAGGGAAACATCTTCCGTTTCTACACCAAGCCCTGCCCGCCCCAGGATCTCAGGCGCGCGGTCGAGGACGGGCTGCGGCAGTACGAATTGGTGACCGCCGAGCGGACCCTGCTCGAGCGGACGCTCGCGGGCAGCGTAAAGGTGCTGCTCGACGTCCTGATGATCCTGGCGCCCGAGGCCTTCGGCCGGACGACGCAGCTGCGCAACATGGCCCGCAAGATGGCGACGCGGCTGAAGCTGTCGGACCCCTGGGAGTTGAATGTGGCGGCCATGCTGTCGCCCATCGGGCAGATCACCCTGCCATCCGAGACCCTCGCCAAGATTCGCGCCGGCGCCCCCCTTTCGACCGCCGAGCGAGAGATCCTCGCCCGGACCCCGGAGGTCAGCCGGAACCTCATCGCGAATATTCCGCGGCTGGAGAAGGTCAGCCAGTGGATCTACTACCAGAACAAGGGCTTCGAAGGGCACGGTTTCCCAGACGACGGCGTCGCCGGAACGGAGATACCCCTGGGCGCCAGGATCCTGAGGGTCCTGATCGATCTGGTCGAGGCCAGGGAGCGGGAAGGGTCGATCCCGGGCGCCTTCAAGAAGCTGGGCGAGAACAGCGTCCACTACGACCCGGACATCCTGGAGGCGGCGCGCGCCTGCTTCCTCGACGAGGCGAACCGATCGGCCCAGCCGGCGGCGAACGAATCGCTCAAGGTGCCGATACATCGGTTGAAGCCGGGCGACCGCCTGATCTCGGACATCGAGGCGGAAAGCGGGAGCCTCGTCGTCTCCGCCGGTCACGAGTTCTCGCAGGCGGACATCGAGCGGCTGTGGAACAAGCGCCAACTCGTGCCCCTGAAGGAGCCGGTCCACGTCTTCAGGTCGGCCCAGGCGGCGGAGGGCGCTGCCTAGCGGGGCCGGCCAAGTCCGTTCACTCTGAACAGCTTGCGCGCTGCGAGCGAAAAAGGGGACTGGCTCGCAGCGTGCCTGTCCCCTTTTTCGCGGATCGACTGGCCGCGGTGTCAGCGGCGGCCCGGGAAACAGGGACAGGCACCATGCCGCTGCGCGACACGGAGCCAATCCCTGTTTCCCTCTGCAGGCTGAAAATGGTGTCGGAGTCGGTTTATTGCCCCGACCGCCGGCGCTCGACCGCCGGGGCCGGGGGCGCTACGCTTCCCGGTCTTGGCCGGATTCCAATGCCGAAGGGGGAAGCGATGACAGAGACCTTGACCGTCGAACCGCGCCATTCGCCGCATACGTTTCTCCGCTTCCCGCTCTGCACCGACCTCGACCGCCTGGAGGCGGACGTCGCGATCCTGGGGCTGCCCTACGGCGATCCCTACGGCATCGACGAGGTCACGAACGACCAGACGAATGCGCCGACTGCCGTACGCCGGCAGTCCCTGCGACTCAGCTACGGCCTGGACCACTGGGATTTCGACCTGGGCGGGACCCTGCTCGACGGGCGCAGCGTGCGGGTCGTCGACTGCGGCGACGTGCCGGCCAATCCCGGCGACATGACCGCGCACTACCGCCGCGCCGAGGCGGCGGCGCGCAAGATCCTCGAATGCGGCGCCCTGCCGGTCGTCATCGGCGGCGACCATGGCGTGCCGATCCCGGTGTTCCGGGCCCTGGAGGTCCTGGGTCCGGTCACGCTGGTGCACATCGACGCCCACCTGGACTGGCGTGACGAGCGGGGCGGCGTGCGCGAAGGCTACAGCAGCCCGATCCGCCGGGCCTCCGAGCTTGCCCATATCGGCGAAATCTTCCAGATCGGCCTGCGCGGCCAGGGCAGCGCCCGCACCCAAGAGGTCGAGGATGCGCTGGCCTATGGGGCTTATTTGGTGACCGCCTACGAGGTGCACCAGTCCGGCATGGCCGCCGTGCTGGCGCGGATCCCGGAAGGCGGGCAGTACTATCTGACGATCGACGCCGACGGGCTCGACCCCTCGGTGATGCCGGCCGTGGCCGGCCCAGTGGCCGGCGGCCTGCTGTTCCATCAGGTCCGCGAGCTGATCCACGGCCTGGTGGCCAAGGGCCGCTTGGTCGGCATGGACATCGTCGAGATCACGCCGAAGCGCGACCTCAACGGCATCTCGTCGCTGACCGCCGGCCAGCTGATCCTCAACCTGATCGGCACCGCGACCCGCGCTGGGTACTTCCGATAGCAGACTGCTGAAATCGTGCGAAGGCTCACCCTCGCACTTCGACAGGCTCAGTGTGAGGGTGAGCTTTTTCAAGGAGTTGCCCTCATCCTGAGCTTGGAGTTGCCCTCATCCTGAGCTTGTCGAAGGACGAGGGCAACGGGCCGCCGCGGACTTCTTCAGCAACCTTCCAGGGCGCTTTCGCTCTGCTTGGAGTCGGAGCCGGTCGGCCCTCACCTGAGCAGGAAGTTCGTGAACTGCCAGGGGTCGTCGGGGTCGAGCCAGGGCTCGGCGAAGATGGCGCCGCGGTCCTTCAGAGGGGTCCAGTCGGTCGGCTGGCTGACCATGGGGCCGAGGTAGGGCAGGGCCGTCGCCAGCACCTCCTCGTGGGGCAGGTGTTCCGGCTCGCGGAAGCCGCAGGCCGGGTTCTTCGCCGCCCAGACCGCAGCGGCCAGCGCGCCGGCGGCCACCTGGAGCGCCGTCGGGTTGTTGCCGGGCACCAGGCGCCGGGCCTCGTGCACGTCGAGCTGCGAGCCATACCACCAGCCGGTCAGCCCGTGGCCGAGCAGCAGCACGCCCAGCTCGTCGCGCCCTTCGACGATGTCGGCGTTCAGCACCCGCTGGGCCTCGGGGATGCGCCAACCGGTCATCATGCTCTCGTGCAGGCTGGCCATGGCGCCGTCGCAGGCCAGATAGGCGAAGGCCACAGTCGGGCGGTATAGGACCGCGCCGTCCTCCTCCAGCGTCAGATAGTCGCTCAGCGTGATCGTCTCGTTGTGCGGCAGGGCGAGGCCCACGATCGGGCCGCCCAGGGGCACCCAGGAGCGCAGCAGGGTCTGCCCGCCGGGCCGCGCAAGGCAGATCGCGTTGCCCGGTCCGTCCGCGTGTTCCAGGGCGTCCGGCGGCAGGGCCTTCTCGTGGGTGCCCCAGCCGATCTCGACCGGCATCACCGCCTCCTCGACGAAGCCCGGAATGGACCAGGTGTTGACGAACTCGCCGGGCCGCTTGGGCCGGTTCGAGACCTGGGTGTCGCGCTCGGCGATGTGGATCACCTTGGTGCCGGTGGCGCGCGCCAGCGCGGCCCAGCCGCGGCGGTCCACGGGCGGGGCTCCGTCGAGGCCCATGGCCTTCGCGATGTCGAGCAGCGCCGCCTTGACGAAGTGGTTTACGAGGCCCGGGTTGGCGCCGTGGGTGATCACCGCGGTTGGGCCGTCCGCCCGCCAGCCCTCGGCCGCGGTCTTGCGGGCGCGCTGGTGATAGGCGTACTCGGTGCGCTCCTGGGTCGGCAGGTCGAAGTCCCAGACGTTCTCCTCCCAGGGCTCGATCGCGGTGTCGACGTAGAGCACGCCGTTCCGATGGCACCAGTCGGCGAGCGCCACGGAATCGATGCCGACCGAGAGATTGATCAGCAGGTCGCCGGCCTTGGCCGCCGCGCCCGCGACCTCGGCCAGGGTGTCCGGCGTCACCCGGCGGATCAGATACTCGAGGCCGGCCGCGTGCCAGGGATCGAGGAACGCCGAATGATCGTCCGCCTCGACCACGGTGATCCGCTCGGGGCTCAGCTCGAAGGCCTCGAAGAGCATCGGCAGGATGCACTGCCCGATGGTCCCGCAGCCGAACACCACGATCCGGCCGCCGAAGACCGTCTTTTTCGAGATTGGCATGTCCCGCCGCTCGCCCCTCTGTCCGCGCCCGGCACGCTCCCCGGTGCCGCGCGTCCCGACGACAGGCTAGCAGATTGGCCGCGAAGGTCACGGCAATCCCGCGCGGCCGCGCCTGCGCCGCTCACCGGGCCGGTAACCCGAAAGTGAAGCGGCATGAGATCCATTCCACTTGAAGTCGCAGACTGCGGCAGTACAGGGTTGTAATAGTGCAGACAACTTCGGGCTGTGGTGCCCGGACCAGAAACTAGAGAAAGGAAGAGCCGAACATGATCACGTCGACATTTTCCGTCAGGACCTCGATGGTCTCCGCCATCGCGACCCTGGGCCTGGCGGTGCTGGCCGCCTGGGCTGCGCCGCAGGAGGCGCGCGCCCAGCTCGTTCCGATCAGCGATCTCAGCCCCTATCCCGACGGCGGCGATCCCAACGATCCCGCCGCGGTCACCCAGTGCAACGGCGGCCCCCAGGGCGGCGTCGTCTATCGCAACAGCGAGACCGAGCCCTACATCGCCGTCAACCCGACCGATCCTGAGAACATGATCGCCGCCTGGCACCAGGACCGCTGGTCCACCGGTGGCGGCCAGGGCCTCGGCGCCGCCTACAGCTTCGACGGCGGGGCGAGCTGGACCCAGGTCAATATCCCGTTTACCCGCTGCTCCGGCGGGGCGCCCCGCTCGGCCGGCGACTTCGAGCGCGCCTCGGACCCCTGGATCAGCTTCAGCCCGGACGGCACGGCGCACTACATGGCGCTGGTGTTCAACGATTCCATCAGCGCCAACGGCATGGCCGCGGCCTCGTCCTCGGACGGCGGCGTGACCTGGAGCGAGCCGGTGCCGATCACGATCTCGCCCGCCCGCGACCCGGTGCTCGCCTCGCTGTTCCACGACAAGAACTCATTCACCGCCGATCCCGTCGACTCCGACCTGATCTACGCCACCTGGACCCTGTTCCGGCTCGGCAGCACCACGCTGCTATTCAGCCGCTCAACCGACGGCGGCCAGCGCTGGACCCACGCGCGTCCGGTCAACAACTTCGAGATGTCGCCGCCGCCCAACCTGGTCACCTTCCGCCAGGGCGCGCAGATCGTCGTGCTGCCCGACGGCACGCTGGTCAACGCCTTCTTCCGCTTTGGGGTCAATCAACGCACCGGCCAGGGCTTTCTCGACCAGGCGATCTTCCGCTCCACCGACCAGGGCCGGCACTGGGAGCTGCGCGACACGCGGGTCGCCGAGCTGTTCACCGCGGTGGCCTTCGATCCCGAGCTGGGCGTGCCGGTGCGCGACGCCGGCGAGCTGCCGGACATCGCGGTCAACCGCACGACCGGCGACCTCTACATCGCCTGGCAGGACACCCGCTTCAATTCCGGCCTGGTCGGCGTGGTGGTCGCCCGCTCGACCGATGGCGGCGATACCTGGTCGGCGCCGGTCCCGGTCAACCGCGTGGCAGGGGTCAAGGCCTTCCTGCCGAGCGTCTCGGTCAACGCGGAGGGCACCGTGGGCGTGCTGTTCTACGACTTCCGCAACGACGTCCTGGGCGACCCGGTGTTGAGCACGGACATACACTTGGCGCGATTCGATCCCGACCTGACGCTCCAGGACGAGGTGCCCGTCACGCCCGAGTCCTTCGACCTCAGGCAGTCGGTGATCACCGGGAGCCGCGGCTACTTCCCCGGCGACTACGTCGGCCTGGACACCGCGGGCAACGACTTCGTGGCCGCCGTCACGGTGACCAATCCGCTCGGCCTGCCGGTCGACTTCCCGCAGGACAACTCGGGCCTCGCGGTCGACGCCAACAACCGCCAGGACATCGTCTTCGCCCGCGTGACGCCCTAGCACCGAAATGGGGACGTTCGGCTTCCTGCAAGAAGTCGAACGTCCCCATTTTCGTTCAGCGTCCGGCCTCGATCAGGAACGGCAGGCCCATGGCGGCGACCGGACCGACGGCCTCGCAGTTAAAAAGGGGACAGTTGAGCTGCTTGCAAAATTCTCGCTAGGGAAGCGGATTTTGCTGGGCGGATTGTTGCGGCGGCCTGGTTCGGGTCCGGGGCTGTGCGATATTGGGCCGTGACTG
>Ga0224504_10000946_pt1 | contig 12981 bp, 7 predicted proteins | sample SF_Oct11_sed_USG_3_FD_170160 | JGI IMG/M metagenome (GOLD analysis project Ga0224504, IMG submission 170160) | Sediment microbial communities from San Francisco Bay, California, United States - SF_Oct11_sed_USGS_24 | ecosystem: Environmental > Aquatic > Marine > Sediment | place: USA: California... | reverse complement strand
TTATAGGTGCCCTCACGTCGGAAGATTCCAAGATAGCTCTGGCCCTCATTATAGAGATACCATTGGTTGTCAAAAAACTCGTCGTCCGGCATCGCGAAGAACTCCAAGTGATAATCCGGCTCCACATATTCCACGTTCGATTCACCCAACATGCTTTTGACATCGGCCACGGCGGCCGCCTTGCTGTCGGTATAGAAGATGTGTACTCGCTCGAAACCGGCGCCTTTGATAAGCTGGGGTTTCATCTGTAGCCTGGTAAGCGGCTCCAGCCGGTTGCCTTTGCTCAACCCTTTTGATACTACATCAAGACGAACGTTGGATTTCAGTTTGACGATGAATTTGCCGGGGATGGGACCGGTCGGGCCGTTTTCACGGTAGACGGCTTCGCTGCTGGACACGAAAACGGCAGCTAATACCAGTAGATTAATGAGCGTTCTGATCACCTTGTACCTCATGAGCTTGTAATCATTAAACATTGCGCCGTGAGGGGCCGGCGTCAGGACCTTTCATGTACAAGACGATCTGCGCCATCGATTCGTTTAACCTCCATAGTACTTGTAAGATACCGGCAATCAAAAAGTTGTCAAGGCAGAAAGGGCCGGGGCGGCTTGCGGGTGGGGAATTCAGTAAGGCGACATCCCTGAGATACCGCCGAATCGCCGGGAGCCGCGCGGTGTCAGGTCCTTTCCTGCCATTGGTGAGCCAGCCGCTTAACCCGGAGCCCGAAGGAAAAATAGTGTCAACACTGAATTCTCCGAAGGAAAAACAGCTTTGAAACAGCATTGTATACAATTGTATTGTGAAGACCAAACTATGCCGTCTGTCGGAAAACTGTGATGAGCATCCGGTCCTTTGGCAGCAGGGCCGCCACAGATCAATGCACTGGGTATAGTTGTAACAATCAGCTGCCTCGGGCCGGCTCACGGAGGAGGATATGGTAGCAGGAATTCGATACTTGGTGGGAATGTTACTCTTGGCATCACCTCTTATTACAGGATGCGGATCAAGCATGGAAACTGAACTGGAACGTAACAAAGATCTCGTTCGTCTTGAGAGCGAAGAGATTGGGAACAAGGGCAATCTCGACATAATTGACGAACTGTTCTCTGTTGACATCGTTCGCCATTTCCTTCCAGATGGTTCCCAAACGAAAGGCCTTGAAGAATTGCGCGAGCGTATAGCTCACCACCGCAAGGCATTTCCAGATTGGGCAGAAGAAATCAAGCTGATCGTTGCCGAAGGCGATTATGTTGCGATTCATTGGACATCCACTGGAACGAATACGGGTAGGTTCCGTGGCAGCCCACCCACTGGGAAACGGATTCAAACAAATGACATGTCGATCTTTCGAATTGTTGATGGTAAGATTGTGGAGCAGTGGCTCCTGCCGGATGTGTTGACCCTGAATCGACAACTCGGCCTCATTCCGCAGTCACCGTAGGTCGGAACCCTCTTAGCGGGGCCGACATCAGTCATTGGCAGAACCAGAAACGGTTCTGCCCTACGATTATTGCTGCCCCGTCTTATTAGTGTGCAAGTGTTGGAGTTTGGCGGCTCCGAAGACGGACCGACCCTACGGCAGAATCCACGTGTGGCACCCTCAAACTTGGTATGGAGCGGCTCTGGATACCCGCCCCAAACAAGGTTTGAGGCGGCCACCCGACTTGGGTGTCCGACAGAGCGCTTAAAGACGGTACTTCTGGCGGTTCAGTTCGAGTTGTGAATCGCAGGCGATGATTTCGCGGCGAATCGAGGCTTTGAGGTCATCGAGGTTATCAGCATCGGCCTTGTTCATGAGGTAGGTGACTATGGCAAAGAACTCGGCGGATGGTATCAGACAGATATCCGCCTGTCGGGCCAGGTCCATGCATTCTGGCTCGAACCAATCGGTGCGCTCTTCCGGAGGGCGGCCTCGGTCGGCATTGCCGATCAATACACCCTTGGTGGCCGCTCGGGAGTTTTGCTGATCAACCACTTGTTTGAAGTTATCTACATCCGACGACGTGATAGGGCCCTGGTCCGATGTTGCTGCGGCGAAAACGACTCGATGCCCGTCGTTCTCCGTCTCCACAGCAACCCATACACTGCTATCATGTTCACAACTGAGCACATGAGTGGTAAAGCCGAGCTTGCTCAAAGCAATCTCTATAGCCGAGGCCATTTGATCACGTTCCCTGTGCAACATATTGGCCAGTTGTCTCAGGTCCTCATGCTTGTGCTGCAAACCAGCCAGTTGCCTTTTGAGAGTCTCGATCTGGGTCTCGGCCAGATCGATCCCGGCCCGGAATGGACTCAGATCATTCAACTGTGTCTCGTACTGGCTGATCCATTTGGGTCGATCGGGATTGAGTCGGTGACGTTTATGCACCTCGGTGAAAGCGCTGACCAGGTGCGCGGCTTCCCCCTCGCTGCTGAATCTCGGCACTACATATACCAGGCCCGGCCAGTCAACACTGGTCAACCGAGATACAATCGGGTCTTTGAAGTACGGTCCACCGACTGCGATAATCTCCCGTCGCCCCTTGTCCATGACGTTTTGGGTTTGAATACAGTCGACGGCTCCCCTGCCGAACAGTTTGCTGACCGGATCGTTCGGCGCCAGGTAGCGGACGGCCCTCAAGTGGCAACTTTTGAATGAGTATTTCCCAAGAATTTCTTCCAACCAAAAGAAAGCCGACAGCAATGACTGCGTGTATGTTCCACCGCCGGCCGTAGTTCTCTTGCGAACTTTGATATGCGAGTTTGGTATCTGTGATCTTAGCACCAGAACACCACCACGATTGAGCAGCCCCAGCAAACCTGTCGACGCCTGCTTGATGCCGACAAGGTACTGACCAAATTCGCGCTCATCGTAGGGGAAGTACTCAGTTTCGGATAGATCGCTTGAGTTGTTCCGCAAGCCGTGAGCCTCAGCGAAGGCCAGGGGATCAAGGAACAGAATGTTGTAGTCGCTGAAATCGTCACCGGCCAGCAGATCGGTATGGTTGTAAGTCTGCTGATCGACAGACCAGTTAACAAACATCACCTTGCCTGCCGCCTTGGCGTCAACGGCGGTCAGACCTTTGTCATCGGATGTGATTGTCCGTGTCACCATAACTTACTACTTCGTCCAGGCAGTCTCCTAATGCCTGAGTTCATCAACCGGCTTGGCTCAGCCGGCGCCTTCCCCCTGGTATGGCCTTCATCGCCTGCACATCAAGGATGCAGCCCATGCCTGTATGATCGGTATCTGGGGTGAATGGTTGATAAGAATCCTGAAATATCCACCATCCTCCAGGTCAATCGGGGTGCCGGTAACCCGCTTTCTGGTTGACAAAACAGCCGGTTCGGCTATTATGAGTGGATAGTTACAATCAGTATTACAATCCGGAAGTCGACTTCATCAGTTCAAGTCATTGACGCCACCGGACGCAAGAAGAGACAACCAGGCTGAGGAGTATCATGAAAAAACTCTGTTTATTGACGTCAATCGCTCTGATCTTCGTTGCGGCTGCGTTTTTCTTTATGGATAAGCAGCCGGTCGAAGTCGACAATAGCTTCTATACCGACATCACTCCCTATATCTGGAAAAACAACGGCAAAGTTCCCAAGCTAAAACAACGACCCAACGATTGGTTCTACGCCCAGCGCTCGCTCCCCTACGCCACAATACCGCCTGGCAAGCAGCTGGCCGCGGTGGAGGCAACCCAGGCAGCCAGAAAACTCGTGCAAAGCGAGGATAAGGTCATCTCCTGGACCGAAGCGGGACCGACCAATGTGGCCGGTCGCATTACTGACATCGCCGTACATCCATCGGAACCGAACACTGTCTATGTGGGTGCTGCAGCCGGCGGAGTTTTCAAGTCGTTTAATGGTGGCGTTAGCTGGACACCGATTTTCGATGATGTCGGTACGCCTTCAATCGGCGCCATCGCCATCAATCCCAGTGACGCCGGCACCATCTATGTCGGAACCGGCGAAGCCAATGCCGCAGCCGACACCTATGAAGGCACCGGCATATACAAGTCCACCGACTCCGGGCAGACATGGACCCAGATGGGATTGGATTCAAGCTACCACATCGGACGAATCGTCATCGACCCGCTACGGCCGGAAACCCTGTTCGTGGCCGTGGCCGGAAAACACTTCGGCGCAACAAATCCCGACCGCGGACTTTACCGCTCACAAGACGGCGGCGCCACCTGGGAACAGGTGTTGTATGTCTCGGATTCCACCAGTTGCATCGATGTTGTCTACGATGCGCCGTCGGGCACAGTGGTGGCGGCCATGTGGGAGAAAGTGCGCTATGTGGACATATACAAAATCTACGGCGGTATTACCAGCGGGATATATAGGTCGACCAATCACGGCGACAGTTGGACGATGCTGGATACCGACGACGGTCTGCCCGGTCCGATCGACAGTTGTGGCAGGATTGGTCTCACCATGGAGCCTAACAGCGGCACCTGCTATGCCATGTACAATAATCTAAACGGTTACGATTTGCTGGGGATGTATCGGAGCGATGACGTGGGCGCCAACTGGTACCAGGTCAATGACGGCTCATTGTATGGGACCTATGGCGGTTTCGGCTGGTATTTCGGCCAGGTGCGGGTTGCGCCGGGAAATCCCAACACTGTGTTTTCGCTGGGTGTACAGATGATGCGAAGCACTAACGGCGGCCTGAGTTGGTCGGAAGTTACCGGCGCCACTCATGTCGACCATCATGCCATGTGGATCAATCCGACCGACCCCAATCATATCTACAACGGTTGCGACGGCGGTGTGAATGTCAGCACCAACTCAGGCAACTCCTGGACGGTGCTTGAGAACATGCCCAACACGCAGTTCTATGCTATTACCATCGATCCCAACAACCCCGAACGGCTCTACGGCGGTACCCAGGACAACGGCACCAACCGCACCCTGACCGGAGCGCTCAACGACTGGGATCATATTTTCGGCGGCGACGGTTTCTACGTGGTGATTGACCCGCGCAATTCCGATGTCATGTTCTGCGAGTACCAGTGGGGCAACATGTACCGGTCCAGCGACGGCGGTTACAACTGGGAGTCGGCCATGAACGGGATTGACTATTCCAGTGATCGCCACAACTGGAATACGCCGATTGTAATGAACCCGGTCAACGCCGACTACGTGTACTACGGCTCCAACCGTCTGTGGGAATCAATCGACAACGGCCTATCCTGGCATGTTATCAGTGGCGACCTCAGTGGAGGACCTTATCCCGATAAACCGAGTTATGGAACCATCACTACTATATCGGTATCGGCCTACGACCCCGATGTAATCTGGGTCGGGACCGACGACGGCAAGGTTCAATATACCGACGCCGGTGGCGAGGACTGGTTCGATGTCAGCGCTTCGCTCCCCAATCGATGGGTGACCAGGGTTGTCGCCGATCCCTCCAATGACAATATCGCATACGTTTGCATTTCAGGATATCAATGGTCCGAACCTCTGCCGCGCATCTATCGGACAACCAACAAGGGCGCCAACTGGACGCCCATCCACGGTGACCTGCCCGATGTTCCAGTCAACGATCTGATTCTCGACCCGCATATTGTGGATCGGATATATATCGGTACCGACGTCGGCGTCTGGGCCACCGATAATCTCGGCACCAACTGGTACCCGATCGACAACGGCGCACCAATCGCCACCGTGCATGATCTGGATTTCCACCGGGGTACCCGCAAGCTGGTGGCCGGGACGCATGGTCGTTCGATGTTCATGACCACCATTGAGTGTCCCGATGTTACCGATTCCGACCTGGACGGCATTATGGACCTGTGCGACAATTGCCCGTCGACGAGCAACCCGGATCAGGCCGACGCCGATTATGACCAGGTCGGCGACCTCTGCGACGACTGTACCGACACCGACCAGGATAACTACGGTAATCCCGGATACGCCAACAACACCTGCCCCGACGATAACTGTCCGTATGCCTTCAACCCCCTTCAGGAAGACACCGACGACGACGGCGTGGGTGATGCCTGCGACTACCGCGTACCCGAGTGGGACACCGTGACCAGTTGCGGCACGCAGTTGATAGTCGGCGTCAACGGCAATTTCGGCAAACAGGGTCAGTGGGGCGCTAATCTGGACTATGCCAACTTTGGTGACTGCGAACCGTGGCAGGGCATCTATGTGTACGACGGCTCGCCGGTCGTCTGTCGGGACACCGGCGGCGTGGTGGCCGGTTGGGCCATATTCGGCGACAACCGATTCAGTCTGGTCGACGATCAGAAACTGCCGGTACCAACGGTTACAACTTCCGATTACGATATCTACGAAAGCGGTACTTTCATCACCCAGGATTCAGCTTTAGCTTTGGAGAAAACCTGGTGGGCGCCAAGGCAGGGACCCGACTGCAATTTTGTAATCCAACAGTTACGCCTCTACTCATATAATGGTCAAACCCACACCGGACTGGCCATAGGTGAAGCCATCGACTGGGATATCCCATCGGATAACGGCGCCGACAACACCGGCGCCTTTCACTACGACGGGCTTGATCGGCTGGTCTACCTCAGGGGAACCGACGACGGCTCCGGTTGTCAACTGGGCACCGACCGATACGGCGGACAGGCCTGGCTCGGTTCATACACTACCGATACTTGCGGTTTTTCCACCGACGGACCCTACGGCGCTTACACCGACCGCAACTCTGTGTGGGTCTGGCCCAACGGTAACTTCGTACCATCCGAGTTGTACAGCAACATGCAGCAGGCCGGATTCGCCGCTGAGCCGGCGGCTACCGATCAACACACCGTCATGACGTTCTTTGCCAACCACACTCTTGACGCTCAAGACACTCTAACTGTTTTCACGGCCTTGATCACCGTTCATGAGGGAGACTCGACCGATCTCTTTGCCAGTCTTGATGCCGCCCAGGCCTGGTTCGGTTCGCAAATCCAACCGAATTGCGGATGCTGCATGCCGCCGATTCGGGGCAACGTCGACTATGATCCCGGCGATATCATGGACATTTCCGATTTGGTGTACCTGGTCGACTACATGTTTACCGCCGGGCCGGATCTGCCGTGCTGGGCGGAGGGCAATGTCAACGGAGAGGGACCGGACTCCAGCGCCGGTATCGACATCTCCGATCTGGTGCATTTGGTCGATTACATGTTTACCGGCGGTCCACCCCCGGCCGATTGTCCGTAGGGAAATAGTAGGGCGTCCGCCGCCGCGGATTAGAGGTTCCGCCAACGGTGAGTGGCAGCCGTAGGTCGAAACCCCTGTTTTGTGCGTGGTGTACGTCCTCGTGCGCCACGTTAATCGATGTTGGATCAAGAGGTCGGCTTCTTCTTCGCCAGGAGCATCAATTTGGGGCTGAACAGCGAACTCTCGATAAAGCCGCCTTTGAAGAAAGTATATAACACCGCATCATGTACTTCCTGAAAGCGCATGAGCAGGTTCATGAGAAAGGTCTTGATCTTGCTCTTTTTGGGTCCGTAGATCAAACCGCAGTTCCAGGTGCCGATGAACTTGCACACGAGCACCTCAAATTGATCGGACGGACAACAACTGAGCATATTCTTCTTCTTCATAATATTAAGATTGTGCGCCTCAATTGCATGAGGAGCAAAAAACTTAATCATCAGATAATTCAACCATCGAAAATTCGGCACTGTCAATAACAGATAGCCATCAGGTTTCAATAGGTCGGTGTGAGCACGTATGACGTCGTCCATCTCGGTGAAGTGTTCGATTAGACCGTGCGACATGACAACATCAAACTGTTCTGAGTATTCACGCTGGAATTCCCTATCGAAAACATCGGAGTGAATTACGTGGCTTTCATCAAACCCGTGTGCGGCGAAATTGCGCCGGTTCAGGGCCGCGCCGGACTCGGTGTATTCCACGCCGTATGGGATATAGCCGAATCTACGATGCATGGCCAGCAGTTCGTTGCCGGGCGAACTGCCGACCTCCAGCACTTTGAGGGGACCTTCGGGCAGGTATTTGCCGCACTGAACATCGTACAGCAAGTACTTGACATAGCCGTCTTTGATTTTTCCGAAGAAGCGATCAGCCAACCCGGCTTTGAGACCGGACCGGGCGCCACTGGTAACCTCATCGGCGCCGGATTCGACCTCAACTTCCCAGTAGTCTTTTTCCGTCAGCTTCTTCTTGGACATCATCAATCCAGTTTAACAGTATCTGAGAGTATAGCCGGCCAATGCTTGACTGTCAAGCGGCTATCTTGCATGTACTCTCTGTCGGCAGTCAGGCCTGTTTCTTGCGCTTGGCAGTGATGAATCAGCCATAAATGGCTAACTTGCGCTTCGCGCGCCTTTGCTCCATGTTATGTCTCACCTGGGGTGGCCGTCTCAAGTCTTGTTTGGTGCGCTTACCAAGATTCACCCCCAAACCGGGTTTGAGGGTGCCACCCAGCCGGATCAAGTCCGGCATGACGAATGCATGAGATTGCCGCGCTCCCCCGCGAAACGCGGGATCGCTCGCAATGACTCAACGTGGAATTTCCTCTACAAATCCTCCGCATCTCTGCTGTGGCCAAGTCGACCGATACTCATCTTTAGTTTGCCTGTAAGCGACCGGCCGCTTTCTTTGCTGGTTGATCTTGAATCGTCGGCCGATTTGTTTGACAAACGGGAAAGTCCGAAAGATGCCGTCAGTAATCAGACTACTTATCAGAAATGTGTTCACCTCCTGGATGGGCATGGTGATCGCGCTGGTCATCACGTTCTTTTTCACACCTTATTTGATTGCGCAACTGGGCAAGAGCCAATACGGCGTGTGGTCGCTGGTGTTTTCTTTGGTTGCCTACATGCGGCTGGCCGACGTCGGCATGAATCAGGCGGTGACGAGATTCTTCTCCAGGTTTTACGCTCTGTCCGACTGGAAACAACTCAACGAGGTGGTCAGTTCGTCGGCTCGCATCTACCTCATAGTCTCGCTGGCCATAGTGGCGGCCACGGCATCGATTGCCTACGGCCTGCTGCACTATTTTCAGATCGACGCGGAACTGCTCCGGGTAGCACGCATCACCTTGGTGGTAATCGGCCTCAATCAGGCAGTTACCTACCTGATGATACCGTTCGCCGCATTGCTGCCGTTTCATCGCGCCGACATCGTCAACTACTTCGAGATCGGTACCCTGATTGTCCAGACGGCGGTGATCGTGCTACTGTTGGAACTCGGCTACGGTTTGGTGGCCATGTCGCTGTTGATTCTGGGCTTGAACATCCTCTCGCACCTGTGGCGCTATTCGATTCGTTCAAAGTTGTTCCCCCAAGTTCAGTTTTCCAGGGCGGGCATCTCGACCGAGAAGACCAAAGAACTGTTGAGCTACGGTGGTACTTCGTTGCTCATCGTGGCGGCATGGATTGTTATTTTTCAGACGGACAATATCGTGATCGGACGGTTCATTTCGATGGAAGCAGTGGCCGTGTACACGGTGCCGGCCATGATCGTGACACAGTTGCGCAATTCGATCAGCGCCATCTCCACACCGATCATTCCAACTATCAGCCACATCGAAGCTGAGTCCGACGAGACCCAGGTCATGCAAATCTACCTCAAGTCGACGCGCTATCTATATTATCTGTCCGGTTTCATCTGCATCGGCGTGCTACTCTACGGCGGACCGTTCATCCTGTTGTGGGTCAAGGAAGGATTCGCCGATTCAATCGACATTCTCTACATTCTCATCATACCGGCTTCGATCTACCTGCCGCAAATGATCGCCAACTCTGTGCTGTTCGGCGTTTCCAAACACAAGGTGCTGTTCTATATTCTGGCGGCCGAAGGGATCTCCAACATCGCCTTGTCGCTGGCCCTGGTCGGTCGTTATGGTATCATCGGAGTCGCCCTGGGGACAGCCATACCGCAGGCAATCATCTATCTGTTCATCTACCCGTATGTGTTTCATCGCGTCATGTCGGCCAAAGTTTCGGCCTTCTACCTTACCGCAGCAAGGTCGATCATCTGCGCCGTGGTTTTTACCTTGCCCGTGGCCTGGTTTAGCGTCAGAATATTGTCGCCCGATAGCTGGCCGCGACTGATCGGTGGCTGCCTGCTGGTATCAGTCGCCATGCTGATCGGTTTCTCAGGCTTTGTTCTTGAAACCGATGACCGCCGCAGGATTCTCGGGAGTTTGAAGGCTAAGCTGGGTAGAGGGTGAAGTAAAATGAAACAAAGATACCTCCGAAACTGGTAAACCTGTCGTGGGCGCCATGGGAAGACAGTACGTATCGGCACGATCGCTCTTGTTGGCGGCCTTAGTGTTTATATCGGTGGCCGGCGGCATCGGTGTCATCTTCCCACCGCACATATATCCGCTGGCGGTCGTGGTCGGGCTGATTGCGCTCGGCTTGATGATCTACAGCCCGATCTCGGCCCTGGTTCTCTACCTGGTTTTCTTTTTGGCCTGGCCACAAGAGTGGGCTCCCTATTTCAACCACTTGCCACCTTTCACCGAGCGAATCATCGGCTTCATGGCTATCGGCAGTATGTTGATATCGTTCATAATGAAGCAGCGCTCAAAATTCTACCTTGGTCGTGTCGGCTTCGGCCTGGTGGCTTTTATCGCAGCTCTGTGCCTGACGGTCTTCACTGCCTACTGGCTCACCGAGGTCAAGAACACTTTGGTGGACATGTTGCGCTTCCTGACCGTCTTCGTGCTGATTGTCCAAATCTGTGAAACACCCAAGAAACTGAAAGCGGTAGTACTCTTGTACTTCATCCTGACCGGCATTATGGCCACTTTGTCGGTAGTCAATTATTACAACGGGATATTCCAGTACACTATGGGCATCCAACGCGCGTTGGGACACGGGCTCAGCTACGCCGATCCTAATTCACACGCCGCCAACCTGGCCTACTGTCTGCCGGTCATGCTTTACTACCTGAAAGAAACCAAGGGCAAATGGGACCGAGCCCTGATAATTCTCATCGGCCTGATATGCGTATGGAACATCGTCCTCACTGGCTCCCGAACGAGCATGATTGGCACACTTTTCCTGGCTGGTGTGGTGGTGGTGCGCTCCAAGCGACGACTTGCGTATGGTTTTCTGGCCATAATTATGTTGCTGCTGCTGATCAACATAATGCCGGGACAGTACAAAGATCGCTTTATGACGGCCACCGAGGTCGTCACCGATGAGGGTCCGGACCAATCGGCCAAAGGACGCATCGAAGGACTGCGCGACGGCTTTTTGTTGTTCCTGAAAAGCCCAATCACCGGCGTGGGGGCCGGTTGCTACAAGGTGGCCAGAGGAGAAGAGTTCGGCGAGTGGGTTTCGTCACACTTCATGCTGGGCGAACTGATCGCCGACGGCGGCATCATCGGAATCGGCACCTTTGTGTTCTTCATCTATGCAATGTTCTGGTCCATAGGGCAAGCCCGGCGTTATCTGAAAAACCGACGAACCAGCAGCGACAACCGCTTTCTTATGGGTCTGGTGGAGGGTATCCTCGTTTCACTGTGGATTCTGTTCCTGCAAGGCATGGGTACCCACAACCTGTACCGCTTCAACTGGTACTTTTTCGCCGCCCTGGTGGCGGTGGCCCATCGTCTGACAGTGATCGCTCAGACGGCCGAGGAAACAGACGAGGCCGACCCACCGCCTGAGAAACTGGCTATTCAAGAGTCTTCCGGACCGTAGCACCGGTGAACTCGACCCACACATACAAACTTGACAAGCTTATCACATCACATAACCTTGGCAACAGTTTGAGCAGGCCCCTGATCGATAGTATTCTGCCAGTTCGTCATGGAGGTCGGTGGTCAGGAAGGTTGGTAACGGATTATGTCTAATCGCACGGTCTTTGTCGCCGGATTAATTCTGGCTATGCTGATGCTGGGAGTTTTGGTCGGACATTTCTACAGCTTCACGGTTGATGATGCTTATATAAGTTTTCGCTACGCCTCAAACCTGGCCGCCGGGGATGGTCTGGTTTTTAACCTCGGTGAGAGAGTGGAAGGATATACAAACTTCCTGTGGACGATGCTTCTGGGGCTGCTGATTCGTTTCGGAAGTGATCCGGAACTGGTTTCCAAAGTCCTGGGCATCCTCTTCGCCTTTGCCACCTTAGTGCTGATCGGAGACACCTCGCGCAAACTCATGCCCGATCGACCCTGGTTCAATACTATCACGGCGCTTCTGTTGGTGACCAGCCCTTCGTTCGCCATCTACGCCGTGTCCGGCCTTGAGACTGCGATGTTCGCCTGCTTGCTGGTATTGGCTATCCGACTCTTCCTTCACGAAGAGTCTTCACCGAATGGTATGCAGTGGTCCTGGTTGGTGCTCTTTCTTCTGACTTTGACAAGACCTGAGGGGTTGCTGTTTTTTGGGCTCTTTGCAGCCGCCAAATTCCTCCCGGAGCGCAAAGCTCGCCGATTAGCGGCATGGGCGCTGCCGTATCTGGCTCTTTTGGTAGCTTATCTGGCCTGGAAGTATGTCTACTTCGGTAACCTGCTGCCTAATACGTTTTATGCCAAGACCGGACGCGGGCTCTACCAGTTCATGGGCGGGCTTTTCTACACATATTCCTATTTCAAAAGCTACGGCGGCGTCATGACCATCATTCTGGTGTTGCTTCCCCTGGCCGCATGGCGCCACCTGAAACCGATGCAAAAGAAAGCAACGGGGCTTTTGTTGGTGTCGTTCGTTGCCTGGGTTGCATACAGCGTCTACAAAGGGCATGACCCCCTCCCTTCATTTCGTTTCTTTGTGCTGGTGTTGCCGGTGACGCTGCTGTTGATGACCCACGGCCTGGCCGTGCTGCAAGAAGCAATAGGAAAACTGAACAACGGTAACAGGTGGGGTAACTGGGCGGCCAGAGTGATGACGGTGTTGATAGTCGGGCTGCTGGTGTTTCAGAACCTGGTCGTGACCTACCTTTCGACTGCCGGCAAACCGCAGATGCGCGAGTACCAGATCCAAATCGCAGGCATGGATGCCCGGCACGAGTTTATTCCGATGGGTCGGGCCCTTGCCCAAC
>Ga0224504_10000944_pt1 | contig 12988 bp, 18 predicted proteins | sample SF_Oct11_sed_USG_3_FD_170160 | JGI IMG/M metagenome (GOLD analysis project Ga0224504, IMG submission 170160) | Sediment microbial communities from San Francisco Bay, California, United States - SF_Oct11_sed_USGS_24 | ecosystem: Environmental > Aquatic > Marine > Sediment | place: USA... | reverse complement strand
AGCTCCTGGTTGCGGATTTTTCATGGATGATGTGAACAAGATCGGCTTCTCTATAGTACCGAGAGCCTTTAGAATCCCCTGACTGAGAATTTCATTTTCACCGATGCCGTCTCTGTTGCTGTCTCGAAAAGTAAAACGCACGGTGGTCCCTGGACGGATCTCAAGCGTCACCCCTGGGGCTACGGTCAGAACGCCGTCAATGAGTACGTCATCTTGCCAGACGGTATCTTGCCAAAGGGTCTGTTCGCCGCTGTAGGTCCGCGCCGCAGCGACCGGCGAGACGGTGCAAAGGATCGCCAGCAGGGTCAGCATGAGAGCCCTGGATCTCATTTACCACCCCCCTCGCGGAGTTGTCGGAAGTCTTCTCTATTGCCTGATAAAGAACCGACCCGAGCTCTCAATTCTGGGTCATAGGCAGCCAGGCCTATATCGTTTTTCAAGATGCGATTGTCATCCAAAAGTGGATTGCAACTGCGATCAATGAAGAGTCCTTCCTCCTTGTTCCCGGCTATCTGATTTCTTCTCAATTCAGGGCTGGAATTTGTCCAGCAAAAAACTCCTGCCTCACCGTCGCGGATCAGGTTGTCTGAAATACTTGGTGAACTTCCGTTTTGCATCACCAACCCATAACGCGATTCGGCGATTAAGCTCTCTTGAATAAGGGGCGATGAATCTATGCAGAGAACCCCTGTTTCCGCCTGAAAGATCTGTGCATGACGAACAACAGAATCCACGGATCGGTCAAACAGGATACCGGCCCATGAGACGTCTTGATCTGCCTTCTTCTCCAACGGCTGAAAAGACACCGGTTTATCAGATGTCCCCTCAATTCGCAGTGTCCCACGTACAAGCATTTCTGTTTCAGCGGAGAGCCACTCGGGATCTATCTTGGTGCTGAGGGTGGGTTTTACATAGATGGTTGTTCCGGGAAGTATGGTTAGTATGCGACCCTCAGGTATCAGTAAGTCAGCGGCTAAGACAATTTCACCACTGATGGTTTGGTTTTGATGCAACACTCCAGACAATTGCGGTAATGCATCAGGCGTTATTGTGCGCGGGGCTGCACAAGCGACCAACAACCACAAAACTACAAACAGCATCAATCCACATCGCACCTTCATCTTATCCTCGAACAGAAGCGCTTTATATAACCATCAACAAGCCACTTCATAAGTGTTGCGCTCTGGCACCTAAGTTGTTGTATGGGTTGTTAAACCATCAACTATACGAATCATTGCCACTAATCAGATAAGACTTTGAAAAGTCCAGATAGGCAGGCAAGACTTTATCTTGTACTTGTCTCTGCAACAGTGTCTATTCCGAGTATTGCTTATCTAGTTCAGATTTAATCAACTGATTTAGCTGCTTGTAACCAAAGGTCTGCAGAGGTTTTCCATTGACAAAGTAGCCAGGCGTTTTTTGCACATTAAGCGCTTTCACGTCTGCCATGTCTTGTTCAATGATTTTTGCAATAGCAGGGCTATGCATGTCTTTCTTGATTTGCTCGACATCCACCCCTGCCCTGGGGATGAAATTCCATAATTTCTCCGGCTGATAGTTGCCATGGTTGGCCCAAGCGCTTTGCGTTTTAAACATGACATCCAGAGTTTCCCAATATTTCCCCTGCATTCTGGCAGCTTCAAGCATCTTGACAAAATTATCGGCACCATCATGGAACGGGGCATAGCGCAGAACCAATTTGATTTTACCGGGATTGGCATCCATGATCTGCTTCACGTACGGTGCAAAAGTGGCACACGTTTCACATGCCGGGTCCATGAACTCAACGAGATAGACCTTGGCATCTTCGCTGCCAAGCGTCGGAGAGTGGTCTCTGACGAAAAGTTCAGCGTTTTCCTCAGCCATAAAGCCATACTTCTCAACTTGCAGTCCCTTGTAATAGGCACTGCCGCCGATAAAAGCCAAAACTAAGAAAACACAAGTAAGTCCAACGAGTACGTATTTCATTTGGATGTTCTCCTCTTAAGAAAAACTAAAAGCGCGACTAATGTAGAAAAGGCAATAAAAGAGAGCATCGGAATTGAAACGAAACCAAACAGCTCAAAATACTTTTCCGTACACGAAACGCCATTTGAGCAAGGCTGAATGCTCTCCGGGATAATTCCGGCATAGAGCAATGTGTGATAAAAGGCCGTCAGTCCACCCGCTATCGAAAGAGGCAGCGCATATTTAATGACGCTTTTATCAAAAGTTGGGAAAAGACCTGCTCCTAAAATGAAGATCATCGGAAACAAACAGATCCTCTGATACCAGCACAGGACACAGGGCTCATACTCCAAAACAGAGCTAAAAAAGAGACTTATAGTGGTCGACACACTGACTAATAGCCAACCCACAAATAGCAGCGTCCAATTTGTTTTGGCCGCCTGATCAGGTTGAGACATTTCGTAGTCCTCCGAAACATGATGTTGTTTGACGTAAGGTCTTTAATTTAGCCCGAAGCTTAGTCATAAAATTAACCTCGGACAGGAACCCACTGGTACAAGAACATGGTGATCTCTCCCAGCAGGTTGAACATGAGCATGATACCGACAACGATCAGCATGACGCCTGTGCCAATTTCAATCAGGCGGATGTGCTTGCGGAAGCGCTTAAAAGCAGACAGAAACTGGTGAAAGAGAAGCCCTGACAGCAGGAAAGGGATTCCCAGTCCCAGAGAGTAGACCGAGAGCAAGCCGATTCCTTCGCCAACCTGACCGGACGAGGCCGCTACGACCAGAATCGAGGCAAGGATTGGACCGATACAAGGAGTCCAGCCTGCGGCAAAGGCGATGCCAACCAAAAAAGTCCCGGCAAAACCGCTTGGTTTTTTCTGTAGCTGAACACGCTTATCGCCAAGGAGGACACCAAAATGAAACAGGCCGGTCATATGCACACCGAACAGCAGAATCAGCAAGCCACCGATTTTCTCAACCCATTCCAGTCCTTCGCGCAGGTAAACCTCTATCTGGCTGGATGCGATACCGGCAATAGCTCCGAGTAGGACAAAAACAACGGAAAAACCAAGGATGAAACAGAGCGAGTGGAACAAGACCGTTAGACGCACCTTGGCAGTGGGATGCTCATCATCAAGCTGGCTGAAAGACAGCCCGGTAATATAGGTTAGATATGAGGGAATCAGCGGCAGCACGCAGGGCGAAGCAAACGATAGAATCCCGGCTGTGAATGCTAACCAATAGGTGATTTCAGCAGTTTGTTGTAACAATTTGTTTATCCTTTTGCCAGACCCTTAAGGTAGTTAATTGTTTTGGAGCTGGACCAGTCGAGCGGGCCGATGACTTTTTCGACAACCTTGCCGTCTTTCCCGACAATAAATGATTCAGGGAATTTATAGACGCCATAGAGTTTCTGCACGACGCCCTTGTCGTCATAAAGAATCGGAAAGGTATAAGGGGTTTTTTGCAGAAATTCAGGGACAACGGTGCGACCATTTTGCTCAGTATTAATCGCCAGCATGACAAAGTCCTCACCGGCCATAACTTCATGAAGCCTCTCCATCGACGGCATCTCTTCAATACATGGAGGACACCAGGTCGCCCAAAGATTGACCATGACAACTTTGCCCCTCAATTCCGACAAAGAGACTTTCTTCCCCTTTGTATCTTCCAACTGGAAGTCGGGGGCAACATCACCAACAGCGACCGAATTGACCCATTCACCAGGAGATCGTGAACTGCTTGAAGAGACAAGATAGACTGCAGCGCCGACCAACACGATAACAACAACAAGTACCAAATTACGCATAAAGAACCTCTATAGTATTTAGCAGATAAAGATTATTCTGTTATTTTCATCAAGGCTTCAAGATTTTTGTACCCTGGAACAATCTGCCCATTCTGGAGGACCAGCGTTGGAGTGCTTCTGATGCCTAGTGATTGCGCAATAGCACGCGTTTGATCCAAAACCTCTTCTGCGTTGCATTCTGCTTCCGGCAAAGCTTTCTTTTCAAAAGCAGCCTCCAATTGCTCCATTGATTTGCTACAAACAATAGTCTTGGCAACTTTGAGCGAACTCTGTTTGAGCGGCATCAGCTTAATTTGAAAAAGCAGGTCCGAACGCTTTTCAACCGCTTCCTTCATCACTTCATGCAACTTCTTGCAATAAGGGCAATGGGGGTCCGTGAAAACGATAATTTTATTCTCAGCGTCTGGGTTGCCCAATAGCAGCGCATCATCAACAGGGATACTCGAGACATCTACCGGGTTGGATTTGCGATAGGTTTCTTCAGTAAGGTTTTTACCGTCATTGAGGCGAATAACATTGCCACTGATCATATATGCCTTTGAAAAGTCCAGATAGGCAGGCAAGACCTTATCTTGCACCTGAACCCCAAGCTTCCACAGCCCGGGAACTTCAGCAAATTCAGTTGAAACCACTTCACCATTCATGTTCTTAAATATCTCATTTGCTTCAGGCACACTCAAAGAGTGACAGTCCGCGCAAGTGCCAGCACCACATCCTTCTCCAGCAGAGGTAAAGGCCATTGCGGATGAATTGACCAGAACAAGGATGAACAGAACAAATATTCCTAAACGCATTTTTTTTCTCCTTTAAAATGTTAATTTGGCATTTTGGGGTAACTGCATCTGAAGCACTGCCACAAGAATCAAACAATATCCGGGTGATCACCTCGTTTTCGTTTCCGATAGAACGAGAACAGAGTCAGGAAAACCCCGCATCCCATCGCAAGGCTACCAGCAAAAGCCAGTTTCACACCGGGGTCGTAGTTGATGGTCAGAATACTGTAAGGAACATAGCGTCCTCCACGGGCTGTCTGCCCATAAGAGATGGGAATCGCTACCAGGCCTCCCCAGGTCAAAGGGTGATTGCTGCGGGTTTCTACCCGTTTGAGCAGCTCATTACCGCGATACAGCGCCAGAGTGTTAAGCATTTCCATAGGACGTCCGCTCGGAGCCAGAACGGGCTTGAAGTTTTCCAGTTTCAAGGTGACGCCCAGTTGCGGCAGACGCTTGCTTTGTCCCACCAGCATGGCGTTGTTCTCACTGCGAAAGCCCGCATGACTGCCCCAGAGGTAAGCTGTAAGGAGCAAAATAAAACCGATATGAATCAGATACTCACCGCACTTACGCCAGCGGGCACGAAAATGACATACCCAATCTACAAAGCAACAAAGAGTATTAACCCCCAGCAGAACAACCAAGATCCCAGCCACTGGAACCCACCAGGTCATGCCAGGTGTCTGCACGGCAACTTTCTCAACCCAGAGACCAAGCGGCATGCTGTCCATGCCAGCAAAAACCTTTGGGTTAAACGGTATCAGCACAGAGCCACCAATAGTAATCAGGGTGACAGCAGAAGCCAACACGATGGTAAGCTTTAGTGAACAGAGCAGTTTCCAGGTTTTGCTATCGAGTATCGTTTTCAACATCATCGCAGCTCCTGCTTACTCGAGAGGGTGGTTACTGCTCATCAGCAATCCGATACCGAGGTAGGTGAACAAAACCACTCCGAAGCCGGCAATGGACAACAGGGCATAACCGGAACCTTGCCAGCGACGAATGAACTTGGCATGGCACATCCCCGCATAAAAAATCCATACCAGCGCAGACCAAACCCCTTTGATGTTCCAGGAGAAATAATATCCCCAGGCAACATAGGCCCAGATACTGCCAAAGATCATACATAGAGTGAAGATACTGAAGCCGAGAAAGACCGCTTCTTCATTGAGTTTGCGCAGTAGCTGCAGATCTGGCAACAGGCCAGTCTGTAAACGTTTTTGCACCAGATATAAGACGCCCATGGAGAAGGCCATGGCAAAAAACGCGTAGCCAATAAACGAGAGAGAGACGTGCAACGTGAATAATGGCGTATCCAAAGCCGGAATCAGTGGCGGAAGGGCCGGATCACGTGGCAATGCGCTGCCAAGCAGAAGCAGGTTACAGAACATCACGAACAGTCCTGCTGCATGGATCCGGTAGCGCAATTCAAAATAAAGATAGGTCGCAGCCAGCGCCCAACTAAAAAAGAATTGTGTAGCGAAAAGATTAGTAACTGGCAAATAACCCGCAGTGGCCCATCGCATTGCCAGAAAGACGCTTTGCACTGCAAAACCAGCCAGCACCAGGACAAACGCACTGCGCCAGACCCAAGGTCGTCGTAGCACGAGATGGGACAGATACATTAAAACCGCTAGTAGGTAGGCACCGAAGGCACCGTACAGCATTGGTGTTTGTGGGATAGTCACCTAAGGCACCCTTTTATGTCGATAGTGTAAAGTTGGGTCATGTCCATTTTCCATATGATCTATCATTCTTTTGATCTTGTCAGTGCTTTCACCCGCAGGAGCAAGCTCCAAGGATTTCCCCCAAGACTTTCTGGCTTTCACGAAATCGAAAGAGTTTCTGTGGAGCTTTCCCAACTCCCTCCATGCGTGATAATTGTCGGGGTCTTTCTTAACAAGTTCTTCCAGTAACTGAATCTCCAGCCCATGGCCTGCTACAGACGTTTTCTCCTTGTGTCTCTCAGAATGTTCCCATTGATTGGTAAACATATTCCATATAAGACCGCCAGTAACCAGAACCACTGCGGCAAGCATAAGGATCTCAGTTTTCACAAATACTATGCAAATTTTTGGATGACCCAATATTGATATCTATCCATGTCCGTTTTCCATATGATCGATCATGGTCCTGACCCTGTCTGCGGTTGGTCCGGTTGGGTCAATCTCAAGGTATTTTAACCACGCGTCTTTGGCTTTTTCATTTTCTTCCAGATCGAAACGATAGACGATCCCCAAATTGAGTAGTGATTGCAGATGCGTGGGGTCTAGTTTGTTAGCATTGCCGAAGTTCTCAATAGCCTTGTCGAACCAACCAATTTTTCGGTACATTATTCCTTGATCAGTCAGGACATTCGGGTCGTTACCATCAATCGCTAAGGCCTTGTCATAGGCTTCTATGGCCTCCATTGGTTGTTCAGTGTCAAAATACTTATTACCCAATTGGATCCAAGCATTGCGATTCTCCGGTTCCTTCTCCAGGATTCCCTTCAATAGCTGAAGCTCCTTCTGGGTATTAACAACCGGGGCTTCTGCTACATGAGCGTCTTGGTTGTTTTTGTCTACGCTTTTACTCGGTTTACTGGCAATGATTGTTCCGATCAGAGTGCCAACGACGAGAGTCACAACAAGTAGTAAAATAGTCTCTTTTTTCATCCGATCACCTTCTTCATTTTGGGCTCAATGTCCTCCGTTTAATTTCTATTACTGGCCAGTTGAACGGTTATTCGATGATGCATTTCCCGTCTGTTTTAAAACACTTTCAATATTTACAATCTCCTGCTTGGCTCTGGCTGCTATTTGCGGCTCCGGATTACTGTCCAGTATGGTTTTGTATAGCTCCAATGCCTTGGGATAGTCCTTTTTGTTCTGACTGTAAATCATCGCCATATTCATCAGAGGGTCCAAATGGCTCGGTTTAAGTTCGTAAGCGCGCTGGTAACTTTCCAGAGCTCTATCGTACTTGCCTATCTGCTGATAGATACCGCCAAGATCGATAAGAACATGCGTGTCATTGGGGGCGATCTTTTGTGCTTGCGAAAATACTTTCCAGGCTTCTACAACTTTTTTCGTGTTTAGGTAGAGGTCTCCTAGAGTAATCAAGGTATTCAGGTCTTTGGGGTTCTTCTCCAGGGCCGCTTTGTATTGATTGATTTGTTGCTGTACATCAGCTTGGCCATGTTCTTTGTCCTCTCCTTTCTCCGGCCCTCCCGTGATCAGGAAAAAGACCGTCAACAGGGAGAGAGAGATGAGCAGGCCCCAGAAAAAGCCTCTAGCAACACTTTCACGACGTGTTTTAATGATATTCACAATTACTCCTCCTCTGCGTTGAGTCGCTTGTTTAAAATTTCGATACGCAGGGAGAGCTTCTTCTGCCGATGAGCCAGCGAGGCGAGATATCCGCTCAGTCCGATCCAGATAGCCATATAGGCGATTACCAGGAATGTGTCTTTCATTGATTCGTCCGTCTCTTTTAGTGCTTAGGGTTAAGTAATTCGATCGCCGCGGCTTCCTGTAGTTGTAAGGAGACACGGAATTTATAAAGTCCTATCCAAAAGCTCAGCATGGCGACCATGCAGGCCAGCAGGGTTATCAACATTGAAGATTCCAAACCAACCGAGTCAGATCGAATCACTGTAGGGTGGATGCTGCGCCAGAGGCGGGCCGAAAAGAAAACAATCGGAACATCGACAAAACCGACGATCGCCATAACCGCAGAATAGGTTGCACGTTTGCCTTCTTCCTCGACTGCTGAACGCAGAATCAGGCAGGAGGCATAGATAAACCAAAGGATCAGAGATGTGGTTAAGCGAGGATCCCAGGTCCAGTAAGTGTTCCAAATCGGTTTACCCCACAAAGAGCCTGTAATCAGAACCAGAGTCGTTAAGACCACGCCGATTTCAACACTGGCAGCCAGCCTTGCGTCCCAGATTTGTCGCCGGGTGCGCAGGTACATGATCCCTGCGACAAAGGCGACAAAGAAAGAGAGAAACGCAGAGAAGGCCAATGGCAGATGGAAATAGAAGATCTTCTGGACACTGCCCATGGTTTTTTCCAGTGGCGCGTAAAAAAAGACCATACCGATTGCTGCGGGAATCAGCAGGGCAGAAACTCCTGCAAAAATGCTAGAACGATTCGTAGTTGTCACTTCAGTCCTCCCTGATAGCAAAGGGAAAGAGGAGATATCCTACCGCCGCAAAAATGACACAGAACGCGGCCATGGGTTCAAGTTGATCGAGTAATTCACTAAAAGGTTGTGCGGCCAATGCGGCTGAGGTTGCTTTAACGGCGAGCGCAATCAGTGGCAGCAATAAAGGGAAGAGCAGGATTGGCAAAAGCACCTCGTTGCGCCGTGTTCCGGCAGAGATCGCCGAAATCAATGTACCGGTTACTGAGAAACCTAGATTGACCAGAAGTAGGATCGGCACCAGATTCAAAGGATCACCGTTCAGTTGAGCACCGAACAACACATAAAAAACCGGGACCAACACCAATTCCGAAAGAGTCATCAAAGTAAAATTGACCAGCGCTTTGGCAACGTAGATTTCCCAAGGGGCCGCTGGACTGATCAATAACGCAGCCACACAACCATTTTCCTTTTCTCTGGCGAAGACTCGTCCCAAGCCGAGAACAGAAGAAAAAATCACTGCGACCCAAAGAATGCCTGCCCCCGTTTCTGCGTCGACTTGCTTACCAATACCTGTGGCAATATTCAGGATGACCAGGATCAAGGCACCGAAAAAAGCCATCGAAACCAGCGATTCTTTTTTGCGCAGTTCTACCCGTAAATCTTTGCAGAGCAGGAAGCGAACCTGTCGCAGACTACTCATGCCGCCCCCAGATGTTTGAAATAGATATCTTCAAAGGTGGTTGAGTCGATCTCATCCTTTTTTTGCAAATAAGTTAGTTTTCCCTGAGCAATGATGCCCAAACGTGTGGCAGATTCCATACCCCGTCGCAGATTATGGGTCACCATGACAATAGTTCTTTTTCGACTGTGCAGCTTTTGTAATTGATCGCGCAAGACACTGGCCGCATGCTCATCAAGACCGGTGTAAGGCTCGTCAAGTAATAACAAAGCAGGGTCATTGACCTGGGCCCGGGCGATACTTAAACGCTGCTGCATACCTCGGGAGAGATTCGCTGCGGGCACGTCATAGCGGTCCTCAAGATTGACTTCTTCTAGTAGTTCCATGGCACGACTTTGCGGGTCTTCTACGCCATAGAGGGCTGCGAAAAATTCCAGATTCTCCAGAACCGTCAAGTCCTGGTAGACAAACGATTGATGCGAGACCATGCCAAGGTTAGCTCGATACGCCTCGGGATGCTCTTCAAGGTCATAATCAAGGACTTTCACTTTGCCGCTACTCGGCCGCAGCAGTGTCGCAAGAATCTTTAACAAGGTCGATTTTCCTGCTCCATTTGGCCCGAACAAGCAAAGGAATTCACCTCGATGCAGGTCAAGATCAATACCGCGCAACGCCTCACGACTGCCGTAGGATTTGCGCAGTTCACTGATTTTCAGGAAGATTGATGGGGCAGCCCCACTCATTTCAGGCGTCGTTTGACTCATCTTCCAATCGCTTTTCTGCCTCAATGGCTTCAGCAGCTTTGAGGCTGTAGAGTGTTTTTAACTCTTCATGATCATCTTCACTGATTTTCCCGGTCGCAAGTTCGAAATCGATGTCTTTAATTGCTTTGAGATTGTTTCTTTTCTCTTGCGATAAAAGTTGATGCCTTCGTTGGCGCACATCAAGTTCCACGATGAGAGGTTCCGCCACTTTAAAAGACGGCCACAAGGTGTAAATAAAGAGCGCAATGCTGATGATGACTAAAATCGCAATCTCCATCGTTAATCCTCCTCGTCCATTTCGGACAGTTCTTTCTCTATCCGCAAACGCATCTCGTCATCAAGCGATGCGACCGCTTCTGATGATGTTTGTTCGGCAGATTGTTTACGACCCGCTGATCCCCAGCGCCTAAGAACTAGAAAGGCCACGGGGAAACCGACTAAAAGGCCGATAAACGGGCCGGTATATGCGATAAGGTTAAATCCTTTTTTGGGAACTGTGGTCAGAATACTATCTCCGAATTGGCCTACAAAGTAATCGAGTATTTCCGCTTTACTTTTCCCTTCTGCAAGCATTTTTTTGATGACATCACGCATCTGATTACCGCCACTGCAACGATCAATATTCAATGGCTCACCCGGGCAGGCATAACAGATCAAGCTTTCTGAGACTTCAGTCTCTGTTAACTCTGCGATTCCAGTTGCTGGAAGCAACAACGTTGTCAGTAGGACAAGGATTGCAGCTATAAACATAGAGTCTTTACGGCTCATGATTCTCTCCTCCTTGAGGGGATAATCGCCAGAATGCCACCAACAACCATCAGGCCGCTGCCGAACCATATCCAGATTAAGAGCGGATTGACCGCCACTTTGAGAGTTATCTCATTGCCTTGGCCAATTCCTGGCATGGTCACATAAAGGTCTTGCGCAAGAGTTGATCGTATAGCCACCTCTGTGGTTGGCTGTTTGGCGTTGACGTAATACCGACGCTCAGCTTCCATCTCATCAATTCTGTTCCCCTCCCGGAACACACCGAGGGTGGCAGCGTAGACAGTGCGGTTGTACTTTTCATATTGGCGAAAGTTTTCATACTCCAAGGTGAAGTCACCAATGGTCATGTTTTCGCCCTGTTTAAGAGTTGCCTGTTTCTCCAATTTGTAGGCAGAAGAAGCGGCGATACCGACAACCATCATGGCCAGACCGAAGTGAACAATATGCCCGCCGTAGCGACGGCGCATTTTCCAGAGGAGTTTGACTGCTGCACCAGGAGAGGATTCACCGGTCAGTTTTTTCCGTGATCGGATTGCAGTAATGTATTCCTGGATGATGGTGCCGCCGACAAAGGCTGCCAGGGTAAAGGCAAGCAGAGCGTAGGATTGACGTACACCGAACACAACCATGATGATTCCTGCCATCAATGCTACGATGGCAGGAAAAAGGAAATTGCGTCGCAGGTTACTGGTTGACGCTTTACGCCAGCCGATCAGCGGACCAATTCCTGTTAGTAAGAGCAACATCAAAAACAGCGGAGTGTTCACCTGGTTGAAAAAAGGCTGACCAACGGTGATCTTGTTACCAGTGACTGCTTCGGACAGAATAGGGAAAACGGTACCGAGCAATGTCGCAAAAGCCAGAGCAAGGAGAATAACGTTGTTAAACAGGAAAGTGCTTTCCCTTGAGAGATAGGATTCAACGCTCCCAGGGGTTTTGAATTCGCTGTAACTCTCTGCCAGCAGATAGATGCCGCCGATCGTAACGACAACCAGGAAAAAGAGAAAATATCCACCTAGACCGGTTGCGCCGAAGTCATGGACTGATTGCAGGATACCGCTACGGACTAAGTAGGTGCCAAAGATGCAAAGGATGAAGGTCAGTTGAACGAGAACCATGTTCCAGACCTTCATGATGCCACGTCGTTCCTGAATGATCGTTGTGTGGATGAAAGCTGTCGAAACCAGCCAGGGGATAAAAGAAGCATTTTCTACAGGGTCCCAGGCCCAGTAACCACCCCAGCCGAGTTCAACATAGGCCCATTGCCCACCGAGAATGATGCCGATAGAGAGGAATATCCATGAGAGCACATTCCAGACACGCGTCTTACGAATCCAGCCAGCATCCGTACTGCCGGTGATCATGGCTGCTATTGCATAAGCGAATGGGACCGTGAAGCCGATGTAGCCAAGGAACAGTGTCGGTGGATGGAAAATCATTCCGGGATTCTGCAACATCGGGTTGAGACCCTGACCATCCCTTGGCATAAAGTTGAGCGTGTCAAAGGGGTTGCTGATCGCACACAGAAGGAACAGGAAAAAACTTAAAGTACCTGCCATTACCAGATAAACGTAAGGGGTGTTGCGGTCATCTGGCTCTTTTCGATTGTTGAAAATAACCAGGCCAATGAATAAGCTCAGAACCCAGGCCCAGAATAATAATGACCCTTTTTGCCCAGCCCAGAATGCTGTCGCTTTATAGAAGATAGGCAGAGCACGATCCGAATAGGACGCGACATATTCAACTTGGAAGTTGTCAGTTAAAAAGAGGTAAGCCAGGGCGATTGAAGCCAAGGTTGTTGCAATCATCGCACTAAGCAGTCCACGTTTGCCAGCTTGTACCAGTCGAACGTTGTTACGACCCAACCCAGCTAAAAGTAAACCCATTGAAAGCAGCGTAAAGAACAGCGCTGCAATCTGTGAAAGAATCCCGAAAGTTATCACTTGCCAACCTCCTGCTTGTTGTCTTGCACTGTTTCTGATTCGTATTTGGATGGGCATTTAACAAGCAGAGTCTCTGCCTGAAACAGGTTCTTGGACCTGTCATAAGTCCCTTCCAGCAAAGCCTCGATCTCCGGCTCAAAAGCATCCGGCTTGGCCCCGTTTTAA
>Ga0224504_10000937_pt1 | contig 13072 bp, 9 predicted proteins | sample SF_Oct11_sed_USG_3_FD_170160 | JGI IMG/M metagenome (GOLD analysis project Ga0224504, IMG submission 170160) | Sediment microbial communities from San Francisco Bay, California, United States - SF_Oct11_sed_USGS_24 | ecosystem: Environmental > Aquatic > Marine > Sediment | place: USA: California... | reverse complement strand
CACCACTAATGGCAGTTCGGCAGAATATTGTGGTGAGGAGTGTCCGCAGGATATCGGTCCGCTGGAAGGCAAATGGAAGCTTGAATTTGCTGGGGTCGGTCCGAACGCAGGGGACACGACCTGGTTTAACATTTCCGACACGGGTGTTGACGGGCCGCGCGCGTGCTGGTTTGACGATCTTTACGAATTCGGTGCCGACGGTTCCTTCATGAATGTCCAGGGCGATGAGACCTGGCTGGAGGTCTGGCAGGGCGTTGCCGGAGACAGTTGTGGTGCACCGGTTGCGCCTCATGATGGCAGCAATAGCGCCGTCTTTCAGTACGACGAAGCAGCGGACGCCGAAGCAACGGGAACCCTGAAGCTCACAGGCCAGGGGGCCTTCCTGGGTCTGGCCAAAGCCGTGAACGGCGCGGAGCTGACGGTCCCGGCCGATGCGCCCGAGTTCGTCACCTATGAAGTGGTCGAACTGGTTGGCAACAGCCTGACTGTCAGGATTGACGTTGGCGGCGGCTGGTGGGAGTTCCGGCTGACTCGCATTTCAAACCTACCCATCGTCGGCAACTGGAAGCTTAATTTCGCTGGGGTTGGTCCGAACGCAGGGGACACGACCTGGTTTAATATTTCCGATACGGGTGTTGACGGGCCGCGCGCCTGCTGGTTTGACGATATCTATCAATTTGGCGGTGACGGTTCGTTCCGGAACTTCCAGGAAAATGAAACCTGGCTGGAAGCCTGGCAGGGCGTTGCTGAAGACAGCTGCGGTGTGCCGGTTGCGCCTCACGATGGCAGCACCGATGGCGCCTGGGTCTATGATGACGATACGGCCACCGTGACGCTCAATGGTATCGGCTCCTTCCTGGGACTGGCTAAGGCCGTGAACGGCGCGGAGCTGGCAGACCCGGCCGATGCACCTGGGTCCGTTTCCTATGAAGTGGTCGAACTGATCGGCAACAACATGACTGTCAGGATTGACGTCGGCGGCGGCTGGTGGGAGTTCCGGCTGACTCGCATTTCAAACTTACCCATCGTCGGCAAATGGAAGCTTGATTTCGCTGGGGTCGGTCCGAACGCAGGGGATACGACCTGGTTTAGCATTGCCGATACGGGTGTTGACGGGCCGCGCGCCTGCTGGTTTGACGATATCTACGAATTCGGTGCTGACGGTTCCTTCATGAATGTCCAGGGCGATGAGACCTGGCTGGAGGTCTGGCAGGGCGTTGCCGGAGACAGTTGTGGTGCACCGGTTGCGCCTCACGATGGCAGCAATAGCGCCATCTCCCAGTACGACGAAGCAGCGGGAACCCTGAAGCTCACAGGCCAGGGAGCCTTCCTGGGCCTGGCCAAAGCCGTGAACGGCGCGGAGCTGGCGGTCCCGGCTGATGCACCCGAGTCCGTTACCTATGAAGTGGCCTCTCTGATTGGAGACACCCTGACTGTCAGGATTGACGTTGGCGGCGGCTGGTGGGAGTTCCATTTGACTCGCATTTCAAACCTACCCATCGTCGGCACCTGGAACCTTGATTTCGCTGGGGTTGGTCCGAACGCAGGGGACACGACCTGGTTTAATATTTCCGATACGGGTGTTGACGGGCCGCGCGCCTGCTGGTTTGACGATATCTATCACTTTGGCGGTGACGGTTCGTTCCGGAACTACCAGGAGGGTGAAACCTGGCTTGAAGCCTGGCAGGGCGTTGCTGAAGACAGCTGCGGTGTGCCGGTTGCGCCTCACGATGGCAGCACCGCTGGCGCCTGGGTCTATGATGTCGATACAGGTACCGTGACGCTCAATGGCAGCGGCTCCTTCCTGGGACTGGCTAAGGCCGTGAACGGCGCGGAGCTGGCAGACCCGGCCGATGCACCGGGGTCCGTGACCTATGAAGTGGTCCAAGTGGTTGGCGATCTCCTGACTGTCAGGATTGACGTCGGCGGCGGCTGGTGGGAGTTTGATCTCGTTAAGTAGTATCGAGGTTTACTACTAGTACAAAAAAATACCCGCAGCTTGCTGCGGGTATTTTTTTTAGAACAGCGTGTAGATAAACGGGGCGAGCGACGAGCCCTGCGCGAACACGATGAGAGCACCGAGCAAAATCATCACGAAGATTATCGGGGCAAGCCAGAACTTCTTGCGCTCCCGCATAAAGGCCCAGAGGTCTGCCAAGAATTCCAGCATTAGAAAGGTCTCTCCAGCTTTTCTTTTGGGCTCTTTATGCTCTGAACCCGGTAACTTTTCTTATTCGGATCGAGGGCTCTTTGCATCGGGTCTTTGCCCATGAGGCGCCTGATCATCGCCATCGGTGAGATCATAACGAAAAAGACGATTCCGAGCACGAGCGGCGTCATAATCCGACTCGCGAGCAGACCGAAACGCATCCACACTCGATAAATCCTTCGTAGCGACAACGGGTGGATAAGAGCAAGGAACCAGAGCGGTGCTGCAATAACCCACGGCCACACCGGCCAGTCCAGCTCAAGTAACCAGGGGAAGAACAGACCAAAGATGGCGACGACGACCGCACCGGTTGTCAGGCCGAATTCTCGCAGCCCCTTCCGGTCAAGCTCAGGAATAATGTGATCGATGGTCATTTTAGTCGAGCTCGAACTCGTCTTGCCAGGAGCTGTCGTTCTCCCAAACCGGTTGCTCTTTCTTGTCCAGCAAAAAATTCTCCACAATCAGATAATCCATCTCGGTTCGCATGAAGCACCGATACGCATCGGTGGGTGCGCACACAATAGGCTCACCGCGCACGTTGAACGACGTATTCACCAGGACACCACAGCCGGTGAGCTGGTCGAACGCCTTCAGCAGTTCATGGTAGCGCGGGTTCGTATCTTCATGAACGGTCTGCACCCGCGCCGAGTAATCCACGTGTGTAATCGCGGGCAGCTGCGAACGTTTGAGTTTGAGCTTATCGACACCGAAAAGCTGCTCTTGTTCGTTAGTGAGGGCAATCCTCAGATCCTGACACACGGGTGCGACGATCAGCATATAGGGGCTGGGAGCGTCCTGTTCGAAATAGTCGGCGACGCGCTCCCAAAGTACGGACGGCGCGAATGGGCGGAACGACTCGCGGTACTTGATCTTGAGGTTCATGACTGACTGCATCTTCGCGCTGCGCGGATCACCGATGATCGAGCGACCGCCCAGTGCTCGTGGGCCAAACTCCATACGGCCCTGAAACCAGCCGATCACGTTCTCGTCGGCGAGCAGCTGCGCCGTTTTCGAAAACAGTGTGTCGTCGTCGAGGACCGTGTACTTTGCCCCCATCGCGTCGAGCGCAACCCGAATTTGCTCGTTAGAATATTCGGGCCCGAGGTACGACCCGTACATGCGGTCGGCGGCAGGGCTGCCATTGCCGTTCAGTTTGCGCGGCTGCTTATCGTAGCCGTGCCAGATAACGGCGGCTGCTCCCAAGGCGCCGCCCGCATCTCCAGCGGCCGGCTGAATCCAGATGTTCTCGTACGGCCCCTCTCGCAATAGCCGACCATTCGCGACGCAATTGAGCGCCACGCCGCCGGCGAGACAGAGGTTTTTCTCGCCCGTTTCTTCATGGAGTGTCCTGGCAAGCCGCAGTACGACTTCTTCCGTTACAACCTGAATGGAAGCGGCGATGTCCATCTCGCGCTGCGTGAGTTCGCTTTCCGGCTTGCGAGGCGGGCCACCGAAAACCTCATCGAAGCGGCTATTGGTCATCGTAAGGCCCGTGCAGTAGTTGAAGTACTGCATGTCCAGACGAAATGTCCCGTCCTCCTTGAGATCGAGAAGTTTGTCCAGAATCAGATCGACATACTTCGGCTGACCGTAGGGAGCGAGCCCCATAAGCTTGTACTCGCCGGAATTCACCTTGAAACCCGTGAAGTAGGTGAACGCCGAGTAGAGCAGTCCCAATGAGTGCGGGAAATCTATTTCCCAAAGCGGTTCAAGATTGGCGCCGTTACCTTGCCACGTCGACGTTGTTGCCCATTCGCCGACACCATCCAGGCAGAGCACCGCTGCGTGCTCGAATGGGCTGAAAAAGAACGCGGAGGCCGCGTGCGATTGGTGATGCTCGGCGAAGAGTAGCGGCGGAAGTTCTGTCGGTTTGCAGCCGCCCAGCTGCGCAAGTTCCCTCTTGAGAACACTCTTGAGATAGAGCTTCTCCTTGAGCCAAACGGGCATCGCTGCGACAAAGGATCGAAATCCGTTGGGCGCATAGCTCAAGTACGTCTCGAGCAGTCGCTCGAACTTGATAAGTGGTTTGTCGTAAAAGACAATCCGGTCGACCTCCGTTAACCGCAATGTCTCCGTTTCCAGGCAATAGCTGATCGCTTCAGCAGGAAACCGGGCGTCGTGCTTTTTGCGACTAAATCGTTCTTGTTGTACAGCCGCTACTAACTCGCCGTCTTTCAACAATGCGGCAGCACTGTCATGATAGTAAGCCGAAATCCCGAGAATATTGGTCGCTTTCGTAACTATTGCCCCTCTGCCTCTGCCCACTCCTGCGCTTCCGCAGTGTAGCCTCCCATGGCCATCAGTTGTGACATCCTCTTGTAGAGCAATGGGTACTCCTTATCCTTGCCTTTTCCTATTAATGATCGGGCGTATCGCTGGACATCCTTGATGTAGCGATCAAGATCCTTGACCTTGCCATTGTCGCTCGAGTATTTGATTAAATTGCCATAGGCTCTGAGCGTCAGTCCCATTTGATCCGAATATTTTTCTGTCACTTCCAATAGCAGATCTGTTGCCTTTTTATAGTCCCCCGTTTTGAGGTGCGCCGTGCCCAGCCAGCCAATGGTTTCAGCAATCTTTTTTTCATCGCCTCTTGTGTAATAGAGAGACTGCTCAAGATACGGTATCACCTCGCGCCACCTTCCCTCACTGCTCATCGCCTCGGCGATCTTTATGTAGCTTTCACGGTTGTGTGGATACAGTTCAAAAAGTTTACTGAGGTGGTAATACATCGCGGGCGGATTACGCAGACGTTTGTTCAGGGCTGCCAGTTCAAAGTAGATCTTCCAGTCGGCAAGACCTGAATTTACGACGTCCTTTCGCCGTTCAACCACTGCTGCCGCAGACCCGACTTCACTGGTCACACTTGCTAGCTTGTCGTTAACGAAGTCCTTGAGCTCGCTGTAATTACTTTGCCCGGGAAATGGCGGCCGCTGAATCATGCTTTGCAGGCTCTTTATTTCCTGGATCGTGTCGTGATTCGGGAAGCCGACCCTGCTGGCGATTTCGACGCTCGGTAAAGGTTCGAAATCGTCGCGTGCAGTCACATGGCTCACGATCGAACGGGATATCCCTGCTGCCAGGATATGGTTTCCGGAGAAGCCATAATGTACGTGCTCCAGCAGCAGGTTCCAGCCGGGCTGAAATGGTTGGCTCGCTTGCTCAAAAGCAGCGGCGCTATCGATAAAGCTGAATTCGCTATTGTCGATGCTGGCGGCAACTTTTTGAATGGTCTGATTAATCGTGGTGTCAGCGCGAAATCGCAGTGCGTCCAGATCCAGGGCACGCTCATAATGAGTTTTAGCCTTTTGAACGTTGCCAAGGTTTTCGTAGGTTGTGGCGAGCGTGAAGTGGGTATCGGCGTATTCCGGATCTATCTCTAATGCTGATTGAAAATGCGTAACAGCGTCACTCCAGTTCTCCTTGCCCGCGTTTTCAGCTCCCGCACGCGTGAAGGCACTCCATTTCTCGAGCTGTTCCTGTGACAGGCCCGGGGTGTGAACGGACAGGAACGGCGCGGAGTTTCGGAGGTTCACGGGCACTGAGGACAGTAGTACATGCATTCCCTTGTCACGAAGCGTCTCGATGATGTCTACGAGATTTTTCTCATAGTGGCCATACACACCTTCCATGCGAGGGTCATCGTGTGACACGCCGTGGTTGGTGAACATCTGCATGCCTTCCCACTCTAGATCCTCTTCTGCATCGGTTGGTTTGAATTGCAGAAGGACGCTGTCCATGGCCTGCCAGATTCTTGTGCGTTTTAATGCCTGAATACTTCGGATCAACGTCATGTTCGCGAGGAAATTCTGATTGAATGTGCCAGGGCCATACGGGCCAACAACCTCGTTGTTACCCATCAAGATAACGGCAAAGTCTGCGGAACCTTCGGGAATCGACCTCGCAACCTCGTAGACCACGTGGGAATTGACCGACGTCATCGCCGTATTAATCACTTCGATTTTTCGCGAGGACAGACCGGCCCTGAGCTGGGCCGCCAGGAGCCTGTCAATACCGTGGTTCTTATGGGGGACGCCCTGCGCTGCAGATCCCCCTAAAACGTAGACTCGGATCACATCGGGACCACGCGCCTCGGCGAAAGTATTTTCCGGGGGACCGATATTCAGCGACGGCGGAAAGAACTGGTCAGCGAAGTCGGGATTCTCCTGGTAGTGAGGTTGACCGTTGATCTCAATTTTATGGAAATAATCGAAAGAGGTCCCAACGCCAACAGCCACGAGGCTGAACTCGAGCAGAACGAAGAACAGTAGTGGGATTACGATGATTGTAATGAAGGAGAAGACAACTTTTTTTGCGTCGGGCACGGAGTTTTATCCTCTTGCCACCGCCTGAATCCGACGGCCATGGGTAAAACGATTGCGTTCTTTAACAGAGACCAGCTGAACGCGCATGGAGATATTAATCAACATCTTAGGTGTTTCTACCTGTCCTGTTAAGTGCAAAGAAGTTCTCTTCTCCAAACGCACCGGAATCGCTTAGAATCGAATACTGTTCAACATCACCTGGTGTCCGGGCAAAGTCTCGAGACACTCGGTGCATCTAAGGACAATAGGGGATAGTTTTGAAGAAAATCGAGGATTGGAAGGGGGTGGATCGAGCGATTTTCGAGAACGAGATCTTTCCCGCGAACCGGCCTGTCGTGCTGAGAGGTCTGCTCCGAAACTGGCCGGCTGTTCAGGCGGGCTGTCAATCGCAAATGGGCGTCGTCAGCTACCTTAAGCGATTCGATAAGGGGGGAATGGTCAGCGCAATGATCGGTCCACCAGATATAAATGGCCGCTTCTTTTATTCCGACGATTATCAGGGCTTCAATTTCGGGTCGAGAAACGTTTCGATCAGCACCGCACTGGACACCCTTGTGTCCCTGGCCGAGGATCCGCAACCGCCCGCTATCGCACTGCAGGCAATCCCCGTTGGGGATATCATGCCGTCGTTCCTCGTGGACAACACAATGCCCCTGCTTGACAGTGACATCGCGCCGCGGGTTTGGATGGGTAATCGATCAATGATCGCAACCCATTTCGATAACAATCACAATATTGCGTGCGTTGTCAGCGGCAGCAGGCGATTTACTGTTTTTCCACCCGAACAAGTCGCCAACCTCTATATCGGACCGCTCCTGAGAACACCGGGAGGATCGCCAATCAGCGTCGTGGACCTGCGTGAACCGGATCATGAGAAATTCCCGCGGTTCCGCCAGGCCCTTGAGTCGGCCCAGGAGGCGGTTCTCGAGCCGGGAGATGCTATTTACATTCCGATTCTATGGTGGCACGGCGTGGAATCGCTCGACTCACTGAACATCCTTGTCAATTACTGGTGGAACGACGCCATTTCGGCGCATCATAAACCGATCCTCAGCCTGATTCACAGCATTGCCGTAATGTCCGGGCTACCCGCCGTCCAACGCGAAGCGTGGCGCACGTTTTTCGATCATTTCGCATTCCAGACAGATGGCGATCCCGGAGCTCATTTGCCTGCGGATCTGCGAGATGTTCTGGGTGATCTTTCTGCGGAAGACAGGGGTCAGGTCATCGCTTTCATAGCGGATCGCCTGAAGCACCAGGTCGGATAGGAGGTGAGGGACGCTGATCGCCGCGGTGTCTGATGGACTCTAGGCTGTTGCAGTCGGGCAGTAACGGTTGATGAATTCCTGGTGGGTGGGCAACTGGCTTAGCACGGTGTCCACCTTCTGGCGCTGGATTTGCATGAACTGGCGAAGCTCCTGATCACCCATCATATCCACGATCGGGTGATAGCTCTGCGGTTCGAGACCCTGTCCCAGCATCACCTGGAGCCAGCTGTTCTCCTGGAAGATATCCCCTACCGCATTGAACACGAGACCCGTATCACGGAAAAGATCGAGGCGATGCTGAAGACTGTCAGGAATGTCCATTTCGCGACAACGACGCCAGAACTCGGAATCCGTTCGCTCTGTGACATGGTAGTGCATGATGATGAAGTCCCGGATAAAGCGGAACTCAGTGTCCATCTGGCGATTGAACTCTTCCCTGTCTGAGTCGACGATGCCGCCGTAGGGAAACATCTGCAACAGCCGAACCACGCCTCGCTGGATCAGATGAATACTGGTGGATTCCAGTGGCTCGAGAAATCCTGCTGCCAGGCCAAGACCAATGCAGTTTCGATTCCAGTGTTTAACCCGCTGCCCCGTGCGAAAGCGCAACGCTCTGGGTTCTGTGATGACCTTACCTTCAAGATTACCGAGCAGCGTGTCCCGGGCTTCATCGTCACTCATGAATTCACTGCAATAGACCAAACCATTGCCAACGCGGGTTTGCAATGGAATACGCCACTGCCAGCCGCTCTCTCTGGCAATAGAGCGTGTATAAGGTATGGGCTCACCAACCGATGTGGTCTGCACCGCTATGGCCCGATCGCAGGGAAGCCAGTGAGTCCAATCTTCAAATTCGGTTCCCAGGGTCTTGTCCATCAGCAGGCTGGCAAAACCGCTGCAGTCGACAAACAGATCCCCTTTCACCGCCTGTCCTGATTCCAGTACCACTTCGGAGATGTCACCAGCTTCGGTCTGACGCACCTCAACTATTTTGCCCTCAACCCGGGTGACGCCATCCTGTTCCGCAATTTGTCGCAGGTACTTGGCGTAACTTGTGGCATCAATATGGTAGGCATAACTCAGCTCATTCTGCTGCAGCAGGCCAAACCTGCTTGCTCTCGCGGCCATCAGCTCCGGAGAGTAGTGACTAAAGTCTTCAGCAAAGCCAAGCGTTTTGGCTTTGAGCCAGAAGTGCTGAAAGCCTGCTGCCCAGCAGCCCTGACCTGTGAAGCCAAAGGCATGGATATAGTCGTCGCCGATTTCCCGCCAGTTTTCGAAACAGATGGCCAGCTTGAAGGTGCCCTGCACCTTGGATAGAAAATCTGCCTCATCAATTTTCAGCAGCCGATGCAGCGTTCTAAAAGGCGGTATGGTCGCCTCACCTACGCCAACAGTGCCGATGGCATCAGATTCCACCAGCACCACGTTCAGGTTCGCCCCGATTAACTTGGCAATAGAGGCCGCCGCAGTCCATCCTGCAGTACCTCCACCGACAACGACAACATTCCGTATTTTTGCAGCTGACATAGGAGTTTCGCCTTACAACAATTTGTCTCTTAGCATCTTACGGATTTGCCGTGCGGTCTGCTCATCAATGGGATTTAAAACGCCACGCGCAGCTTCCGGAATGTGTTTAAAGTTGTCCGGGTCCGGATTGAATACATAATAATCAAACAACTCTTGCCACTGTTTTCTCTGAGCTTCAGGTAGGTCTCGAAGACCCAGCATCGCATGCTGCAACACGCTTAGAGGCGGCCCCATGTAAGATGGCGAGTTGCGCCACCAGTAGTTCACCAACACGTTGAAGGCATCCAACGCTTCCATGTGATGCCACCACATACTGGGAACGATGAGTGCATCACCGGGTTCCAGCACTGACATCTGGGCGGTTTTGATTGCCTCCCGGAATTTCGGGAAGCGCTCATAATCAGGCGCATCAAAGTCCACCAGGCTAATAGGCTGTCCTGCTGGCGTGAAGTCCAGCGGCCCAACATAAAGATTCGGTAACTGCTCCGGCGGAAACAGAATGACTCGCCGGTGCCCCGCGACCACGCAGGCAATATTGGAGGGGAAATCATAGTGGGCGGATACCCGACTTTGATTGCCGATCCAGATGCTGACCAACGGTCCCAGATGTTGAATCGGCAAATCATTTTCTTCCCGGAATCCCGGCAGCCAGTGATCCACATTGGTGGAACCGACATACAGTGACGGTGGTGAGGGCAGATCAACATGAGACCGGGCCTGCTGCACGGCTTCCTTAAGCGCCATCCGCCGATACTCAAAATTGAAGGCGGTCATGTCCTCGTTGTAGAAGATCCGGCCAGCTGCTTCAGGAGAAGCATAGAGAGCGGTGACCGCATTGCCTGAGTCAAATCCCCGCAGGTAGTCTATGACCTGGTCCGTTGACTCAACGCCATGTTTAACGGCGGGCCAGTGCGAGGCCAACCCTCGGATGACCATGGGCTGATCAGACGTCAATAGGTCATCACTGAGATCGGCGACAGTGATGTCGTGTGTCTCTGCAATGGTCTGACTGATTTCGTTCAGGACATGCTGACCGGTCATATGGTTACCCAGGTCTCTCTCTACAGCCGGAGCCGGTTGCGTCTTTCGATAATGTCACGCATCCGGGACAATGATGCGACGGCCATGAAGACAGGTTGCAGGTAACCAGCCTGATTGAGCGACTCCAACACGTCTCCCTTCAGCTGATAAAGCCGTTCTTCGGCAATGCAGTAAAAACCCTGCACGCTCTCTTTGCGGCCATCATTAAAGGCTATATCCAGGGTGATCTGCTCCAACAGTTCGTGTTTGAGCAATGTGTCAATAAATCCACGGCTGTGTTGCAGACCTCGATGCAGCTTGTCCAGCAGTGCAATTTTCTGATTAAGAAACTCTGTAGCTCCACCCTCGGCGTCAAACAGTGCTTCCCCTTCGTCCTGACTGACTCGCGGGTGTTTGAGATCGAGTGAGACCACCGGGGCTTGTTTGTCGTCCTCGCCACCTGTTGCAATCAGAAACGGCTGACGCTGCATCACGGCAGGAACATACGAGGCATCCCAGGTGTCGTCCTGTAAAAACAGATTCTGATCAGCTTCAAAACCCAATACAGCAGCGGCAAAAAAGCCGCCGGTGTTCGGATCCTTGGTAAACAGGATGGGATAACAGCCCTGAATGTCCCTGAACTCCATGGGGTAGGTCATCGCGTACATGACTGCGTCACCCAACGCTGCGCCGTAGCCTGTTTTAATTCGCAGTTGTCGATGTTTTTCCTTGTTCAGGACTTCGTACTGACTCATATGAATACTCTTCTCACTTACCCGCTGTTTACAGTTTCTGAAATCCAAACTCTCTGACTTTGTTCAGCAATTCCCTGTTGCCTGGCAAAGCCTGCCTGAGCTGTGTGGCCCTGGCAGCATTCTTCCGGAATAGCTCTGCTGCCTGACGTTGGCTCTGCTGGTAGCTACGGGTCTGCCGGGGCATTGTTTCGAACCCCATGCCATACAGAATGTATTGATAGCTCGCGGTGGGAAACAAGTCATCGACCGCTCCGGCATCCTGATGCCAGGGACTCCGAAAGCGCCACAACGAAAGCTGTTCACTGAGCTTCTCCGGAATCGATGCGGCGGCGCGATTGTCCTGCCAGTACGGAGAGTCATTGCGAGCGCTCAGGACATAGTGCAGTTTCAGAAATTCGACGATCTGATCCCAGTGACGCAGAAACTTCTGGTTGTATCGTTTGGCAACAATATCCATGACGTCACGTGTCGGGGGCAGCTGCTCGGCAATCATCCCCGCAGCCAGTTCGATCATCACCAGCGCTGAAGCTTCCAGCGGTTCGATAAAGCCTGACGACATGCCAATAGCAACACAGTTCCTGTGCCAGAACTCTCGCCGGTGACCGGGCTGAAACGGAATCTTCCGTGGCACCAGGCCGGCCGCCGCCTTGTCTCCAGCTGTTTCTTTGATATAGGCGAGCAGCTGAGCGGTGGCCTCATCTTCCGAGATATGAGCGCTTGAATACACGTGGCCGGTGCCACGGCGCGTCGGTAATCCAATGTCCCAGATCCAGCCGGCCGTTTGCGCCGTTGAATGCGTGCAGGACTGAATGGGCTGCTCGTCTTCAGTGTATGGCACCTGTGCTGCCAGAGCCGTGTCATTGAAAAGATTCGCCTGTCGCGACTGAAATGGGACTTTGAAGTGCTCGCCCAGCAGCAGGCTCTTCGTCCCGGTGCAGTCGATGAACAGATCGCCGGCTATGTCACCGGCACGGTCGGTTGTGACAGACAGGATGTCTCCGCTCTCAGTCGCATTGATTTGCGACACATTCGCCTTGATGTGCTTTACACCGAGCTTCTCAGTACAGTGCTGACGCAGCAGTTCAGCAAATTTTCCAGCATCCAGGTGATAACCATAGTTCACCACAAACGCGTATTCCGGCGTCGTGATTTGCTTGGGGGCAAGGCAGTCCGAAAATAGTGCGGTCTGTGCCGTCACAGCATCCGCAAATTGAGGTGCGTCAGCCAGCGCCAGCCAGTGAGGTGCAAGGTTGGTCTCAGCGTAGTCGATGGGGACGGTAAATGGATGGGTGTACGTATCTCCGCTGCCCGTATGCCAGTTGCGGAACCAGGTGCCCTGTTTGAAACTGGCGTCACATTCCCGGAGAAAGTCAGTCTCAGACAGTCCAATGCGTTGCAGGGTCGCCCGCATGGACGGCCACGTGCCTTCACCCACGCCAATAGTCGGCACATCCGGTGATTCAATCAGCGACAGTTCGAATGGATGCTCTGCCTGTGAGTCAATGCGATGTTCCGCTGCAATAACTCCGGCAGTCAGCCAGCCGGCACTGCCTCCACCGACTATGACTATTCTGGAAATCCGGTCGTTCATATGACCGTTAGTATCCCACAAAGCCGGGGCCTGAGTAGGCAGTTGCGCTAACGGTAATTGCGGTACAAATCGGTCGGAATCGCTTACTAGGAGCGTCGCCTCACTTGCCCGACAATCTCCGAATATCTCGAGACGCACCATTTGAGGCGGACGTCGTCAATGCCGCGTAAGCCTGCAGCGCAGCGCTGACTGTCCGGTTTCTCTCTTTCGGTTGCCAGGCAGCCGTTCCACGGTCTTCCATGGCCGCGCGTCGCTGCTCGAGCTCCTCATCGGATAGCTCAACGTTGATCGCCCGCTGCGGAATATCTATCGCAATAATGTCGCCGTCCTGCAGCAGCCCGATCGCTCCGCCTTCCGCGGCTTCCGGCGACACGTGG
>Ga0224504_10000936_pt1 | contig 13079 bp, 13 predicted proteins | sample SF_Oct11_sed_USG_3_FD_170160 | JGI IMG/M metagenome (GOLD analysis project Ga0224504, IMG submission 170160) | Sediment microbial communities from San Francisco Bay, California, United States - SF_Oct11_sed_USGS_24 | ecosystem: Environmental > Aquatic > Marine > Sediment | place: USA... | reverse complement strand
GAGTGCCGTAGCCGAGTTCGGACGCAATTTTCAATTCGCGTTTTTCACCAACAAGCATGCAGGCGACACCAAGATCCCAACCACGGATCACCTGGCCGGCATCAATCTGGAACTGGAATGGATTTACTCCGCCAGACGACCAGATTTCCTCGCCACGTCCATCATTTGCGGTTTCGTCGTATAACCAGAGCGTAGTATGCACATCAGCATAATCCCCGCTCTGGGCAGCGCGACCATAGCCCGGCCTGACAATCGTCGCTGTGAGGCCATCCTGAATTTCAACGACTCCGCTTTCATCAGGCTGCGGACAGGCGACATCAACCGTAGTCGCCGACTGCTCCTCGACAGCGGACTCCTCCTCCTTCTGACCGCATGCGGCGACCAGAACTGCGACGCCCAGTGCCAAGTATAACTTGCCCTTTATCATTCGTTTTTGTCCTCGAAGTCCAGTGATGCTGAATTGATGCAGTATCGCAGACCGGTTGGTTGCGGGCCATCTTCGAAAACGTGCCCCAGGTGAGCATCGCAGGCCGCACACACGACCTCGACCCTTGCCATGCCATGCGATTCATCTGTTTTCGTCCGCACAGAGTCTCCAGCCAACGGCAACCAGAAACTTGGCCAACCCGAGCCCGAGTCATACTTGTTCTCCGAGCTGAAGAGCGGCGTATCGCAACAAACGCATCGATACGTGCCATCTGCCTTGTGGTCGACAAATTTTCCGGTAAACGGTCGCTCCGTCGCCGAGCACTGTGTGACCTGGAATTGCTCCGGACTGAGCCGGCCACGCAGGCCTTTGTCGTCCCGGTTACTCATCCGTCGCACCTGATTCGATATCGAGCAACAGCTTGTTCATACGGTGTACATATTCGGCAGGGTTCTCCAGCTGCGAGCCCTCGGCAAGTAGCGCATGGTCCAGCAAGATATGTGACAACTCACCAAAACGATCATCTTCAGACTCTGCCGATAAACGTCCAACCAGAGGATGATCCACGTTGATTTCCAGAATCGGCTTCGATTCCGGGATTTCCTGCCCGCTCGCTTCCAGCATGCGGCGCAGTTGCGGATTCAGATCGTCATCACCCGCGACCACACAGGCCGGCGAGTTTACGAGACGCCGACTGACATTAACAGCCTCAACGCGATCGCGCAGGGCCCGTTTGACCTTCTTGAGTAATGCCTTGTGCTCCTTGTTCATCGCATCCTGGCTGACGGAGCCGTCGCCGTCAGGCAGGTCCAGGGCCGAGCGGCCTATGTCAACGAGCGCCTTGCCTTCGTACTCGCCAAGTCCATCGACCAGCCAGGGGTCAATACGGTCGGTCAGCAACAACACTTCGATACCGCGTTCACGCAGTTGCTCGAGGTGCGGGCTCGCAAGCGCTGTAGCGTAGTTTTCGGCGAGAATGTAATAGATCTTGTCCTGGTCGTCTTTCGCCCGGCCGATATAGTCGTCAAGCGACTGATCCTGAGCTTCGCTGCCCGAGTGAGTCGATGCAAAGCGCAGCAGTTTTGCGAGCTTCTCTTTGTTCGCGAAATCCTCGACGACACCCTCTTTGAGTACCTGGCCGAATTCTCCCCAGAACCTGGCGTAGTCATCACCCTTCGCCAGTTTGCCCAGCATGTCGAGCACGCGTTTTGTCAGCGCACTGCGCATCGCGGTGAGTTCGGGGTTTTGCTGCAGAAGTTCTCGGGAGACGTTCAGGGGCAAGTCAGAAGAATCGACAACACCTTTTACGAATCGTAAGTAAAGAGGAAGAAACTGCTCCGCATCGTCCATGATGAAGACGCGTTGCACGTACAGTTTCAGGCCGCGAGGCGCCTCGCGATTCCAAAGATCGAACGGCGCGGCCGACGGAATATACAGGAGGCTCGTATACTCGCGCTTGCCCTCCACCCGGTTGTGGCTCCACGTTAACGGATCAGTGAAATCGTGGGAAAGGTACTTGTAGAATTCCTTATATTCATCCTCCGACACGTCAGTCCGTGAGCGCGTCCACAGCGCTGTTGCCGAATTGACGATCTTGGTCTCTTCTTCTCCCGCGGTGTGCAGGGAAACCTTGAACCCGATGTGGTCGGAGTACTTTCGAATGAGCGATTCAATTCGATATGGCTCGGCAAATTCTGCCTCATCTTCCTTCAGATGCAAGGTAACGCGCGTGCCGCGCTCTTCGAGTTCGATGTCCTCAATGGTGAATTCTCCCTGTCCATCGGACTCCCAGCGTACGGCCTGATCGGCACCCGCGCGGCGCGTATCAACTGTCACTTTGTCAGCAACAATGAACGCGGAATAGAAACCGACACCGAATTGCCCGATCAGCTGTGCGTCGTGCTGTTGATCGCCGGTCATTTGCTCCAGGAATTCGGCCGTGCCCGAGCGAGCGATGGTGCCGAGGTTGTCGATAAGCTCCTCGCGAGACATGCCGATTCCGTTGTCCGTCACAGACAGCAGGCGCTTTTCCTTATCGACGTTAATGTGAATCGCCAACTCGTCTTCGCCGAGCAATTCAGGTTGCGCCAGCGCCTCGAAGCGGAGCTTGTCTGCCGCATCGGACGCATTCGAGATCAGCTCACGAAGGAATATTTCCTTATTACTGTAAAGAGAGTGAATCATCAGCTTTAACAGCTGACGTACCTCGGTTTGAAACCCTAACGTCTCGCGCTTGTCGCCCACGCCGAATATCTCCTGTCCAAAGGCAGACACCATAGGGGCTGGACGGCTAATTTCAAGCCCGGAATCGGATCAGGGTCAGTTATTCAGGCGACGGATGCCCATTTTTTCGACGGAACGGTCACGGACCGGTACAGCAGGATCACAAAGAGCATCGTGGAAGTTGCCAGTGCAATTGGTGGATGCAATAGCGCAAGCCCGATAGCAGCGGCCGCAACAGCGGAAATCATGGCAATTGAGAACAACCTTAGCAAGGTCCTGCGCAGCCTCTCCCAGACGAGTCCGGCTGCACCGTAGAGATCATCAAACTCATCAAAGTACTGAAGCAGGAATTCCATGTCGGTTGTTACCTGACGATGGTCAGAACGGTTGCTGCGCTTTCAGTGTCATCGCCTGCAGTATCCGTTTCATTCAGTGCAGCATTGTTCGACTCTTTGGCATACGTGATTGCACGATGAAAAAGCTCCCAGCGCTGGCGTGCCGATTCGTTCTTGAATGTCTCGCTCGGAAAATCCGTTTTCTCGTTTTTGTTTGACATACTTTTGGGCATTGATCGTCTTCAGTAATTGCGACTATAGGACCGCCAATTAGCCTGAGCCGTGAGGCAGTTCACAGCTTCCTCCACAAATACTTAACGAACGCTAAAAATGCCTGAAAACCCGACGCAGTTCCGCATTTCCTGGCGCCCTGGATCACAGTTCCCTGACCACGCGTTTACTTGACCCTGAAAACAACAACGCCGGCGATTGCCGGCGTTGATTAACAAAATTCATGTGGATGTCAGTCCTTCTCATCATTGGACTCTTTCGTCCAATTACGGCGAACCTGATCCGTCCAGTTCCGATAGCCTCTCCAGGTATACAGCGACGGATCGATACTCGAACGGCGATCGCGGGGCACCGGTGCTTTCGATATCCAACGGCGATATTGCTGCCAGCCATCGGCATCATTGGCTGCTGGTTCGTTGACGGGAACCGTCGTGTCTTTTACCTTCGGCTCCTGCTCAGCATTCGCACCGAATCCCTGGTTCCACTTCATGTGTTTACTTTCTGGCATTGGTTTGCTCAGTCATTCCCTATGAGCAAATACTAAGCATGGAACCTGATGAATCACAGGAACTGCATCACAGATGTTGGTTCCTTTTTTTCCTTTAAAAACAGAGTATTAACTTACCTTTTTACTTAATCACGTAACACGGTTCGTAATCTCCGCGTGAAATCTTCATACGATGCTGGGCAACGAAGCCACTCAGCAATTCGTCCATCAGACCCATGATTCGCTCCGAACCATTGATTTCGAACGGCCCTTTTCGCTCGATGATTTCAGCCGTGTCTTCACGCACGTTGCCCGAAACGATGCCTGAAAATGCCCTGCGCAAATTCGCAGCAAGCTTATGTGTGGGAAGCCCTTCATTTATAACAAGATCGCGCATTGCTTCATGCGTTGCGACAAACGGTTGCTGAAACTCATGGTCGATTGTCAGGCTCCAGTTGAAATAGTAGGCGTCTCCGTGCCTCTTACGAAACTGCAGCACTTCTTGCAGACCCTGCTTCATCTGGCGAGCAACCTCGCGCGGGTTGTCGATGATGATTTCGTAACGGCGCTGGGCATCGGCCCCGAGCGTTGCCCGGACGAATTCATCGATTTGCCGGAAATAGGGCTCTGCCGACTCCGGGCCGGTCATGATCATCGGAAAAGGCTGATTTTCATTGTCCGGATGCAGAAGCACACCAAGCAAGTACAGGATTTCCTCTGTGGTCCCAACTCCACCCGGAAACACGATAATGCCATGCCCTGTACGTACGAAGGCTTCAAGGCGTTTTTCCATGTCGGGCATGATAACCAGTGCGTTTACGATCGGGTTCGGCGATTCGGCGGCGATGATGCCGGGCTCCGTGATACCAACGTAGCGGCTGCCACGAATGCGCTGCTTGGCATGGCCGATCGTGGCGCCCTTCATCGGGCCTTTCATCGCGCCCGGACCGCAGCCGGTACAGACATCGAGGCCCCGCAACCCGAGCTCATACCCGACCTGCTTGGAATAATCGTATTCCTCGCGGCTTATCGCGTGCCCCCCCCAGCAAACTGCCATATTGACGCTCGCCGGAAGCGTCAGTAGTCGGGCATTACGGACAATGTGAAATACCGCGTTGGTTATGCCATCCGACGTCAACAGATCGAAACGACCACTGTCAAGAATCTCGTTTCGCGTGAAAACAATGTCCCGGAGCACCGCCGACAAAAGTTCTCGCGTACCACGAATCATCTTGCCATCGACAAATGCATTAGCTGGCGCATTCTTCAGGGACACCTTGAGGCCGCGATCCTGGCGAATAAAGCCAACCTCGAAATCGCGATACATCCTGAGCAAAGCACGCGCATCGTCCGAGTGGCTGTCCGCATTCAGTACAGCCAGCATGCAGCGGCGCAAAAGCGGATACAGTCCACCGGACCCACTGCTCTGCAGCTGATCGACTTCAAATCGTGACAGAACTTCGAGGCTGCCCTCAGGCCAGACCTCGGCATCAATGAACTCGCGGTTCATTCAGGGCCGGATTTCGATAGGCGTGTTCTCGCCAGTCATGAGCCAGATATCGATCATGTCGGAGTTGGACACGGCGATGCAGCCATTGGTCCAATCCTGGGTCCGATAGTAGGTTTCGGACCGGGTCGGAACATTGGGTTGCCCGTGAATCATGATCGCGCCACCCGGGTTCACGCCCAGCTCACCGGCCTCGCGTCGATCGCCTGCATCAGGATAAGAGACGCGAATCGACAGGAAGAAATCGCTATTCGGATTGCGCGCGTCAAGGTAGTACTTGCCTTCAGGCGTCTTGAAATCGCCTTCACGTTTCTTGTCCCCGACAGGCCGAATGCCCAGGGCGATCTTGTATGTCCTGAATGCCTTGCCACCCTGGATGAGGTGCAGCTGGCGCGCTCCTTTTTCGATGACGACCTCGTCAGCCACAGGAAACTCGCTAGCCTGCATCAGGCCCGGCAGGAGCAGAGATATCAGTGCGACCGCAAGAGATTTCATGACGGCAAGCCTAGCAAAACTCGGATGTTTGAAAAAAGGACTAATTCACACTACACGTTACGGCCGGCGATCCAGCCGATCGCAAAACCGATGCCACCGGCTACCAGTGTATAAGCCGGCAGGTAGCGAAAAACCCGGTCCGGGTACTCCGCATCGCTGAACATGTCGTTCAGGTTGATCGAATACGCATAGTGCAGGTACGTATTCAACCCCAAGGCAGGAATCGCGAACCCCAGCGTGCCGAGCGGCATCCGCATGCCCCCGCCGGACCAGCGCCCTCCACCACGATGCAAGGTCAGCAAGGACAGGCCAAGCAGCACGGCGAGCGGCAGGAGATTGCGTAGCAACCACGGGCCGCCTTCCTGCACGTCACCAAACCAGAATGCCGCGGCGACCGCCAGCAGGAGAACCGGAAGAAAGCGCACTGCGAGGTATTTGTGGCGCGGATCCATCAGGTATTGCCAGCAGCCGTCAGAATCGGGATTTGTACTTTCGTGCCCGGCTGCACGTTGTGCATGTCGAGTTCCGGGTTGTACTGGCGAAACAGCCAGACCGGAACATCGTATTTGCGCAACGTAATAACCCAGATCGATTCCCCTCGTTTAATGACGTGCTCGACTACATCGCTGATAACGTGCCTGCGAAAGAAGCTGTCCTGCTGCGTACGATGATAAGCAATGCGCCGCTCTTCAAATGCCTTGGCGTTCACGGTGCCGAGATCCAGTCGAATTCGCTGGCCAACATCCACTGGCGCCCTGAACGCCAGGCCGTTCAAATCACGCAGGCGCTGCGTCTTGATCTCCAGCCAGTCACCGTAGTGCCCGAGCGTCTCGAGCGGCTGAACCTCAATTGTGCCGTCGGATGCAACAGAATAGTCGCTCGGGTCAGACAGCAACGCTGTCTGGGCAGGAAGCGGCGAAGGGCTGGCAAGCTCATCTGCCATCGCGGCAGGCTCCATTTCTTCAACTTCTGGCTGCGGCTCGGCAGTCGAGACGGCCGCTACGATCACGGGCTCGATGGCAGGCGGCTCCGCGGCGGCAGGCTCCGCCGGTGCCGTGGCAGCGGGCAGTGGGCCAGCGGCAGGCAGGCGCAAGCGTTGCCCCGCACGAATACGATGGCTGCTGTTCAGCTGGTTTAACGCGACCAGCGTAGAAACGCGCGTATCGTAGGTCTCGGCAATTTGCGACAACGTGTCGCCACGAGCTACCGTGTGGAACATGTCCGGCAGTTGCTTCGAAAATGTTGCTGTGTCGGGTAAACCCGCGACCAGCGCATCGAGAGAACCATTCACGGACGCTGCGGGCAGCCGGAGTTCATAGTCTCTGGGCAGGTACTTGCTGCCCTGCCATACAGTAGCCTGCAATCCAGGATTGTGTTTAGCAATGTCCTTTTGAGAAACCGTGAGCCCATCGCTCAGTCCATCCACCGATACGTAAGTCGGCAATTTGACGGTTGCATAGACGGTTGGTTTTTCGGGTACTACGTCAGGAAAGTACGTTGCGACATCCTGGTCCACTTTCCTGGCCGCAAGAAACGCCACGTAGAAATTACGTGACGCGAAGCCGAAGGTTCTGCCGTTGTATTCTCGGAGAATGTCAACATACGCCGTATCGCCAAATTGCCGCATAGCACGCCGCACTCCGGCGAGACCGTGGTTATAGGCCGTGATCGCCATGGGCCAGTTGCCCGTGATCGAGTAATTGTATGCAAGCAAGCGGCCGGCGGCGCGCGTCGACGCAAAGGGATCATTGCGTTCATCAACAACATGGTCGACGCGCATGTAGCGGCGCCCCGTACTGCGCGTAAATTGCCAGATCCCCGATGCGCCGACATGCGATCGCGCATCGGGATTGTACGACGATTCGACATGCGGCAGAGCCGCTAAGTCTGTTGGTACGCCGAGTGCCGTGAATTGCTCGTTGATGTAATCTCGCCAGCGCCCCGCACGCTCAAGTCCCTCTTTGAAACGGTCGCGAAGTCCGTGCTGGTAGCGAATACGCTTCACGGCCGCGGAAAGCGTTTCATTCGAAACGTCATCTGGCCACAGAGATAATACACGCGCTTCTTCCGCACTCAGGTTCTCGCGCTTGCCCGATGCAAGTGTGCGCAGGACACCTTGAAGCTGCTCGCGCCGCTTGTCGACCCGTCGGTTTCGTTCACGCCGCGATGTCTTCTCGGGCATATCAAGCCGGTCATAGACGACGTCCAGGTTCCGATTGTCATGCAGCACGCCCTCGTCGACCGAATACTGCGTGAATATCGACACCCAGAAATCGACATCGGGCTGCAGTTCCGGCGGCTGAGGAAATAAATCGCTGGCGCTGACGATCTTCGTCAGGAAAAGTGTTGCAACCAGCAGGAAACAACGAATACTTGTCATTTGAGTTAGTTCAGGTTTCAATCGCAAACTATTGAATGGTTCATGGAAATTCTCGGCATTGTGCCGTATTTTTAAGAAATATATGAGCGCACTTTGCCATCAAACTTTTTTGCCCCTGCGCATTGGCCCGTTTCTGGCCTGCTTTTGCCTGTTTGTGAGCCCACATATCGCGCTGGCCGGAGAAACGGCGGTCGAGCCGTCCGGCAGCGGCGTGGACATGCTCCAGGATTCGACCGACGAGGACGACGCTCGTTCCAGTGAAACATCGGCTGCTGCCGAGAAACTCGTCGATGCGGTGCCGGCTCACGAACATGATGTGCCATTGGCGGACGCTGTCACCACCGCAGAAGGCCTGGCTGAACCGCTGCAGTTACTGGATTCTGAAATAGCGCCCGGATCGTCGCAGCGTCTGGCCTGGTCGGCAACCGAACTGTTTGAAGGCGTGCCCGTTTCAACACCCGTACTGGTCGTCAATGGCAGGCAACCCGGGCCAATTCTTTGCCTTACCGCGGCCGTCCATGGCGACGAACTCAATGGTATTGAGATGGTACGTCGAGTGCTGCATGACATTGATCCGGACAAGTTGTCGGGCGCAGTCATCGGTGTACCAATCGTCAACGTGCAGGGTTTCCGCCGCGGGTCGCGCTACCTGCCAGATCGCCGCGACCTGAACCGATATTTCCCAGGTAACCCCAGTGGAAGCGCCGCCGCACGCATAGCATACGCCTTGTTCACCAATGTGATCGCGCACTGCGACGCGCTCGTAGACCTGCACACGGGTTCATTTGAACGCGCCAACCTTCCACAAATTCGAGCCGATCTCAGGAATCCGGACGTCGTCACTCTGACCCTCGGTTTTGGCTCGATGGTTGTCCTGCATAGCGAACCGACGGTCGGTACCCTCCGCTACGCAGCCACGTCGGCAGGCATTCCGGCGGTGACCGTAGAAGCCGGTGGACCGTCGCAGCTTGAGCTGGCTGAGGTCAAACATGGCGTCAAAGGCCTCGAAACCCTGTTGACGACATTGGACATGGTGAAAAAGATGCGCTTGTGGGGCGACCCCGAGCCTGTCTATTACCGTTCGTCCTGGGTGCGCGCCGACAACGGCGGCATCCTGCTCGCCGATGTCAGTCTCGGCAGTACGGTCCGTAAGGGCGACCTTCTCGGCACCATCACGGATCCGATGAGTAATGCGCGCAGCGAACTACGCTCTCCATTTTCCGGTCGCATCATCGGCATGGCGCGTAACCAGGTCGTCATGCCCGGGTTTGCCGCTTTCCATGTCGGCATCCAGGCCGACGATGTCGAAGCCATCGAGGGAGAGCAAGATCCGGCAGATCTCGCGCAAGAATCGCGCACTGGTGGTTACGTAGACGGCATGTCCGAGTAAACTGCCAGCTCATGGCGGGCAACACTTTTTCTGCATGAGCGAACGCAAACCCCTTTCAAGCTACTGGCAGCCAAAATACTGGCCTATCTGGATCGGTATGGCGCTACTGCGCCTTGTGTGCCTGTTGCCGCATCGCGCTGTACTTGCTACAGGTCGCGTCATCGGACGAATTGCGCACGCGACGGGCGGCACACGTCGCGCCATCGTGCGACGCAACATCGAGCTGTGTTTTCCTGAAATGACGGCAGAGGAGCGCGATGCGCTTGCTTACGAGCATTTCAAAGCATTAGGCATCAGCCTCATGGAACTGGGGCTGGGACGCTGGGCCAGCACGCGCCACCTGCAGTCAATTACGCAACTCAATGGTGTCGAACACGTGCAAGATGCGCTCGCATCCGGCAAGGGTGTCATTTTACTGAGCGCTCACTTCACGACACTCGAGGTCATGGGCCGGGTGCTTGCGGCCGCTGTTCCGCCATTCGACGCCGTGTTTCGCAAGAATCGCAGCGAATTCATGACCGAGCTGCAACGCAGCGGCCGCGAAATTTCGGCCGCAAATACAATTGAGAAACGCGAGATCAAGAAGATGATCCGCAGCCTGCGCAATAACCGAGCTGTCTGGTACGCTCCGGACCAGAGTTACAACCGCAAAGGCGCCGAGGTCATTACATTTTTCGGCGTGCCATCAATGCACACGACTGCTACGTCGACGCTTGCGCGCCTCGGCAATGCGGTAGCCATACCCTTCTTCCCGATGCGCAACGCTGACGGTACTTATACAAACACCCTGTATCCACCGCTCGAAGATGTGCCCAGCAAAGACGTGGTCGCGGACACCAAAAAATATGTCGCTCTTCTCGAGAACCACGTAAGAAAGTGCCCCGAGCAGTACTTCTGGATACACCGAAAATTCAAGGACCTGCCGGACGGCTATCCCGACTATTATTCCGATCTCGACGCATTGAAATAACCCTCCAGCAACTGCTCCCAGTTCGCCGAACGAAAATGCAGTTTTGGATCCAGCCCTATTATCTTTTGCAGTGACCGGTGCAGGCGGCTCAATGTTTCCTGTTGCCATGGTCCGGGCGCCTTTAGTGCACCCTTATCGAAATCGAGCATCCACACGAGGTCATCTGTATCGATCTGGATGTTATAAGCGTTCATGTCGGCATGGTATACGCCTGCCGCGTGAAACTCGTGGATAGCTGCACCCACCGATTGCCAGAACGCCTCATCGGGATTGTTGTCCGCAATGTACTGCGACAACGGCACGATGCCGGGCACTCGTACCGTGATGAGGTCCGCCGTGTAGAAAGTACCGCGTTGCACGTAGCGAGCCGCGGCTGGTCTTGGTACTCGCATGTTATTCGAGGCCAGCTTGTCGAGCAAACGCCACTCCATGAACGAGCGCGTTTTGTCCGCGCCGGAGAATATATAGGTATCCTTGACGAGCTTGCCAACGAGGCCGCCCCGCTCATAGTGCCGCAGCACAAACTGCCGCGGAACATTGCCGACGAACATCGTGTTGCCACGACCCCCGGAACGCAGGGAACCCGTCAGCAATTCGGCATGCAACCAGCCACTCGGCGTGAACCGCTCATCCGATATCTGGTTGATAACGGACTTATCGTATAGGATGGCGCCGGTCGCGGTCTTCTCGACAATTTCGGTCAACGGACCCTTTCCCAAAACACTTGCGTGCATGGATATTGCCTGATTTGAACCTGCAATCGAAGCCCGAGCACATTTGTGTCTTGCGCCTCTCGGCAATCGGCGACACGTGCCACGCGCTTGCCGTTATCCGCCGCATGCAGGACAACTGGCCCGACGCACGCGTTACCTGGATTATCGGCAAGACAGAAGCCGGGCTCATGTCCGATATTCCGGACATCGAATTCATTATCTTCGACAAGTCTCGTGGCCGAGCCGCCTACAAGGATGTGCGCGCGGCTTTGCGCGGCAAACACTTCGATATTGCGCTGTGCATGCACGCATCAATGCGCGCCAATCTGCTGATTCGTTCGATTCCCGCGACTATCCGGCTTGGGTTTGACAAGTCTCGGGCAAAAGACTTTCAGTGGCTCTTTACCAATCGACGCATCGACGCAGCACATGGCGAACACGCCATGGAAGCGATGATGGCGTTCGCAACGACTATCGGTGCCAAACAGACTGATCTGCGTTGGAACATTCCATTGTCCGACAGTGACAAGGCGTTCGCCGCCTGCTATCGCAGCGGCGACAAGCCGCTGGTCGTGATCAGTCCATGCAGCAGTCAGCGCGCGCGCAACTACCGCAACTGGAGCATCGAGAACTATGCTGCAGTGATCGCCCATCTCGAGTCACACCATCGAGCACGGGTGTTACTGACCGGCGGGCCATCCGACCTCGAAAAAGAATATGGTGATCGCCTCGCGGCAGGCAGCGATGCTGTGAATCTCGTCGGCCAATCATCACTCAAGCAGCTTGCGGCACTAATCTCTGCCGCTGACCTTGTGGTCTGCCCTGATTCAGGACCCGCTCACATGGCCACTGCCTTCGGCACAACAGCAATTGGGCTATATGCGACTTCAAACCCGCAACGAACGGGACCCTATTTGTCGCGAAAATACACAATAAATCGCTATCCTGACGCGATAAAGCGCTATCTTGGTAAGAATGACGCAGATCTCCGCTGGGGGCAACGGGTGCGGCACGCCAATGCAATGAGCCTGATCAAAGTAGAAGATGTCGTCCACAATATCGACATTTTCTTCGATGATCGAGAACTTTAGCCGCTTTTTAAAAGTATTTTCTGCAAGATAAGGTCAGGCTTGAGATCTTTCAGGCACCTCAGGTGACCCAGCGGGCACTCGCGCTCATAGCATGGGCTGCATTCCAGACCCAATCGATGAATATCGCGGCTTTTCGTGAGCGGAGGCGTGAATTTCGGCGAAGATGACCCATAAATACCGTGAACATGCGCCCCGGTTGCGGCGGCAATATGCATGAGTCCGGAGTCATTCGAGACGGCTTGTTCGCAGGCGGCCAGGAGGTCGACGACATCCTCGAGCGAGGTCTTGCCGCATAGGTTCAGAGCCTTGCTACCGCCGGCTATGGCGTCACCAGCGACGGCGTCTTTTTTGGACCCCAGGACCCAGACGGCAAATCCCTCCCGATCGAGGCTGGCAGCGAGGTCGGCAAAGTATTCATGCGGCCAGCATTTCGCGGGCCCATATTCGGCACCGGGCATCATGGCCACGATGCGGCGATCAGTCTCGACACCGAGTTCGCGCATAGCCTTCTGTTGGTTGTCTTTCGATACCGCCAGTTCGGGATACGGCAGGACATCAGGCAATATCTCGTCATTGTCCAGTCCGAGCGCAACAAAACGTTTAACGGTCTGGTCCAGCACTTCAGGGTCGAATCGACGCATGTCATTAATGACACCGAAACGCATTTCACCCCGGAATCCGGTACGTACAGAAACCTTCGCAAACCAGGGTATGAGCGCTGATTTATATGACCGTGGCAAGACGATTGCACGATCGTAGCGCGTATTTCGAAGTTCCTTTCCAATGCGCCGCCTCGTGCCGAGCCCGACTTCGCCATGCGCCGTCGCGGA
>Ga0224504_10000934_pt1 | contig 13087 bp, 19 predicted proteins | sample SF_Oct11_sed_USG_3_FD_170160 | JGI IMG/M metagenome (GOLD analysis project Ga0224504, IMG submission 170160) | Sediment microbial communities from San Francisco Bay, California, United States - SF_Oct11_sed_USGS_24 | ecosystem: Environmental > Aquatic > Marine > Sediment | place: USA... | reverse complement strand
ATCATTTCCTGCGTTTTCGCAGCGAATTTCTCGGGCTTGATCTTGTACGCTTCGTTCGAGAGGTTCTGCTCTCCCGCGCCATGCCAGTAGATCATCATGAAGAACATGAAGAGTCCCCAGAAGAACGCGATGATGATCCAGGTGAGTTCGACCTTGGCGATCGGTTGCTTCCACCAGTTTCGTTCAGTAGGCGGTGTTATAGCCATGGTTCAGCCCCCTGTTTAGTCCGCTATCGGTATCTGGGTGATCTCCATGATTCCCCAGATGATGTAGAACACTGTCGGTACCGCGATGCCGAGGAATAAGAGCAGGAACGGGTTATCCAAGAGGCGTTGCATGAACGGAAGTTGTTCTTCGTCCTGCAAGCCCTCGTCTTCTGATTTGTGTTCTTCTGTCACGATCTATCCCCCAAGAGTGTTTCCGGTCAGATGGCTGATGAGCGCGAAACTCGTCATAGCCAGCGTCAACAGGATGCTAAAGAACACGAGCGACCGATATTGGAAGCGCCGGCCCGCGGTCACTTCCACCCGCTCCAGGATCCAGTCTGACAACAGGTACAAAAAAACTGCAGCCAGCGTGAAGAAGACAATGTTCATAAGCGACCTGCTGTTGCGGCCCACAAACGCACCGCTAATCCAGATCTTGGACCCGCCTTGGCAGCGGCTCCATGATCTAGGTCAAGAGGAGCAAGTCAGTCGTACGGTCTCAGCCCGGCACGGCTATGGACGAACACCAGGCGATCGTCGACGGTCAGGATGCCGTCGCAGCGGACGAGAATCTCGTATTGATCTAGATCAGGGCGACGGCACGAGACTTCGGGCAGCATTCATGCACGAGATACGTCATGAATGATACCCACACATCGCGGGCGAGACTGATAGGCCTGCCGACCGCGAGAATCGCATCGACCGGCAACTGATCATGCTCGAGTTCTACCCCGATATAAAATTCGTGCACGTGGCAGCCGCGGTGGCGAGCGGCACCTTGTTCCTGCTGCGCGGAACAGCGGTCAATTGGGGCGGCCGTTGGGGAATGATCGCGCCTATCCGTTATTTGAGTTACACAATCGACATCGTGCTATTGACCGCCGCGTTGTCGCTGCTCGCGATCTTGCCGTCAGCGGTCTACAGCAACGGCTGGCTCTGGCTCAAGTTGACACTGCTGGTCGTCTACATCGGGTTCGGAACGCTGGCACTCAAACGAGGCCGCACGGTTGGCATCAGGCGCGGCTGTTTCGTTGCAGCAATCGCCATCTACACATGCATGTACTTCATCGCCCGCACGCACGATCCGCTTGGCCCGGTGAAATCCTTGTTGGGGTACTGAAAAATATTCTTCGGCGGAAAAAATTAACCGGGCAAAATTTCACCGGGCCGCTACTGCTTTGCTGATTTGAACCTCCGCATCGAGAACCAAACTGGATACACCAGCGAATCATGTGACGATAATACGGCCTGTACGCGTCGCGAGGGATGCGTCGCTCTCTTTGTTCCAGCTGTAATCGTAGGTGCCGCTTGAGGCACTGATGTTGTACTGAGGCGAGTTGCCGCCCGCTGCAATGGTGACCGGGCTCGCCGGATTACCGGAAAAAGGGCTACCAACGCCTGACTTCTCTGGCAGGTTCAGTGAGACCGATTTGCTGGCGTGTTTGTTGTGGAAGGTGACCTTATCGCTCGTGCTGACATCGAGATTGATCGTAACATCGCTCATTCCTATTCTCCTTATTGGGCTATCATCTTCAGATCTACGTTATTAACGCGACTTCGCCATACGTGGGTCCTCGAGCAGATTGGTAAGCTCGGCATTGCGGCGCAACTGTTGTCGCGTATAACCGAATTCGAGCGAACGAAGCGTAATTTCGACAGCCTTGTCACGCTCATCCAAAACTTCCCGCGACTCCGGGGTTGACCAGTGCAGGACATAGGCCAGGTTGCACCAGGCGGGCCAGTCCGAACTCTCAATTGCCAAAGCACCGCGATAGGCTGTAACCGCATCTTCGTAACGACCCGCCCTTGCGTAAGCCGTGCCTAGATTAGAGTACGCCATGTAGGTTGGTTTGATCTTGATCGCCTGCTGGTACATCGTGATCGACTCCGGAATCTTGTTCAGCTCCGTCAGCCAGGCAGTGTTCCCGGTCAACGCATAACGAATTCTCAGGCCATCTGCGAGTTTTGCAAAGGCGAGCGCAAACTCCGGGTCGATCTCAGCTGCTCTGCGAAATAGTGTGATGGATTACTCAAGATTGTCGTCAATGTCCCAGCGCTCGAGGAGATCGACACCCTCCAGGTAGTGGTCGAATGCGCTCGATGTAGCGCGCATCGCTTTCGCAAAACAAGGCCTGCACACGATTCAGGGCCAACTCTAGTTCGCCGGGCAGTTTCGCATCGTCGAGGTAAACCGGAACGATATCGATGTCGTGATCGAGCGCATAGCCGACTTCACGAATACAATGCGTCGAGGCGAGTGAGGACTCCGAGACAAAGAACAACAGTTTTGATGCACCCATGATTGCGTCAGCAATTTCAGCGCGCCATGACTTGCCCGCACCGATGCCTTCGTCGTACCAGAAATTGAGATCATGCTTATTGAGTTGGAAGAGGTCTTTGTAAACCGCTTGTGCGTCGCTGTGTGCATAGCACGTAAACACATATGGCTCGTCGCCGGTGTATGCCGGAAACGGTTTCTCAACAACACTCATCGAGAGTCTCTATTGCCAATAACGTCCAGGCATTCTTCGCCAGCTTTCGAAGACTGCATGTTGATGCTTGTGCAAACTTCCGTCTGGCTAAGGTCCAGTCAATTCACATAGTTGATCTCGACTCGACGGTTCAGGGCATAGGATTGCTCGTCGCTACGAGACACGACAGGCTGTTCTTCGCCGAAGCTGACAGTCGAGAGGTTCTCGGTAGAGACGCCGTTGGCCAGCAATATGCTGCGCACGGCTTGTGAGCGACGCTCACCCAACCCAACATTGTATTCGCGCGACCCCCGTTCGTCGGCATGACCTTCAAGCCGCACCTGAATATCAGAGCTACCGGACATTTGGTCGGCATGCTTGGCAAGCAGATCAACATACTCGCGCTTCAGTTCTGCCTGGTCGAAGTCAAAATAAATGACCGTGCCTAGTTGAGCTGACATATCTTCCGCGAGCGATTCCCCGCGGTCGAAATCGCCAGCATCGTAGGTATCCGCACTGTCGTTGGTGTCTGCGGTTTCCACATTGGGATCAGGGATCGAGTTCGATGCGCAGCCAGTGGCAAAAGCGGCCAGCAGGCTGATCAGGAATACGCTGTATTTGTTCATGACACTCTCCTTGGTAAAAGTAATTTGTGCTTTGTTGTCGCCGGCCGGGGAATGTGATCGGCGCGCAATGGGAAATGTTCGGCCTTGGCCAGGGCCATCATGGCCATGCGGTCAATCACACCAGGCCAGCCGCTGGATGCTATGTGCAAGCAATCGCAGACGGCCATCGGTATGAGGGACCGAGGGTTGTGGCAGCCGCCGCTCGCGAGCTTCTTGTGAATGTAATTAGCCGTTTCTTTCCGCTTCAATGGCTGCAGCAGAAACTTGCCGGTTACGCGAGTCGCTATGGATTGCATGGCCGGTGCCTGGACAATGGGCAGCATTGGCCGGTCGCTCACAAGAACAATTCGCAGGGCCATTTTCCCGTTGACCGTCAATTCGGCGAGCTGACAAAGCACTTCCAACAGAACCGGTTTCATCGCATGCGCATTTTCGACGATGAGCAACGGAGCCTGGGCACTGGCCGTCTGTTGCATGGCGAAAACTCTGACCATGCTGAAGTACTCGTTGGCGGATCCGAGGCCGAGGTCGTACCCGAACTGGCTCAGGATTTCCTGCAAGAACGCTTTCGGGTTCCTGTCCGCTCCGTCGACAACGGCAACGGCGTAGTCGTCTGGGAGCAGGCTTGTGAATCGTCGAATGGCGGAGGTCTTGCCAGACAGAGGCGGGCCATGAAACAGGCCCAGGCCGTGGTCATTAAAGCGCGTTTCGTTGAGAAACCGGATAGCGGCTTTCTGCGACGCGTACGGGACCAGCACTATTGGCTTCCCGTGGGTTTGAAACGGTTGTCTCCGTAACCCTGAATCTTCGAGCTTCATCTGGCGACTCCGCTGTCCTAGACGATTTTCGTCCTTAGACCGGTGGTTTTGCGTCCCCGTCTTTCAACGAGTTTGCCTTTGTCAGTGGGTTCAACCTAGAGCAGTGCTCATTGCGTTGCAAGCTCGACTTAACATATGTGTCAGTACGCTGTAAGTGAGTAAGGCAAACTGGGGCGAAGGCTTCGTGGAGGTTCGTGAAGGTACCAGCATTTCTGTGCGCCATACTCCGGCTACCGATAGTACGAATTCCGGTGACGATGTGGAGTTGATCGGATTGGTGAAGTACTCGCTGCCCATTAGCCACGCCGGATGGGGATCTCTGATATCAAATGGAGCGTGATTTGTACTATTTGACAGGCTGCGCGCGGGTTCGATTGAACTAATCCAAAACAGTCAATCATGCGTTTTTCCAACGCCCAAAAAACTCCGTCATTTCCAGTGCGATGTCGCTATCAACCACCGTCTGGCTGACGCCGTAGTAACGCATCGTGAAAGAGAAATCCTGATGGTTGGTATCTATGAATTTTAGCGCATCGGTGCCGCAACTGGGTTGCCGCAAATAGACCTGTTAATGCAAGCAGGTCAATTTTCGGTGGTGCGGGACAAGACGCAACAAGTTCTTCAAATCATCCGGTGGCTTACTTCACAATTGTTATGTCAGTCCCGTCACTGTCGGGTTCTGCATCGTGATTAGCCCCCGAAACATATTCAGATTCGCCGACAATGAGGCTGGTCACTGAAAAAGTGACCGTCGACGTTTTTTTGGCAAAGTTTGCTGAGATCTGGCAAGACCCGGCACTGATGTCACAACTGCCGACAGTTCCATCACTCCACCGACCAAATACGGTGCCGATATCAACCACGCCATGATTTTCGTCATGCACCTCAATGGCTACTTCCGCAGTCCATGTAGAACCGTTGTTAATGGATACAGCGTCCAGATTACCAACATGCAAGCCGGTTGCACTTGGCGGCGGCGGAGTGACACCCCCACTGGCTTCCAGCGCCCCTAGCAGGTTAAGACTTCCATACTGTGTCCATGCCAGCATATTTTGTCCAAGTGGCCCAACAGTATCTGCGCCCATTTCAAGCGCGGCGCGAACCTGTGCATTGGTTGCTTCAGGACCGATATAGGACGACACCAACGCTGCCGCCCCGGCAACCATTGGGCTGCTGAAGGACGTTCCGTCCGCCCAGCCATAGCAACCCTCAGGATCGCTCTGATCTATCCCGCACGCCGCATGGGGGTATGCAACAAACATCTTGGCGCCGGGTGCAGCGAGCGATACCGTTGGACCGAAATTCGAAAAACCGGCAAGATTACCGAACCAATCGGTCGCAGCGACGCCAATGACCTCTGGAAACGCTGCGGGATACATCGGTGTCTGCGAATAGCTATTAGCAGCAGCGGCCACAAGGACGACGCCGTTACTCCAGGCATAGGCTGCGGCATCGGTTTCCGCCTGTGAAGCTTCGGGTCCGGCATAGCTCATGTTAACGACCTGATAGCCGCTGTCCGCGGCGAGTATCATGCCGGCAGCTGATGCGGCAGCGTCACACAGTCCTAACAGACCAAAAAAGAAATCGTAGTATTCGTAACAGACTTTGACCGACGCGATCGTCGTGCCCAAGCTCACGCCCGCCACACCAATGCCGTTGTTACTGTTTGCGCCGATGACGCTGGCGACGAGCGTGCCGTGGCCGATGATATCATCGGGTGTATCGCTCGGACCGAGGTTGACACTTGGGACAGAGCATTTGCCGATCAAATCGGCGTGCAGGCAATCCACACCGCTATCCAGTACGGCAACCGTCGTCAGGGCGGTGCCTTGATGCAGATCCCAAGCCTCCGGCGCATCGACATCGGCATCGGGGAACGTTGTAATCGCGCCTGGCGCGCCGGTATTTGGGTCGTAATAGATATCTTGCCCAGTGCTGTTCAGTCCATACTGCTCATCGAAATAATCGATGCCCAGCCCAAGAGGCGGAGCCGGGTCCTTACCTTCATTGGGTATAAACATCACGCGCAGATAGTTCGGTTCCGCATATCGAACATTGGGATTTTGCGTGTATGAGGCGACGACAGCTGACATAGAGCGGCGGTTTGTGCTGACGAGAACGGCGCCAATCGCTTTCATGCTTCGTATTGGCGACGCAGCGGCCTGCCGGTGCGCATCAGCTATCGCGCTTGCCGATACGCCCGGTCTGAACGCGACGATGACCTGATCGGCGACGTATGCCGGTACGGTGGGCCCCGTTGGTTGTGCCAGTGCGAAAGACGACGAAATTAACAGGCCAAGAAGTGTAGTCAATCCAATTCGAGCACTCATTATATTATCCTTCTTATTATTATTATTCGCTCGTAATCAAATCTCCTAGGATTGTTCTGGCATTGCCGCTCAGTGACAAGAACAGGGACTGGTGGTGTTGTAAATAGTGGCCGCAAGAGGCATTGCAGTTATGAAATTCGCGTTATGTTGCATTTTGCCACGCAAGATATAGGGACCGGGTAGGACCCGGCCCCTCATCCTAAAGGGCGAACTACGTGCGTCCAAAACGCTGGCGCGTTTTGTCGAACCTGTGATTCCTGCCTTCGGAGGGCTAAACCTGTTTATTGTGTAAATCGGCTTCGATCGACGCTGATAGAAATCTTGTTGATATACAAAAAATCAACGGAATACTGCGTTGACATCGATTTACACCGACCTGCCACTTTTGTGCCGGTCACCGTCAAAACTGGTCACAAAACCCGGTGCGAATTCGCACCTTTACTCAGCCTGTATTCGCATCGTCAGCCCAACCTCATCGGATTACTCCGCGGCGCTCGGCCGATCAATCCGACCGGACTAGTCGCTCCAGATATCCTGAGCATCCTGAATGCTGACATCCCATTCATCGCACAGGCGAGAAAGGCCAGCCAACTCGTCCACGTCGAGTTCGCTGTCGGCGCTTGAAAGTGCCAGCGCCGCAGCGACGGTCAGCTCCTGAATGTCGTCTGAGACGATGGCTGCCAGACAGGTCTCCCAATAGGCTTCTGTTTCCTCGTCATCTGACAGATTCTCGATCTCTCCGGCCACGTCACTGGCAATAGTATCCAGCTCCCACAGGAACAGGTCGTCGTCGAGATCATCGTCCAGCATGATACAGATATTTCGGTATACGCCCTCCAGTTGTTCGCGTTCCAGTTCGGTCCAGTTGCCATCAGCACAGGCAACCTGGATTGCGACGCGCAGGACCGCAGAGCGCGAATTGTCCGGATAATCGGTGACATAGTAGTTCACAAACTTCCCTCCCTTTTGGCGCCAACAATGCTCGATCGTGAAAGATGAGCATGATCGATTTATTCGCGTTGCCCTCGGTGTCCAATTGTCGTTCCCTGTCTGGCACGCCCATCTTGAGCAATTTCATCCTCGTATACCGGCGACGCCGTCTGCGTAGCCGCAAGAGCGTCGGCAAACGGAACCGGGTGTGCGCTTGGGGCGCGCGGTAGCAAACGGCGATATAGTACGAACGCGACAAGCAGCAGGTGGACGATCATGCAGTACAGGAAAAGCATGCCCGCGTTAGTCGCCGTCAGGAATACGGCTGCGATGATCGGGCCAACTGTTGCGCCGAGGCCGTACATGAGTAGCAAGCCGCCAGACACCGTGACGTACTGGCTCGGCTCGGCGTAGTCGTTCGTATGTGCCACGGCAATGGTGTAGAGCGGAAAGGCGGCCGCACCCCAGCAAGCGCCGAGAACGCCAATCGTAGTCGCACCCCATTCACTGCCGGTCAATGAAAGACTGGCGCCGATGAAAGCGGCACCAATGCTGACCGCGATCAGGACTGCACGCCTGCCAAGGTGATCGGACAATGCCCCGAGCGGCCATTGTGCTATGGCGCCGCCAAGCACCGCAGCCGTCATGAACCAGGCGGCCAACCCCGGTCCTTCCGACACACTGCGCGTGAAGACCGGTGCAAGCGCCCAGAATGCCCCGTTGGCGAAGCCGGCTGCCAAGCATCCGAGTGCGCCTGTCGGGGAAATCCTGTACAGGCCGCGAAGATCGACAGCCGCCGTTTCCGGCAGCTCAGGCGACGGTGACGACGACAGTGCGATTGGAATGGCCGCAACCGAGATCAGGACTGACGCAATTGCAAATAACTGCAGCCCCGCCGGGTCGTATAGCAGCGTCATCATCTGTCCTGCAGCCAGCACGGACAAGGTGATCATTGCGTAGGTCGAGAATACGACGCCGCGGTTATCGTTGGTCGCACGCTCGTTCAACCAGCTTTCGATCACCACGTAGAGCACAGCAAGAGAAAAGCCGTTTAGAAGCCGCAGCAGGCTCCAGGTAAATGGTCCCACGACCAGGCCGTGCAGCAAAGGGGCCGCCGACGCCAGCGCGGCCATGGCAAGAAAAACCCGGATGTGACCGACGCGCTGAACGAGTTCACCACCCTTCAGGCAACCGACTGCAAATCCCAGGAAGTAGCCAGCACCGAAGATGCCGATCGATACGGTCGAGAAGTCTTCGATCGATGCTCGCAATGGCAGCAAGGTACCCATCAGGCCCTGCCCAGCGTGCAATATCGAGACGCTGAACAGAAGTGCTGCAACGGGAGCGAGTGCTTTCTTCATGTCGTTTTCGTTCAGGCGGTGACGCTATTGGTTGGCAACAAAACGGGGCGCCGTTCCGGCGCCCCGTGTATTGCCCGATATCGTCGTTTGGCGCCGAATCAAGCGATTCGACATGTCGTGGTCAGTACGGGTGATGAACCCGCGCGTACGAGTCGAACTCGTCTTCGTTGTAGTCGTCGTAGTCCTCGTAGTCCTCGAAGTCCTCGAAGTCCTCGAAGTCCTCGTAATCCTCATCGCGATGCTTTTGCCGGGGTCCGGTCGACGGACCGCTGCCAAAGCGCGCCGCTTTGCGGCGTTGCTTCTCGTACAGGCGCCTTGCTCTGGGGCTGTCGAAGATGTCGAAATCGTCCAGGTCACGGATGAATGGGCGCATTTCTGGTCCTCCTCTCAAGTAATGGACGTGCGTGATGGCTGCAGTAGCCACGAAGTTGCCGAACATAGTCGGAGTATCTTCCATTTTGCTTTGATGTCAAGTAATTTGATATCAAAATTGTAGTCGGCGAACTACGGTCGACGATTGACGATTGACGATATGACAGGAGGATCACCATGGAGAATATCCGCTTCGTTTTGGCCGGAATCGGCATAGCGTTGCTGCTTGTGGCCGGGTCGGCTAATGCCGATATCGCGACGATTCAGGCCCTGGTCCGGATAACGATGGACCTGGACCAACATCCAACAGAAGAGGAAAAGGGGATTCTCAAAGCGATCATCGACAGCGACGATTCGAGCGAGGAAGAAGCTGCCATAGCGATGGCCTTGTCCAATATGCAAGGCAAAGTGACTGGCGGCGACGCTGAGCGACTACAGGATATTGTCGACGATGACTTCTCTGACGACGTGGCCCGCAGACTCGCTGGAATTCTGCTGAGGATCGAGCACGAACCTGGTGACAAGGATAGGGTTGCTTTGGCCGCTTTGGCGGGAGAGTAGTGGTACGACGGAGTAGTTCGTGATCCCGAAAAACTCTTTAAAGATGCACCCCAATCAGCGTGACCAAAAGACGGTCGTCGTGTGCACAGCGGACATCAAGGACGAACGCGAGATTCGAGATTCGGGCGGCCATCGCGAGATGCGCTGGGTCATCGAGGCGCCCGTATCGATTGGCGGTGAGACCTGGACGATTGAGCTGACGCTAACAGCCAGGGACGACATGTTGTTTCGCATGCTACTCGGCAGAACTGCGATGCGCGGGCGCGCAATTGTCGACCGGGACCGGTGCTGTTCGTTTACGCCGCGATTCACGGCTTCCTGCATCAATCCCGCTATCTGCCGGATCGTCGTGACCTCAATCGTTTTTTTCCCGGCAGTTGGCGAGGATCGATCGCGGCTCGCACGGCCGATACTTTCATCAGACAGGTGGTTGCCAAATCTGACTGTGGTATCGATTTGCACACGGCGGCGATCAACCGGTCGAACCTGCCGCAAATACGCGCCAACCTCGCCGACCTGGAGACATCGAAACTGGCAAAGCTGTTTGGCGCGCGCGTCGTCGAAGGCCAGCGACTCGCGTCCATCAGCGACCCGCTTGGTGAAGGCGAGGAAGGGATAATTGCACCGTTCGGCGATGAAGATCGCAGTGCTTTCCACCAACCGGAATCTCTATTCGACGCAACGCCTGATCGAAGCCGGCGTAGAGCGCGGGCACGAGGTGCCTGTGTACAACCACAAACGCTGCTATATGAACATAGTGAGCGCGAAGCCAGAGATCCACTACAATGGCCGGCCCATCGAAGGCGTCGGCGCGATCATCCCGAGAATTGGCGCATCGATTTCTTTCTACGGGACGGCCGTTGTGAGGCAATTCGAGATGATGGGCGTTTATTCCGTCAACGAGTCTGTCGCCGTATCGCGCTCACGCGATAAGCTGCGCGCACTGCAACTGCTGTCGCGCAAGGGCATCGGTCTGCCGAGAAGCGGTTTTGCCAACGCACCCCGCGACACTGATGACCTTCTCGAACTCGTCGGTGGGGCGCCTGTCGTCGTCAAACTGCTCGAAGGTACTCAGGGCGTCGGTGTAGTCCTGGCTGAGACCAACAAGGCCGCCAGCAGCGTGATCGAAGCATTTCGCGGCCTCAAGGCTAACTTCATGGTCCAGGAATTTATCAAGGAGGCCGATGGTGCCGACCTACGTTGTCTCGTCGTCGGCGACAAGGTCGTCGCTTCGATGATGCGCCAGGCCAAAGAGGGTGAGTTCCGATCGAACCTGCACCGCGGCGGTACCGCCTCACTCGTCAAGATCACGCCCGAGGAGCGCAAGACCGCGGTTAGAGCGGCGAAGATCATGGGTCTCAATGTCGCTGGTGTCGATCTGCTGCGTTCGGCACGGGGCCCCGTCATCATGGAAGTCAACTCGAGCCCTGGACTCGAAGGTATCGAGCAGGCGACGGGCAAGAACGTTGCCGGCCTTATTATCGAGTTTATCGAGAAGAACGCGCGCCACGGTCGGACGCGAACCCGTGGCCGCGGCTGATTTTTGCTAGATATCTTCGGTTGCTTCGGTGCCGGTCAACCGGATCTTTCGGAGCAGCGAAGCAAGGTTGCCGATTTCCTTGGAGCTCAGTCCTTGCAGGCTTTCGTCAGCCGCATCGAGACGTAGCTGGATCGCCTCATCGATCGCGCGCTTGCCGTCAGGAGTTAGGGCGACGATCACCGCGCGCCGATCCGATGCATCGGGATTCCTGCTCACCAGGCCGCGCTCTTCGAGTTTGTCGATTCGATTGGTCATCGCGCCACTACTGAGGCCGGTCTCTTTTGCAAGCCCTGTGGCCGGGAGCCCGAAGGGGTGTCCCTGGCGACGCAATGCCGACAGGACATCGTATTCGAACAACTCGAGCTCCAGCGGAGCCAGCGCCTCCGTCGCCTGGCGCAGGAACGCGCGGCTCAATGACATGATCCGGACCACAACGCCGAGACTCTCGGTTTCGAGCTCTGGACGTTCTTCTGACCACTGTTCGAGGATGTCGTCGACAGCATCGGTTTTCATAGATTCACTCAATTTATTAATTTGATATCAAAATACTTGACATCGAAGTAAAATGGAAGATACTTCTGTAAAGAATACCCGTTCCTTATTGGTACAGGATCATGGCTCAAACTACAAAAACGGTCTCGAGGTTGAAGCTCCCGGGTCGCATCCGCGGCAATCAGAAGAGTTCGGGGGACTTCGCAGCACGGATGGCGCTGATCGACCGGATTGCGGACCTTCCCGGGATCGAGACGATCGAGCGCAACGGTGAAACCATTTCGGGGCGAGTCGATATCTACCTCCGACGCAAAGCCTCTGATCGCGTATTGAAACATAAGTCTGCTCCAGGGCTGTGTAGTCTCGATTGCGATGGCTTAACCGTAAGCGGCCTCGACCGGTGGGACAGGTACCAGGTGCTGGCGAACGGCTGGGGGAAGTTGGTGGACGCTCAAGTCCGCCTCTATTTGCCCCGCGACCACAAGGAACTTGAAATCGTCTGGCGCATCATCCGGCGAGCATACGACGAACTGTTAGACACAGCGACTTCGGAACTGGGGTCAGGCGACATTTCGACTTGGGATTTTCCCAAGTTTTCACGCACAAGCCTTCGCTAGAGGAGGAGGAAGAATGCGTCCATACGACGACTATGACGACGAGCTCGACGAGGTCGACGCTTTCGCCGGCGAGCGGAATAGAGCCCTTCAAAAATTGCTCGACGAGTATCGCCAGGAGGAGCGCCGAACTCGTGCGAATAACCACCTCGGCCATTTAAAAGGCAGGCGACACGACGTCAACTGGAATTGGGAGGATGAAGACGACTGGGACTAGAACGATTCTAGCGACTATATCGACTGCTCTGTGAACTCGAACGACCGCTACCAGGATACGCCTGAGAACTGCCGCCGCCCGATTAGGGGGTATTCAGCCCAGTCGCATGGTGACCTGGTAGTTGCCGGCAGGGGCGCCAAATCTGATCACAACATAGTGCCAAATCTGATCACAACATAGTCACGTGGTGGTCACAATGCCTTGGCGAGTAACAGTAAGAATCACGTAACTTTCTGAAAAAAATGGTGCGCCCGACAGGATTACTTGAAACAGCCCCAAGGCTGTTTCAACCCTGCGGGCTTCGCGGCTTCGCCGCTCGGATCAAATTGCTGACGCAATTTGTCGAACAAGGCTCTCTTCCTTGGGCGGGCCACTCCAGGTAAACAAAAAAAGGGGTCCCGCTGGGACCCCTTTTTTGTTTACTGGCGCGCCCGACAGGATTCGAACCTGTGACCCCTGCCTTCGGAGGGCAGGGATCAGATCGGCCCAGGGCCCGTTATCCTCGAGTATCATAAGTTGCGGTATAAATACTGCAATAGCTGTGGCCGA
>Ga0224504_10000933_pt1 | contig 13098 bp, 8 predicted proteins | sample SF_Oct11_sed_USG_3_FD_170160 | JGI IMG/M metagenome (GOLD analysis project Ga0224504, IMG submission 170160) | Sediment microbial communities from San Francisco Bay, California, United States - SF_Oct11_sed_USGS_24 | ecosystem: Environmental > Aquatic > Marine > Sediment | place: USA: California... | reverse complement strand
GGCATTTCTCATCCGCCCGGCCATCCGCTGGCCGCGATCGTTCTTGGTGCGGCAAATCTAGTGCCGATCGGAGCGCTTTCGTTTCGTGTCGCACTGATCTGCGCCCTCCTCGGCGCAGTGGCAGCCGTGGCGCTCTGCTTCGCTTTCGAAACTACGTTGAAGGTTGGCGGATTGATTCGGGAGCCGCTGCGGTTTCCCCTCGCCTTGGGTGCCACCTGGTGGGTGGTCGGAACGCAGGCCTGGTGGTTCCAGGCCGTGCGGCCCGAAGTCTACGCGCTTCAAGTGGCGCTCCTGTGCATCGCCATCGAGCGACTGCTCCGCGTATCGATGTCGGGGCCGGGCGGGGACGTTCGGCCCCTCTATCAATCCGCGTTGGCATTTGGTCTCGCGCTTGCGAATCATCACTACCTCGCCGCCCTCGCGGTCGTTCCGTCTCTATGGCTCTTGGTGGGGATCTGGCGAACCTGGGGCTGGCGGCCGTTCGCATGGTCGGCCGGGTTTTCGGGCGCGGGTCTGCTCACCTATCTCTACTTGCCCTTGCGCGCGCTTCGAGAACCGTTCCTGAACCTCGGGGACCCGTCGAGCCCGGGCCGTTTCCTGTGGGTCGTCACGGCAAAGGCGTTTCAGAAGAGCGTCTCGCCCGACGCAGGGGCGCCGTTCGGCGAGCGGTTCGCGGACGTCCTGATGACAACGGGCGAAGACCTCCACGTGGCGAGCCTGGTCGTCGCATTGCTCGGTGCGTACTTCATGCTGAGGGTGAAATCCTCCCGAAAATACGGCCTTTTCTGGCTGACGCTCTGGATGGTGTACGCCCTTGGTCGCGCTGCAATCGGCTTTGTTCGCGGCAATCCGGACGCGATCGCCTACTTCATGCTTTCGTACGCTTCACTGGCGGTCTTCGTAATCTTCGCGGCAGGCGTCCTGCTGTCCGCGCTCGCAGAGGCCGTACCGAACAGGCCAAAGCTCGCGCCCGCGCTCGCTACCGTTTTGGCCCTCGCCGCTTCGTTTCAGTTCATTCGTTCCTCGGAGGCCTCGACACTGGCCGACTTCGCAGATACCGACGTGTTCGACGACGGCTTACGTCGTGCGCTGCCCCCCCGCTCCATCGTGTTGGTTCACAACCCGCAAACAATTTTTCGTTACTGGGGTGGTGAGGCGGAAGAGCAGAATCGGCCGGACGTCACGATGATCCCACTTCCGTTGGTAACCTATCCAGGTTTGGTGGATCGCGTGGTGAGGAACGAACCGGAGCTGACCCCACTATTGCGAAGCTATATGCTCGACGGCGCCCTGAGCGTCCCGGAGCTTCAAAGCCTGGCGACATTGAGGCCCGTATACGTCGAGATGGACGTGCGGGTGACGCAAGATATGATGGAGCTCCTCGTCCCCGAACATCTATATCATCGCGTTCTGACGGCGGACACGACGGAGACCGACGAGGCGCGGGCCATGCACACGCACGCAACGCTCTGGGGCGACCTCTACCAGCGCATCGGGCATCCGATCGACGAGCACACGAAGGCACAGTTGCTTTGGCGCCACTACGCCGATTCCCTGTATTTCGCAGGGGTTGGCGACACCAACGCCGCGCTGCGAACCGTTGCTGCAGGCCTGGCGTTGAACCCCTACGCCCAGGAGCTGCTCCTGATGCAAGAGGCGCTGAAAGCTGCCCCGCCGGGCGAACCCGTCGATGTCACGCCGTTCACGATCCACTGACGGCGCAGGCTAGCGTGCCTGGCGTTCGGCTCGGCGGGCCCGCCGATACACTTCGTAGAGGCTCTGTCGGACTTTGGCGGGGACGCTCTGTCGCAAGTCGATCTTCCAAGCCTCTTTCTGCTTGACGAGAACGACCGACTGGAGCTCGGGCGAAGCGGACGCGGCCCGCACCTTGGTGACGTCGCCCTCGGCCGTGATCTGCAGCTCATCTTTACCGGCCACGAGCTGTCCGAACACGAACCCGCCTAGCGCGTGATCGTGCTCCCCTTGCCAATCTGAAAAGCAACTTTGGAAGAGCTGCTTGTCGAGGAGCTCGAATCGCTCGCGGGCTTGCAAGCGCCGCCGTGCCTCGTCTTGAGAGATGTCCTGAACACCGTACGCGCGGAAGAGTGAGTCAATCGTCGCGCTCGGGGACTCGAAACCCGTAGGCACAGGTTCGCTCTTACAGGACGCAATGACGAACACGGCTACAGCGGCGAGAACCCTTGAACGCACCCGGCTGTTATTGCCCTGTTTTTCTCCGCTGTCTAACTATTGACGCGGTGTTCACCGTGCTTAACTTGCGGTGAAATGCGACTCGACAGACTGACCACCAAAACCCGCGAGGCCTTGGTTGCCGCCCAGCAGAACGCGGCGGATCGGGGCAATCCCGAAGTGTACCCCGAGCACCTGCTGCTCGACCTTCTCGGTCAGGCCGGCGGGCTCGCCCCCGCAATTCTCGAGAAGGCAGGCGCCGATCTGCAGGGCCTGATTCGTGCTCTCGGCGCGGTCCTGGATCGCATGCCCAAGGTGGCCGGTGGCGCAGAGCCGGGAATCTCGTCACGGCTCCGCGAGGTGCTCAACAATGCTTGGAAAGAAACCGAAGCGCTCAAGGACGAGTACACCTCCGCCGAGCACTTCCTTCTCGCTGCCTACAGCGACAGCCAGCTCAAGAAGGCGCTCGAAGCGCAAGGGGTCGATCGCGCGAAACTGCTGCAAGCCGTGCAAGAGGTGCGCGGAAGCCAGCGCGTGACGGACCCGGATCCGGAAGGGAAGTTCCAAGCCCTCGAGAAGTACACGACCGACCTCACGGAGGCCGCGCGGCAGGGAAAGACCGACCCGGTGATCGGACGCGACGAAGAGATCCGCCGGGTCATGCAGGTTCTCTCACGCCGGACCAAGAACAATCCGGTGCTCATCGGCGAGCCCGGCGTCGGTAAGACCGCGATCGCCGAAGGGATCGCACACCGGATCGTTCAAGGAGATGTTCCGGAAAGCCTGCAAGACAAGAAGTTTCTCTCGCTGGACCTGGGCGCAATGGTCGCAGGGTCGAAGTACCGGGGCGAGTTCGAGGAACGCCTGAAGGCGGTCCTTCAAGAGATCGAATCGGCGAAGGGAGAGATCATCCTCTTCATCGACGAGCTGCACACCCTGGTCGGAGCGGGCGCTGCCGAAGGCTCGATGGATGCGAGCAACATGCTCAAGCCGGCCTTGGCGAGAGGCGAGCTGCGATGCGTGGGAGCAACCACGCTCGACGAGTACCGCAAACGCATCGAGAAAGACGCCGCGCTCGCGCGACGCTTCCAGCCCGTCTACGCTGGCGAGCCCTCGGTGCCCGACACGATCGGCATCCTGCGCGGCCTCAAAGAGCGGTACGAGATTCATCACGGGATCCGCATTCAAGACTCCGCGATCGTTGCGGCGGCGACACTGAGCCAGCGGTACATCACTGACCGCTTCTTGCCGGATAAGGCGATCGACCTCGTCGACGAAGCGGCGTCGCGCCTAAAAATGGAGATCGACTCCCTTCCCGCGCCGATCGACACCGTCGAGCGAAAGCTCACCCAGCTCGAGATCGAGCGAGAAGCGCTCAAAAAAGAGAAAGACGACGCGAGCAAGAAGCGTCTCGACGATCTCGAAAAGGAGCTCTCCGAGCTTCAGGAGCATCGCGACACGATGCGGGCGCAGTGGCTCCGCGAGAAGGAGCTAATCACGCGAATCCGAGAGCAAAAAGAGCTCGTCGAAAGCCTCCGGCTCGACCTCGAGCGCGCGGAGCGCACGACTGAGTACGAAGAAGCCGCCCGGCTGCAGTACGGCGAGATCCCCGCCGCCGAGGCCGCGGTGACCCAGGCGCAGCAGAAGCTCGCGGAGGTTCAGGAGAACGCGTCGTTTCTCAAGGAGGAGGTCACCGAGGAAGACATCGCCGAGGTAGTCTCCAAGTGGACCGGCATTCCGGTGAGCAAGATGCTCGAAGGTGAAAAGGACAAGCTTCTGCACATGGAAGACCGGCTGCGCGAGCGCGTGATCGGTCAGGACGAGGCGGTCGTCGCCGTGTCCAACGCCGTCCGGCGTTCGCGGGCGGGGCTGAGCGAGCCCAATCGTCCAATCGGTTCGTTCCTGTTCCTCGGGCCGACCGGCGTCGGAAAAACAGAGCTGGCGCGGGCGTTGGCGGAGTTCCTGTTCGACGACGACAAGGCGATGGTCCGACTCGACATGAGCGAGTACATGGAGAAGCATGCGGTGGCCCGTCTCATTGGCGCGCCCCCTGGATACGTCGGCTACGAAGAGGGTGGTCAATTGACCGAGCCAGTGCGGCGCCGTCCGTATGCCGTCCTTCTCTTCGACGAGATCGAGAAGGCGCACCCCGACGTGTGGAACGTGCTTCTGCAAGTGCTCGACGACGGCCGATTGACCGATGGGCAGGGTCGCACGGTCGACTTCAGGAACGTCGTCATCATTCTAACGTCGAACGTCGGCTCGCATCACATCATGGCCCTCGACGATGAGGAGTCGATGCGCAAGGCCGTCATGGAAGACTTGCGCGATGCCTTCCGGCCCGAGTTCCTCAATAGGCTCGACGAGACGATCATCTTCCATCGGCTCGACCGCGCACAGCTGCGGAGCATCGTCGACGTGCAGCTCGGCAACTTCGCGAAGCGGCTCGCAGAGCGCGACCTCCAGCTCGAAATCACCGACGCGGCCAAAGACTTCCTCGCGAACGTCGGCTACGATCCGACCTACGGCGCCCGGCCGCTCAAGCGCGCAATCCAACGCTATCTCGAGAACGGCTTGGCCGAGGACATCCTAGCGGGCCGCTTTACGGCGGGAGATTCGATCCGCGTCGAAGCAGGCGAAGGAAAGCTCGTCTTCGAACAGGCGGGCCTTGCCAGCGGGGACGAACCCCGCATCAACGCCTAATAAAGCAAGAATTCCAATGGGTTAGCTGGCCTGCCCCTGGAAAATCCGGGCCTCCTTGCGCTGTTGTGTACACTGTGTAAGCCTCCGGCGCTCGTAAGAGGAGCAGAAGCGTTCATGGTTGAGACTGTACAATGTAAGGCTATCGAAGTTCACGTCGGTGAACGTGGACTCGAGCGTGCGGTCAAGCACCTCAAGCGCAAGATGGCGACCGAAGGCATCCTCCGTGAGCTCAAGCGCCGCCGCCATTACATGAAGCCGTCGATCAAGAAGCGGAAGAAGTCAGCGGAGGCGGCGCGCCGCCGCCGCAAGCGCGTTCGCCAGATCAGCGAGCGTCCTTTCTAAGATCGAGCCTTCGGAGTCACTCCGGAGGCTTTTCGGTTTCTGGCTCCCAGCGCCTACCGGGGCTCCATCCAAAGCGCCGGTCGGTGCGTGTTTCTAAGAAGCGCGCGAGCCGGTGAAAGTCGCTTTCTGTTTCGATGTACCGCACGTGAGTGAGCAGTGTCTGCGGGTTGATCAACTTTGAGAACTCGACGTACTGCAGGTCGAGCTGTCCGCTGACGCTCACCATGTAGCCATCGAGCTGCTCCTCGACCAGGGCGCGAAACGCGCCGATGCCAAGCTGGCTCCCAAGCATGACGTCAAACGCGTGGGGTGGAGCGCAGCGCGACTCGTACCCGAGCTGGATGTGCCGCACCTTCTTGCGCCGTCCGGTGCGCTCCTCGTACCTCGTCTGTACGCGGTCCGACACCATCTTGGCGAGGTCGAAGGCGCTGAGACGAACGTGCCCATGCTCGTCCCGAGGCATTCCTGCCAATGTGATCTGGGGCAGCAACTCGGAAAGGCCTTCGGCAAGGACGACCGTGCCGTAGTATTGATCTCGCCTTTCGCGCTCGAGCATGAGGTCGACGATACGATCGACGAGCGCGGTAACTGAAAGACGGCGCTCCATGGTTTCGTCGCCCGTAATTGGGTCGATGCGCTTCTCGTCGACTGCAAGATCGCCGTACACGTCTTCCGGCGAGAGGACCATGTTGGCTTCACCGGCAATCGCAACACCGTACGACAACCAACCCGCTTTACGACCCATCGTTTCGACGATGAAGTAGCCGCTGGTAGCGACGCAATCGGCCCGCAGATTCAACAGCTCCTTCGCCATCACATCGACAGCGGTGAAGAAACCGAAGGTGAAGTCGATACCGCGATAGTCATTGTCGATGGTCTTGGGCAAATGCACGACGCGAATCCGGTTGTCCTCCGAGACGTGAAGCCGCTGATACTGGTACAGAAAGTTCGCCGTCTTCAGTGTGTCGTCGCCGCCGATCGAGATGAGCGCATCTACCTGGAGATCGACCAGAGCATGGTGGATCCTGGCGAGGCGTTCGGTCTTCTCCGGATCGAGGAGGTCCGAGGGGACTTCGATGGTGGCGCCGGGATTGACGCGCGCGGTTCCGATGATGACACCCCGGCTGTTGCGGAGGCCACGAATGTCGGCGGGCATCAGCAATCGATAGTGCTCGGATTCGAGCATCGGATGGGCGACGGGATCGTATTCTTGCAGGTTGGTGTACCCGTGAAAGATGCCAAGCACCTCCACGCCGGCCTCCTGGAACGAAGTCGCCGCCGCCGTGATCACCGCGTTGGCCGCCGGCGCAGGGCCTCCTGAGAAAACGATCGCGACTCGCTTCACCCTGTTCATCACGCCGAACTGTAAGCCCGGGTGCGCCGGATTGCCATCCTTTGCAGCAGGCGCTCTACTCGAAGCCATCGGTATGCCCATCGACACGCAAAGCATCGGCTACGAGACGGATCCTATCGAGTTCGACTACACCTGGCGTGACACCGTGGTGTACGCGCTTGGGGTGGGGGCATCGGCCGACGAGGAGCTCGACTATCTCTACGAGGGTCGCGGCCCGAAGGTGCTCCCCACGTTTTGCACAATCCCGACGTTCGCGGCGTTCGACGCTCTCGTCGATCGAATCGGCTGTGACCGGCGCGGCATGGTGCATCACAGCCAGCAAATCGACCTGTTCAAGCCGCTTCAGCCGAACGCCCGGCTGCGGGTTCTGGGCAAGGTCGCGGGCCTCTACGATTTGAAACGATTTGCGATGTCGGTGTTCTCGATCAACGCATACGACGAGGACGACGAAGTGATCATACGGGGTGAGGTGACCTTGCTGTTGCGGAACGATGGAGGCTTCGGCGGCGAGCGCCCGCCAAAAACCGAGCGTGTGAAGCTGCCCGAGCGAGAACCCGACTTCGAGATGCACGATCGAGTCGGACCGTCGCAGGCACTCCTCTACCGCCTGAGTGGCGACTACAACCCGCTGCACGCCGACCCAGAATTCGCGGCCGAGGTGGGTTTCGACAAGCCGATCTTGCATGGCCTGTGCACCTACGGGTACGCCGGCCGGGCCCTCCTCGCCGGCGCGTGCGATGGCGATCCCGACAAGCTCGGAACCTTCCGAGGCCAGTTCAGCAACCCTGTTTTCCCAGGGGATACGCTGATCGTCCGTGGTTGGAGCGAAGGTGAGCAGGTGATTCTGGGCGTCACCACCGAGGAGAGGCCCGACAAGCCGTGCCTGAGCAACGCCTACGCTGTGTTGCGCTGACAACGCGCCCAACGTTTTTCTTCTTGCCCAGGCAATGATCCACACACAGGGTTCTTTGGTGACGCTTTTCTCGTCTCCATCGCGCTTCCTGTGGCCTTCGTTGTGCTTGGTGTCCTCGTTGTTTGGGGCGGCAGGGGGGATCGCGTGCACGGGGACCGCGCCGGCGGCGATCAAAGCTCCTGCGCCACCAGTTCATGCCGCGATCGTCGAGCTCGAGGCGATCACGCCAATCTCGACGGCAACCGCTGAAATCCTAGCGAATCGACAGTCCAACATGCGGTCAGAGACCGCCGGACGGGTCGTCGATGTATTGGTTGAGGCGGGCGATCGCGCCAAAGAGGGACAGGTTCTTCTACGCCTCGATGTGGGGCGCCCGGCCTCGACAGCGCAGGCTGCCAACGCGGCAGTAGCTCAGAGTCAGGCCCGGCTGGCTCAGGCGGAGCGCGAACTGGGTCGCACCAAGAAGCTCGTGCAAACCGGCGGCCTGCCGGAGCAACGGCTGGACGATGCCGAGGATGCCGTGCGCCTCGCGTCCGCAGCCCGCGACGCCGCACGCGCTGAGGCTCGGCTCGCGCGCCGCGGTCTCACCGATGCTGTCGTCCGCGCCCCATTCGACGGCACGGTGGTCGAGCGGGCGGTCGAACTCGGTGAGTACCTCGCCCCTGGCAGCCCCCTGCTCATCTTGGCGGACACGAGCTTGCTGAAAGCGCGCGTTCTCCTCGACCCGCGCGAAGCGATCGACGTGTCGGTGGGTTCCAAGGCAGTGATCTCGGTCTATGCGCGCCCGGGTGAGACGTTTGCCGGCAGAGTCGTACGCGTCGGTGAGGTCATCGATCCGCGTACACGACGGCTGCCCGTCGAAGTCGAGCTCGAGGACCCCGGCGGGCGCTTGCGCCCCGGCCTGGTTGCCAGGTTCTCCGTGGAAACGGGCGATCCGAAGATGGTGATCCGGGTACCTCTGGAAGGGGTGTTCGAACGTTTTGGCAGCCAGCACCTGTACGTCATCGAGGACGGCATCGCGCGGCGGCAGGTGATCGCGCTCGGCTCCGTTGGGGCTGGCTTCGCCGAAGTTGCCGAAGGCATCGAGCCTGGCGAGACGATCGTGATCAAGGGCGTCAATCGGGTGGTGGATGGCTCGAAAGTCCAAGTCGTGCCGGCCGATTCGGCCACCGCTTCGTCGACGGAACAAACCGGCGAGCCATGAGCATACCCGCCTTCGCCGTCCGTCAACCCGTCCTCGTCAATCTCGTGGCGATCTCGACGGTGGTGGTCGGCGCCTTGGTGATGAATGCCATGCATCGCGAATCTTTGCCGACGCTGCCCACTGGCTGGGGGACGATCACCACGGTCTACGTAGGCGCGTCGCCGGAGGAGATCGAGCAGCTCGTCACGGTCCCGGTCGAGAATGCCGTCGACGACGTCGACAAGGTTGAGGAGATTTGGAGCTCGTCGAAAGAAGGCGTTTCCTATGTGAGCTTCCATTTCGACGACGACGTCGAAGACATCACGAGTGCGATCATGGAGGTCTCGAACGAAATCAACCGCATCGACGACCTGCCGATCGACGCAGAGCGTCCGGTCGTACGCGAAGTGAAGGTCGATTTTCCCACGATCGTCGTTGCCATCCGCGGTGAGGTCCCAGAAGTCGTACTGCGACAGGTCGGCAAGGACATGGCCGACCGGGTCGAGCGCTTGCCAGGGGTGTCGGGGACTTGGCGCAACGGCATTCGGGACCGCGAATTTCGTGTGGACGTCGACCCCGACCGTCTCGCCGCGTATCAGCTTTCCCTCACGACGGTAACCGAATCGCTTCGGTTTCGCGCTGCCAACGTTCCCGCGGGGACGACCAAGGGCGAGGGCGATGCTCGACTCGTTCGCGGGATGACGCGGGTGAACAACATCGATGAGCTGGCGAATGTCGTCATCCGGCCTGACCCACAAGGTGGCTCTGTGCGCGTTGGCGATGTTGCTGACGTGAAGGACACGTTTGCTCCCGGCAAGTTTAGCGGGCGTGTGAACGGTGAACCGGCGATCGTCCTGACTGTTCGAAAGGAAGAGCAAGCCGACAGCGTGCTGATCAGTGAGGACGTACACGCCCTGGTCGATCGCATGCGCCCCACGCTTCCGCCAGGTGTGACGATCGACTTGTTCGGCGATGCCGCCGCAGAGGTCCAGCACTCCCTCGGCGCGCTATACACGAACGCCGCTGTGGGGCTTTTGCTTGTCTTGCTTCTACTCTGGGTCGCAATCGGCGCGCGAAACGCCACGATGGCGGCGGTTGGCCTTCCGGTCGCTCTCGCTGGCGCGATCATTGCGATGCACATGATGGGGATCACGATCAACATGATGTCGCTCATGGCGTTGATCCTCTGCCTGGGCGTGGTGGTCGATGACGCGATCATCATCATCGAGAACATCTACAGGCACATGGAAGAGGGGATGCCGCGGCGAAAGGCTGCCGTCATCGGCACGCAAGAGGTTTTCTGGCCGGTCGTCTCGTCGACGCTCACCAGCTGGGCAGCGTTCCTGCCGCTGCTTCTCATGGAAGGTGTGCTTGGAACTGCCTTTGCAATCATCCCCAAGGTCGTCGTGGCCTCCCTTGCCGCCTCGTTGGTCGAGGCGATGTTCATTCTACCAAGCCATATGTCCGATTTCGGGAAGCTTTCGCATCCGAAATCAAGCGAGACCGGGCCACCGAAGACCCGGCTGCAACGGGCGGCGACCCGCATCCTGGCCGCGTACGAGCGCATTCTGCGCTGGTCGCTTCATCACCGGGCCACCGTCGTCTTCGGCGCGTATGGCCTGTGTGTCGTCATGGTCGGCGTCGCCTTCTCGGTCAAGAACGTCATTCTATTGACGGAAGGCGATCCGGACGTGTTCGACGTCCGCGTCCACATGCCGACCGACGCATCCAAAGAAGAGACCGAAGCGCTGCTCGCCAAGCTCGACGCGCGGATCATGGCGCTCGACAATCCGGATGTAGAGGCGACCATGGCCGTCCGCGGGATGACCCGTACCGACATGGGGCTTACCTCTGGCGATCACCTCGGCATGGTCACCGTATTCGTCGTGCCCGCGACCGAACGGAGCAGCATGCACGCCGGACGTGATTTGGTCACCCAGGTGAGCGGGCTTTATGACGACGTCGTGGGCCCAACTCGGCTGGAGGTCGTCGAGGTGAGGCCGGGGCCCCCACGCGGTGCGCCGGTTGCGGTACGCATTCGGGGCGAGGATCACGAGCGCCTCGTCGAGCTGGCCGAGCAGGTACTTGCGGAGGTACGCATCACGCCGGGTACGCGGAACTCCAATCACAACTACGAGCTCGGCAAGCAGGAGCTTCAGATCAGAGTCGACGAGGAACGCTCAGCGCTTCACGGACTCACGCCGGAGATGGTCAGCAGGTGGCTGCGGAGCGCGTTTGGCGCAACGCCGGCCTCGACCCTCCGCGAAGGCGATGACGAAATCGACATCGTCGTGCAGCTGCGAGAGGAGGTGCAGCAGGACCCCGCCCGCATCGCGTCCTTGCAGCTCATCGCGCCCAACGGCGATGAGGTGGCGATCCGTGAGATTGCAGAGGTGTCGCACGGCCGGGGCCCTGGTGTGATCCGCCACTACCAACAGAAACGGGTGGTGAGCGTCCTTTCGGGCATCGACGACGAAGTGACCAACAGCGGCCAGGTGAATGCGACGCTCCAAAAGAAGCTGGCGGCCCTAGAAGCGGCAAACTCGGACATCCGGTTCGAATATGGAGGACAGTTCGAGGAAACACAGGAATCGGTCGACTCGTTGTTCCGAGCGTTCATCATCGCGATGCTGCTGATCTACACGATCCTGGCGACGCAGTTTCAGAGCTTCTCGCAACCCTTGGTCGTGATGGCAGCGATTCCCCTGGCCTTCATCGGCGTCGCGGGTGGCTTCTTGCTGAGCTCCAAGGCAATCGGTTTGATCGCTCTGGTCGGCGTGGTTGGGCTGACCGGCATCGTCGTCAACGACTCCCTGGTCTTGGTCGACTTCATCAACAAGCGGCGGGACCGTGGGATGGCGCTCGATGAAGCGATCGTCGAGTCCGGGAAGCTCCGCCTCCGGCCGATTTTTCTGACCAGCGTCACGACGATCGCTGGGCTCTTCCCCCTGTCACTTGCAACCGAAAGCCTTCCCCACCTCGCGCCGATGGCGCAGGTCATCGTCTATGGCCTGACATTCTCCACACTGCTTACGTTATTGGTGGTGCCCTGCCTGTACCGGCTTGACGTCGACCTCGCGGCACGTGTGTCGGCCTGGTTTGCGCCGCTCAAGCGCTGGGTCACCGACCCGGGCGCCGCGGTGGACGAGCCGGCGGATCGGAGCGCGGAGTAGCGATCCGCCCGTGGCAGCCCTCCCGGGGAGCTGCTACGCGCAGATGATGGCCAAGCGTTTCGACAACCAAGTCGTTTGGATAACAGGCGGGGGCAGTGGGATCGGTCGCGCGCTGGCCTTGGCCTTTGCCGATGAAGGCGCAGCTGTGGCCGTGTCTGGACGACGCGAAGACCGGCTTCAGCACGTGGTGGAGGAGCTCGAGGAGCGAGGCGCTAAGGGATTGGCCGTCCGATGTGATGTCACCGACGAGGCGTCGGTCGCGGAGGCCGTGCGAAAGGTCGTTCGGACATTCGGTGGCCTCGATGTCGCCGTCGCCAATGCCGGATTCTCGGTTGCAGGCCGGATCGAGAAGCTATCGGCAGCTGATTGGCGACGTCAACTCGACGTCAACGTGATTGGCACTGCGATGACAGCGCGGTACGCGATTCCACACCTTCGCGAACGCCGGGGCCGGTTGGCGCTCGTCGGCAGCGTCATGTCGATGGTATCGATCCCTGGTCTCGGCGCGCACTCCGCATCGAAATATGCTGTACGGGCTATCGGGCAGGCGCTCTCCGTCGAGCTCCACGGCAGCGGCGTGAGCTGCACCACGATCTACCCTGGCTACACCGAAAGCGAGATTGCCCAAGTCGACAACCATGGCCGGTTCGATGCCTCTCGCGAAGATCGACGCCCGAAGAACCTCCTGTGGCCGACCGACCGAGCAGCCCGCGTGATGGTCGACGCGATCGCGAAGCGCAAGCGTGAGTACACCTTCACGGCTCACGGCAAGGCTGGTGCGTTTGCCGGTCGCCACATGCCTGGCCTCGTCCACTTCGGCCTCACCCGTGCCAAGAAGTAGCCGCTACTGCACGACGAAGCGGAACATGACGATGAGGTAGGTTTCCTTGCGGCCACCGATGTCCTGCCGGAGCGCCATTTCAGCGGCCACCTTGCCCTTGCTGAAACCTGCGCCGGCCGTGATCTGGTTGAGGTTGCGGCCCTGGTCACGGCGGTACCCAAAGCGGAGCGGGACCATCTCGCCTGCGATGTAGCCCATGCCTGCCCCTGCGATCAGCTCCGTCTTCTGGAACGTGGTGAAGTCGAAGAGCATGTCGCCACCAATGCTGAAGGCCTCGACAGGCGCGAGACTCACACTCCCGCCAGCCATCTGCGGGGCTAGCGCCGAATGGGTCTTGATCAGGTTGTAGCCGAGGCCGGAGACACGAAGCCATGGAATGGGCGTGATCGTGAGCGACGC
>Ga0224504_10000931_pt1 | contig 13107 bp, 12 predicted proteins | sample SF_Oct11_sed_USG_3_FD_170160 | JGI IMG/M metagenome (GOLD analysis project Ga0224504, IMG submission 170160) | Sediment microbial communities from San Francisco Bay, California, United States - SF_Oct11_sed_USGS_24 | ecosystem: Environmental > Aquatic > Marine > Sediment | place: USA... | reverse complement strand
CTTGAGCATCACCGGCAGGGAGATCACGCCCATGGCAACCACGCTTGCACCGACTACACCGGTGGATGCGGCCAGCAAGGCGCCGACCAGGATTGTCGAGATGGCAATGCCGCCACGTATCTCGCCAAACAGAAAGCCCATCGATTCGAGCAGACGTTCAGCCAGGTTGGACTTCTGCAATACGATGCCCATAAAAATAAACAGCGGGATGGCCATCAGGATCGTATTGTTCATGATCGACCAGATGCGATGCGGCATCAGGGAGAAGATCTCCGGCCCCTCGGCGAGCAGACCGAAGAAAACCGCGACGCCACCAAAGGTAAACGCCACCGGAAAGCCGACCAGCAGCAGCAACAGGGCAACGGCGAACATGACCAGTCCGATCATGGCCTGTTACCGTCAGACCAGCGGTCGGCGCTCATCAGTATCCGGCACTCCGGCGACACCCCGGAGAACATTAATATTGTGAATGACGAAGCCCGTTGCCGAGACAATCAGAAAAACGAAGGAAGCCGGAATGACCAGCTTGATCAGCCAGCGATGAGGCAGGCCTCCAGGATCCCCACTGACTTCGCCCGAGCCGAAGGCTTCCTGCACGTACCAGACGGAACCCTCGACAATCAGCACGCTCAACGGCAACAAAAACAACACGGTGCCCCCGATATTGACAAAGGCTTTCCAACGGGGCGAGAAACGGTCGTACAGGACATCAACTCGTACGTGACCGTCTTCCTTCAGTGCATAGGCGATGCCAAAAAGAAAGACCATCGCGAACAGGTGCCACTCCGTCTCCTGGAGGGCGATCGAGCCACTGTTGAAGAAATAACGCGTGATCGAGTCATAAAAGACGTTGAGCAGCATCAGCAGATTGAGACCACCCGCAACCCACCCCATCACGTCGGAGAAGCGATCGAAGATTTTCTCTAGCCTCAGCAACATGGATTGCTTTCGTACCCCGATCAAAGGCTCCCGACCGAAGCCGGGAGCCTGAACCGAACTACTCGAGGTTGTCCTTCAGATACGCGTAGTCGGAAATTTCGGTCCACTTGCGCGCCATCTTCATGTAGGCACTTTGCGATTCGAGAATTTCGTTGAAGATCGGATCACTGGCCGCACTTTCCTCCAGCAGTTCCTGGTTGAATCGCTTCATTGCAGCAATGATCTCAGGCGAGAACGTACGGATTTTGACTTCCGGATACTCCTTCTCTATCGAGGCCCAGTTGACCGCGCTTTCGTGGTAGGAACGGGCATACATGTCATAGGCCGCATACTGCATCGCAATGGTCAGGATATTCTGCAAATGCTCAGGCAAGGCATCAAACGCGGCCTTGTTCACCATGAACTGCAGTTCCGTGGCCGGCTCGTGCCATCCGGTGTAGTAGTAAGGAGCGATCTTCTGGAATCCCATATTGAGATCGAGTGATGGTCCGACCCACTCCAGGGCGTCAATAGTGCCGCGCTCTAGCGCTGTATACAGTTCACCAGGTGCAATGTTCGTTACCACGACACCCAGTTTGGAGAGGACTTCACCGGCAAAGCCCGGCACGCGCATTTTCAAACCATTCAGGTCATCAAGCGAGTTGATTTCCTTTCGAAACCAGCCGCCCATCTGGTTACCGGTGTTGCCGCCAGGAAAGGAGTAGACGCCGTGCTTGTCGTAGACCTTCTGCATCAATTCCATGCCGCCGCCGTAATAGAACCAGGCGTACTGTTCAGGAGCGATCATGCCGAAGGGCATGGTGGAGAAGAACATCGTATTGACGTCCTTGCCCTTCCAGTAATACGACGCTGAGTGACCCATTTCATACTGGCCGGCCTTGACCATGTCGAGGATGCCAAGTGCCGCCTTGTGCTTGTTTGCCGAGTCGATCCGAATTTCCAGTTCGCCATCGGACATCGTTTTGACCATGTCGGCCATGTTGATGACCGCGTCGCCAAAGATAGGGAATCCCGTCACCCAGGTCTGGGCCAGTTTCCAGACAATCACTTCTTTCTCGACCTTGCTCTCCGCCGGCGCTGCTGCCTGTTGCTTTTCCCCACAAGCCGACAGAGCCAAGACAGAGACGAGCGCCACAATCCCGGCGCACAGTTTCAGAGCATTTTTCTTCTGTTTCATCGCTTTTTTTCCTTTCAGATCGAAGGAGAGCAAATTCTAGCGCTTTCTGGAACGGAACGGGGCCGGGCAATGCTCGCAGCGGCTACGACTTTCGGCTTAGTATGATGCTCCAGCGGACTCAAAAGGGACCGGAAATATGAGCACAATTGGCTACAAAGCCTTGGTTGATGCGGCCGAGGCACGAATACGGACCATTTCCGTCGAGGAAGCTATCGACCGGTTGGGCTCGGACGACGCGGTTTTCGTGGACCTGCGCGATGTCCGGGAGTTGCAGCGCGACGGTGGAATTCCCGGTGCATTTCACTGCCCGCGCGGCCTGCTGGAGTTCTGGATCGATCCGGAAAGCCCCTATCACCATGCTGAATTCGCCGAACCGAAGGAGTTCGTCTTCTTTTGTAACCTGGGCTGGCGGTCTGCCCTGGCCGCTGACGTTGCACAGCAAATGGGATTGAAGACCTGTCATATTGGCGGTGGCTTCAATGCCTGGAAGGCGAGCGGCGGCGACGTCACAAATGGAAAGTAAAATGTACCTGCCAAGGACCCGCTCAACATGAATCGATGGAAGAAATTGTCAGTTGCAGCATTGGCGCTGATTTCGAGCGCTTTGCAGAGCGCCTGCATGGGTGTCCCGGAGGGCGTTGACGTCGTTGACGGGTTCGAGATGGATCGCTACCTCGGCACCTGGTATGAAATCGCGAGGCTCGATCACAGTTTCGAGCGAGGCATGTCCGATATTACGGCCACATACAGCCTGCGAGATGACGGCGGTGTGGCCGTGGTCAATCGCGGCTACAAGGTGGCAAAGGGAGAGTGGGATGATGCCGAGGGCAAGGCCTACTTCGTCGGTGAGACTGATATCGGCCGTTTGAAGGTTTCGTTTTTTGGTCCGTTTTACGGCGCATACAACATCATCGAGTTGGACAAAGAGCACTACGAGTATGCGATGGTCGCCGGACCGGATACCGACCACCTGTGGATCCTGGCCCGCTCCCCGGAAATCGACCGAGACCTGCTCACAACCCTGGTTGAGAAAGCCAGGCGTTTGAACTTCCCAGTCGATGAGATCATCTACGTCGATCACACCAGGAGTGGCGACGAGGGTTAATCGGTTTCGATCGCTACGTGCGCGCGCACGAGGCAATCGTGCTCGGGCTCGAAACCTCGCCGCGGGTCATGGCAGCGGCGGGCCGTTATTACTGGCCATCGACTCGGCTGCACTGCGGGTTTTCACAATTGAAATCGGCCTGAAGATTTGCTTGTATCGAAGTCGATTCTTCCGTGGCGGCTGGAACATCTTCGATTTCGCGATAAATGCGCGCCGTCGTGGGTGCCTTGTTCAAAGCTTTACCCGGTACGGGTTCAATCCTGGCGGTATTGATGCTGGTCTTCTACATCGCGGCGGTCATGGCAACAAACCTTTTCGGCGAGAGTGAGCATGCGCAACAATTTGTATTCGCGCCACTTCTGCTCACAGGGGCGCGTCATTCTTCCGGCAATTCTTTTTTTGGAGTAAGCAATGTCCGTCAAATTTCCCGCCCTGCCCTACGCGACCAACGCGCTGGCACCCCATGTGTCTGAACAAACACTCGAATTTCACTACGGCAAGCATCACAAGGCATATACCGACAAGCTGAACGCGGCGATTGGCGACACCAAGTATGAAAACCTGCCGCTCGAGATGATCATTTCCGCTGCACATGAAGCGGCCGATGTGGGTGTATTCAATAATGCCGCCCAGATCTGGAATCACACCTTTCTTTGGAACAGCATGTCGCCCGAAGGCGGTGGCGAACCAACCGGGGCGCTGGCCCATGCGATCGACAGAAGGTTCGGCGACCTTGCCGGGTTCCACGACGCTTTCAAGAAATCCGCGCTCGGACAGTTCGGCAGCGGCTGGACATGGCTTGTGCGCACCGCACAAGGCGTCGACATCGTCAGCACGGGCAATGCCGAGACACCGCTTACCGCTGGCGTTACTCCATTACTGACGCTGGACGTCTGGGAGCACGCCTACTACCTCGACTACCAGAACAGGCGTGATGCCTACATCGACGCATTCCTGACCCGCCTGATCAACTGGGATTTCGCAAGGCGTAACTTCAAGGCTGACAGGGACGAGGACTGAGCGTCGGCCAGTTCGATTCAACTTGTTACACAAAGGCCATTGCCCCCCTCCGGCCGATACTTCACAGTGACGCAATGTCACCGGACGAATTTGCAATCGAGGCTCGCGGTCTGTGCCGCCGTTTTCGCGAGGGCGATCGCGAGCATGTCGTGCTCGATGGCGTCGATCTCGACATCCGGCGGGGCGAAACTATCGCGCTGCGCGGCCGCAGCGGCTCCGGCAAGTCGACGCTGCTGAATCTCATCGGCGGTATCGACGCCCCCGATGCCGGCACAGTGACAGTGGACGGCGTTGAACTGACCGGCCTGTCGGAACATGACCGTACCCTGTTTCGTCGCGAGCGCATCGGCTTCGTGTACCAGGCCTTCAACCTGGTGCCGACCCTGAGCGTCGCCGACAACGTTCGCCTCGTGCTCGAACTGAACAAGGTGCCGCGGGCCGAGGCATCGACACGCATTGATGAACTTCTCGCCGCAGTCGGCCTTGCTGATCGCGCGTCAAGTTACCCCGATGTCTTGTCAGGAGGCGAGCAACAGCGAGTCGCGATTGCGCGGGCGCTGTGTCACGAACCGGCCCTGCTGCTTGCCGATGAACCGACCGGCAACCTCGACGACACGACAGCAGAGGACGTGCTCGCGTTGCTCGATAAACTCGTGCGCTCCACCGGGCGCACGCTGCTGATCGCCACGCACAGCATGCACGTAGCATCGCTTTGCGATCGCGTACTCGAGCTGCACAACGGTCGGCTCTAGCCAGGCACGGTACGATGATCCCGGTCACCTACCGCGCGAGCTTCTCCTACCTGCTGCGGCACCCCTGGCAGCTCGCCCTCGCCTTACTCGGCATCAGCGTTGGCGTTGCCGTCATCGTCGCCGTCGATCTCGCCAATGCCAGCGCCCGCAAAGCCTTTCTGCTGTCGATGGACACGATAACGGGCGAGGCGACACACCAGATCATCGGCGGTCCGCGCGGCGTTAGTGAGGACGTGTACACGCAGCTGCGTGTCAACCACGGCATGCGCGACATCGCGCCAGTCATCGAGGGCGCGGTCACGATTGACGGCACAACCCTATCCTTACTCGGCGTCGATCTCTTTGCCGAGCGTGAGATCCGCACCTTCACGGGCGAGGCGCGTACCGGCGATGCGGACAAGTCGGGCGCCAACTCATTATTTGCAGAGTTTCTCGTCACGCCCGGGGCGGTCACCACGTCGCAACAGACCGCGCAACAACTCGGCGTGTCTGTCGGTGACACGTTCGAGCTCATCGTTGACGGCAAGAATCAGCAGGCCAGACTCCTTGCGACCTTGCCTGACGACGGCACCGGCAGTCTTGACCGCCTGCTCGTGACGGATGTCGCCACGGCACAGGAATGGCTCGGCCTGGCCGGCTCCCTGAGCCGCATCGACGTTCGCATTGCGAACGATGACCAGGACAGCCTCGCGACGCTCGAATCCGCACTGCCCGACGGCACGCAAATACTCTCTGCAGCGGGGCGCACGCGCTCAACGGCCGAGATGAGCCAGGCCTTCATGACCAACCTCACGGCAATGAGCCTGCTCGCCCTGCTCGTCGGACTGTTCCTGATATTCAACAGCGTCAATTTCTCGGTGCTGCAGCGCCGGCCGCTAATCGGCGTCCTGCGGGCGCTTGGGCTTACGCGGCGGCAACTGCTGGCAATGATCCTCGTCGAGGCCATGGTGCTGGGTAGCGTCGCCGCCGTATTCGGCGTGCTATTGGGCGTTGTGCTTGGTGAACAACTTCTCGAACTCGTGTCGCGGACGATCAACGACCTCTACTTCCGCGTTAACGTAACCAACGTCAGCATCGAGACCTTTTCGATCGCAAAGGGCCTTGTAGCCGGGGTCGGTGCCGCGCTCGTGGCGGCGGCCGTCCCCGCGATAGAGGCGACGTCGTATCAACCGCGGCTCGCGCTGACGCGCTCTGTACTCGAACGCGGCGCTCGACGTGCGCTACCGGCCGTCGCGCTGACCGGCATTGCTGTGATGGCGAGCGCCGTGCTGTTGATTCTTGCCTCGGGTGCAAACCTCGTCGCCGGGCTCGCCGCGGTATTTTTGCTGATTCTTGGTTTCGCGCTCTGCGTGCCGCTTTTCGTAAGCTTCGCGTCGAAGCTGGCCGCCCCGTTGGCATACTCGCTGGGCGGTACCTCTGCGCGCATGGCCGTCGCCGGCATCGCATCGGGACTGTCGCGGACCGGCGTCGCCATTGTCGCGCTGGCCATTGCGGTTTCTGCCACGATCGGTGTCAGCGTCATGGTCGACAGTTTCCGTGGGTCCGTCAGCGCGTGGCTGCAGCAGACGTTGCAGGCCGACATCTACACCGGGCTGGAGCGCAGCGGCGCAATGGACCCGGATCTGATCGAGGCGATCCGCAACATCGACGGCGTTGTCGATATGAGCACACGCAAACGTGCTTCGGTAGAGGACGCAAACGGGCGTACTGAGCTGCGTGTTTTCGAGATGCCGCCAGCCAGTTATGCCGGCGCCGAACTGATCGATGCGGACCCGAGCCCAGCCTGGGCCGCCTGGGAAAGCTCGGACGCCGTGTTCGTCTCCGAACCGTATGCGTACCAGAACAACGTGGGCGCTGGCGATACCGTCGTCCTTCCAACGGACTTCGGCTCTCATGAGTTCGCTATCGCTGCCACTTTCCAGAGCTACGATATAAACGCCAGCGGCATCATGATGAGTCGTGCTACCTACGCACGTCATTTCGATGACGACAGCATCGACTCGCTGGGCCTTTACCTCGCCGACGGCATAAGCGCCGATACCGTTATCGAGCAGATCAAGGCGCTAAGCGCGGGCCGCCAGGAACTGTATACCAGCTCGAACGTCAGTTTACGGGAGCTGTCGTTGCGTATTTTCGATCGCACTTTCGTGATTACCGACATTCTTTACTGGTTGACGCTCGGCGTCGCGTTTATCGGCATCCTGTCGGCGATGCTCGCGCTCCAGCTTGAACGTGCGCGCGAGTTTGCAACGCTGCGCGCGCTGGGCATGACGCCCACGCAGGTTGGCAGCATGATCGCGACGCAGACGGGTGTTATTGGCCTGTTGAGCGGTCTTGCCGCGGTCCCGCTCGGTCTCGTCATGGCCTGGGTGCTGATCAAGGTCATCAATCGTCGCGCATTTGGTTGGCAGATAGACATGTCGATCGGGTCGGACATTCTCCTGGTTTCCGTCGCTTTCGCGATGGGAGCGGCATTGCTGGCCGGTATCTACCCGGCGTACCGTGCCGGTCGCAGCCAGCCCGCCATCGCGATGCGGGAGGAATAATATGCTGGGCATACGAACATGCATGGTCGCCCTGCTCGCCTCCCTCGCTGTCGGCTCCACGTTTGCCGAAGACCCCGCCGCACAAAGCTCGCAACTCGCAGACCTCCTCGGCAGAGATGCTGACCCGGCTTTCGCACGCGCCATCGCGCCGCGAGAGTTCATGTTTCCAGAGGATCATGGACCACACCCCGAGTTCCGCAACGAATGGTGGTATGTAACCGGCAACCTGGATGACGAAGACGGTGAACGCTTCGGCTTCGAGCTCACAATTTTCCGTTTTGCACTGGCGCCGAGCGTGGCCGCATCGAATTCTGCCTGGCGCACGAACCAGGTCTATATTGCACACCTCGCCGTCACAGATGCCGACAACGAGCGCTTCTACGTTGCACAGCGATATTCGCGAGGCGCGGTCGGCCTCGCGGGCGCTCAAGCACTGCCGTTTCGCGTCTGGATCGGCGACTGGGAGATGGGAGAGAAAGCGGCAACGGGTGCCTGGCATTTAATCGCAGACGATGAAGACTTCGGCATCGACCTCGAACTGAGGGCGCTTAAGCCGCCGGCCCTCAATGGCGTCGACGGTCTCTCACAAAAGTCCGCAGACCCCGCCAACGCGTCCTACTACTACTCGATCACCCGCCTGCAAACCGAGGGCAGCCTGCGCATCGGTGAGAACGACTACACCGTATCGGGCCTGTCGTGGCTTGATCGCGAATGGAGCACGAGCGCGCTCGCAGCAGACCAGGTTGGGTGGGACTGGTTCGCGCTGCATCTGGACGATGGCAGTGATCTGATGATCTACGGACTGCGCCTTCAGGATGGAACACGCGATCCGGCAAGCGCCGGCACCTTTGTGGACGCGGATGGTGTTACCACACATCTCACTAATGACGACGTCGAAATCAGCGTACTCGAAGAGTGGTCGAGCCCGGAGGGCGGCAGCTATCCTTCCCGCTGGCTGCTTCGAGTTCCTCGATTCGGACTCGAGCTGAACGTTACACCGGTTATCAGCGACCAGGAACTCTTCACTACCGTGCGTTACTGGGAAGGCGCGGTGGATGTTGCGGGGGAGCGTGACCTGCGGCCAGTTGAGGGTCGCGGGTACGTCGAGCTAACGGGCTACGCGGAAGAGTGAATCCGGTCCTTAGTCGCTAAGGTTTCGCCACGAATCAACGCGCATCGAGCGCAAAGCGTTCGCGCAGGAAGTGTGCGATACCTTCCTCGTCGTGGTGGCCGATAATCGCTGTGGCGGCTGACTTGATCCTGTCATTGGCGTTTTCGGGTGCGTAACTTTCGTCAGCCGCTTTGAACATGCTGAGGTCATTATCGCTGTCGCCAAAGCAAATAACCCGTTCGAGACCGAGCATCCGCTTCATCGCCTTGATTGCGCCACCTTTGCTGGCGTCGCTGTGGTGCACGTCGAGCCAACGCCATTGCTTGTCTTCCAAAGCGATGCCGGAGTAGGCCACGAGATGTGGCTCATCGTCTACGCTACGCAGAACCGATTCGATAGCTTTGCTATCGCCGATGGAATTCACATGCGTAATCTTGGCGTTGGCAGACAGTTGATCAAGAGCCCGCACATTTACTGGTTCCGCGATGCCGGTGCTGAAGATGAGCTCGCGCTCAATGTCTGTAAGAAGCGGCGGATGATAAACGACGCTCTCATCGTTTTCGTCGAGCGTGAAAACGAAGGGCGTAACTCCGTGCTTAAGGCAGGCGCGGACGAGGTTATCCAACTCGCCTGGCGTCAGCGTGGCACTTCTCGAAAAGTGCCTGGTTTGAGGGTGCCAGATCATCACGCCGTTCTTGTATGCCTGCGGCAGCCGAAAGTGATGGCCATCAAGAATCGCCCGTGCACCATGAAGCGTGCGTCCCGTGGCCACCGTGTACGCAATATCACGTTCGGTCAGGAGCTGCAGCGTCTCGCTGGTGTAGTCGGAGATCACCGACTTGCGATTGAGGAGCGTGCCATCGAGGTCGAAGACGACGAGTTCCATCCGCGGGTATCCAGGTCAGTAGAGACAAAGAGTGTCGCCGCTGCGACTGGTCGGCGCAAGCGCTTGAGCACAGAGCCTTTGTAACGGTGTGTATCTGCGGTCGCTTAATGGGCCCGCAGGCCGATCGGCGCTGCTAAAGTGCAGGGCAACATGACTGACCCGGCTGACACGTGCGCCCGACAACCTTCTCTCTTATCTTCGGAATGCTGCTTATGACGCTTTTCAACTCGCCTCTCGGCGCCTCCGAGTTACATCCGGATAAGGCGCACTCTTCTTCAGAGGAAGCCCCCTTTGCGCTGAAGCAGTACCAATGGAGGAACCGCGTTCTCGTCATCAGCGCCGAGAATGTTGATGATAATAATCTGCTGGAACAGGCTGCTGAACTGGCGTTAACACCGGACGAATTTGCGGACCGCGATATGGTGCTCGTGATGCTGCTGGACAACTCGGTTTCCAAAGCCGGCGACCGCCAGCTGACCAGCGCCGAGGTTACTGCGGTCCGCGCGCCGTTGGGAATTCGTCCCGGCTCATTTGCGCTGCGGCTGATCGGCAAAGACGGCTCAGTCAAGTTGTCCGCCAAAAAAGCCACGTCCATGACCGAGATCTATGCCCTGATCGATTCGATGCCGATGCGGCAAAGAGAAAATTCCAAAAGGTAGCCTGGTTTCAACTCGTATGATGCTCGTCGTTGCCCCGAAGCCGCGCCACACCTGCGGGTGTTCATCGTGACACGGGGCGCGGAAGGCGCTCGTGGATTAGCCGGCCTTCTTTGTGATTTCACCCGCGGCAGTACCGTCGCCGATTCGCTCTAGCAACGCAGGTATCTGATCTTTGAGCTTGAAAAATCCTCGGCGCGCATGCGGCCAGACCAGGCCGTCGTAACGACGCCGGAGCCGCAGTAACCTGATGCCATGCCGGGCTAGGTAATTGTCGACTTCGATAAGCAACTCCGCAACGGGGCCGACCGGAGCGTGCGCAGTCGCGATCGTTTTCAAGTGGTGCTGCTTTGCCCATTCGAGGAGCGTATCGCCCCAGTAAATCGAATCCGTCAGCTCGCCGTTGATGGCAAATTTTCGGGAGGTCCGCTTAACGGCGTCGCCCACCGCACCGCCAGCGAATTCTTCCGCGAGGCCGCCAACCGGCAGCGGGGACCGCAATCGCGTAGCAGTCGCGCCAATAACGACGGCCGGTGCATGGGCCCCGAGGATGGACTCGGGAAAACAATCTTCTTCTGTAACAAACAGGCCGAAGCGCTCGCTTGCTTGGAGCCACTGTGAAGCAGGCAGAGGCTCGAGCGGATAAACCTTCGGCATTTTTGGCGCCGGTGCATGCGCGGCCAGGCCTTCCGGGTGAAACCGGTTATCGGTAAATTTCGCTATATTTGCAGCGGTAGCGAGATAGGTTTTGCCCGGCGTGTGCAATCCGCTGACCCAACGCCAGCTCAGAGTATTTGACGCAGGGTCACCATCCAACAGGTGGCGGTAGAAGAAATCGGCGCCCAGTTGCCATGGCAGCTCGAGTGTAAAAACCCAGATGCTGGCGAACCACATTCGAGCATGATTATGCAGGTATCCAGTGCTTAGAAGCTCGTGTACCCAGGCGTCAAAGCAGTCGATACCGGTGTTGCCAGCGACGGCGCTCTCATAGCGCTGCCGGACATCAGCGCGGTCTTCCAGTTCGCTGAGTATTCGGACTAGAGAGTGACGGTAGTCTGCCCATACTGCGGGACGCTGTTCGAGCCAGCCCTTGTAATAGGTTCGCCAGAACACTTCCTGAACGAACTTGCTGGCTGCGGCCAGCGAGTGACGCTGCAGCGTCGTTTGCAGCACCTCCTCCTCGAGCAGCAGCCGATGCCTGAGATAGGGAGAGAGCATCGACACGTTAGCGCGCCGATCGGGACCAAAGTCGAAATTTCTCGATTTGGCGTACCGGGCCCCTGCCCTGGGGACGAATCGAGACAACCGGCTCAGGGCGGTCTTGCGACTGGGTTCAGCGACTGGCGCGCTCATCTTTTTCTGTACGTACGCGCTGCAGTCGGCGCATGGATGCATTCTGCCGCTCGATCAAGGCAACGGTCAGAATGCAAAGAACTGTCAGTAATACCATTTCCATAGCGATCTCTACCTCTTCTTTTTCATTTCAAGTCATCGTTTTAAAAAAAGGCCGGCGCATTGCGCCGGCCTTGAGGAAGCAGAGAAGGGCTTGGTCGGGGAAGAACGAATGATTCTCTGCTTTGGGGAACCTAGTGCCAGATGCGTTGCTACTTCCTGACCAAGCATAGCTGTTCCTGTCGTGATGTCAATGTCTTGTCTAGATAAATACTAGACATTATTGTATCAGTTTGTAACAACCTGGTTAGTAGTCGATGCCCTCGGCTTCTGCGACGCGCTGCAGCGCGTCCTCGATCAGCGCGCGCGCCTGCGCGGTCGTCTGATGCAGGTAACGATGCAGCTCGGCGTCGTCCTCATCCCGATTCGCGCACTGTGCGCTGTAGACCTCGAACGCCGTCAGGTCGCCGGCAAGCTGTGCCAGGTGATGGGGGCACTCGCAATCAATGGCTGTCGATGCCCGCGTCAGCCGGGCCAGCTGCTGATGATTGAACCGGCGCGGCGGTATCGGTCCCGACACGCGCCACCCGGATTCCGCCGTTTCCGACGGGGCTGCTTTCGGGCGCACTGCTACGGCAGGAGTGTACGCTCGCATGACAGCGGCTCGCACCTCGTCGACATTGACGGGTGAGCGGAGCGCTACAATGTTCGAGTCACGCGCCGTATCGATGTCTCGGGATCGACCAAAATTGTAGACAAGCACACCCTTGGAAGCGCCCGCCTGTTCCATGTAACCCTGCAGCTGCGCCGTTACGCGACTGTCCAGGACAGGACATTCGACGACAACGACATCCGCGTCATACCGTGCGAGGTCGGCAACAAAGGTGTCGCGATTGCTGTCAGCCAAAAGGACCTGCACCGGCGCAATATCGCGCGCCTGATCAGCAAACAGACCGGGCAGCAGGTCGCCGAGTACTGCGACACCAACATGCTCCGGCATCGTTGCGCTGACAATTTCGCTCATATTGCGAACGCGTTCGCGCAAAGCATCGACGGTATCGCCCGCAATCTGACCGATAGATACGCCCCGGTCGGTCAATGACTTCAGCAACCTGAGCTTCTCGACATCAGCAGGACCATACACTCGACGGCCATTGGCCGCGCGTCGGGCAACGACGGCGCTGTAGCGTCGCTCCCAGACGCGAATCGCGTGGTCAGTCAGACCGGTTAGCTTGGCGACAGCACCGATGCCGTACTCATGGTCCTGCTTGCGGCCTTTTTCAGCCATGCTATTTATCTCCTTGGGCGACGCGGTAGACGGGAATGTACTGTTGATATAATGTGTCGCTCTTTTTTCGACATTGTATAGACAGATGATCGACAGAGCACCCTGTTCGCCACCCGGTGGCCCTGCCTGCTTGCCATGAGTGGCGGCGAAGGAGAAGGCGCGAGCCGAGATGTAACTATCGATCCTCGCGAGGTCGAGTTCTACACGCGCCTCGCAGATACCTGGTGGGATCGCG
>Ga0224504_10000930_pt1 | contig 13114 bp, 10 predicted proteins | sample SF_Oct11_sed_USG_3_FD_170160 | JGI IMG/M metagenome (GOLD analysis project Ga0224504, IMG submission 170160) | Sediment microbial communities from San Francisco Bay, California, United States - SF_Oct11_sed_USGS_24 | ecosystem: Environmental > Aquatic > Marine > Sediment | place: USA... | reverse complement strand
CCATCCATTGACCCTGGAAATCTTCGCTTAAGTTTTGCAGCGCCTTTTCGTACGGAGAAGAACGAAAGGCCGCTTGAACCAAGCCGGTGATTGTAGGCCCGGAGGCCAAGCCCCACTGGCATCGGCTGATCCGACAACACCAGGTCAAGCCGGTGAATAGCCAAATCTGCAAGCAATTGCTCCAGGGATGCCTCGTGGCAGCTCACCCGAATCGGATCGTCCCCCGTCAAAGCCGGGGCAATGATTCTTTCAACCACCAACTTTGGCATCGAGCTGACAACACCGACGTTGAGCAATGCTGTGCCTGCTGCGTCCTGTCCTCGAACCACGTTTGCGAGTTCAGCGCCGATCGAAAAGATTTCGTCTGCATAGCCGAATACGACGCGTCCCGTTTCTGACAACACCAGGCGGCGACCGGATCGGTTGAACAGCGGCGTGCCAACCGCTTCATCCAGCAGCTTTAGCTGACCACTTATGGTTTGTGGCGTGATGTGGAGTATTTCCGCGGCGCGGACAATGCTTCCTTCCCGGGCCACGGTCCAGAAGTACTGCAAATGACTATAGTTGAGGTGACGCACGCTGATGCTTAATTCCGAACAGACCTCGTCAATGCGCCGACGACTTTGCGGCCGGCCCGGCAGCGGGCTGCGGCGCGAATGCAAACCGAAGGACAACATAACCTGCGATCGCCGAAAGCACGGAAGCCACCAACACTGCGACGCGAGTCGCCGCCAGGTAGTCGAACTCGCCTCGCTCGAATGCCAGCGAGCCGATAAACAGGCTCATCGTAAATCCGATTCCGGTCAGCAGCGCAATTCCGTAAATGGACAGCCACGATGCACCCTCCGGCAGACGCGCCCACCCAAATTTCACCATCACCCATGTCGCAGTGAAAACGCCAAATTGCTTACCGAAGAAAAGCCCGGCTGCGATGCCAATGGACACCGGGCCCACCAATGCATCCCTGCCAATACCCGCAAAAGAGATGCCCGCGTTTGCGAAAGCGAAAATCGGCAGTATGAGGTACGCCACCCATGGATGCAGGGTGTGTTCAAGGTGACGCAGCGGCGATGGCTCGTCCTCGTTGCCACGAATCGGAATTGCGAGTGCTACCACGATTCCAGCCAATGTGGCATGCACGCCGCTCTTGAGCACGCAAAGCCAGACGAAAATCCCGACGAGAATATAGGGTGAGATCCTTGTTACGCCAGAACGATTGAGTGCGATCAGGGCGACAACACCGGCAGACCCCAGCAACAAGGCGGTCAAAGAAAGCTCACTGGTATAGAACACAGCAATGACGACAATGGCGGCGAGATCATCGAAGATTGCGATGGTGGTCAGAAAGACTTTGAGCGACAGCGGGACCCGGCTTCCCAACACCATGAGAACGCCGAGCGCGAATGCAATGTCGGTAGCAGCAGGAATGGCCCAGCCTCCCAGCGTGTCAGGAGACTGCCAGTTAACGGCTACATAGATGAGAGCCGGCACGACGAACCCACCGAATCCGGCAACTGCAGGCAGGATTATCTGACCAAAGGAGCTGAGCTCACCTTCAACAACCTCACGTTTCACCTCCAGGCCAATTAGCATAAAGAAAATAGCCATCAGCCCGTCGTTTATCCACAACAACAGCGGCTTGGCGACAGCAAGGTCGCCCAACGAAACGACGAGAGGCAGGTTCAAAACACCATGGTAGAGCGATATCAGCGGCGTATTCGAGACTACCAACGCAGCCGCAGTTGCGAGTACCAGCAATATGCCGGCGGTCGACTCCATCTGCAGAAATCGTCTCATAGCTGTCATTGGCATAAGATCCGGCGCTCCCTGGGTATCGTTTGTGACCTGGTGAAGCACGGTTAGCCGCACCACATCACCGCCAAGTATAACGATATTCATTCATCGTAAAACCGTATTTTTGTGATACGAAATATCGCTTTTACTGAATTATTAATACTTCGGAAAAACCGATCTATTTCGTCGAAATGATCGTCTTTACTGCGTCATTGACGTCGGTATTATCGATCAGCAACAGAGGAGGCAAACCATGGACGTAAGAATACAGACGCAGGGGTTTTCACTCACACCGCCAATCGGCGCCCGGGTACATAAGCAACTTCGGCAAACACTCCGCCGATATGCAGACGACATCATCAGTGTGGATGTGTACCTGAAAGACCTCAACGGACCGAAGGGCGGGGAGGACATGCAGGCAGGTATTCGTCTGCAACTACGATACCGTGCGCCGATCACCGTACTGACAACGCACAGCGACCTTTACAAAGCCATCGATCTGTCCGCACGTCGCGCTCGAAGGACCGTTCGACGCTCTGTCAGCAAGTTTAGACGTCTCAGACGCAGAGGTCTTCATCACGTTGCTGCGGTTCCGTTGGGAACCTGAGTCCGCGCAGGCGGAACAACCGGGAAACTGCATTGTCTTGAGAGGCGCATGTGAATTCGTGATTAAGGCAGGGCGTCAGCACTAAAAAACGGGATTCGGATAATCTGCGACTCGGTCCACCGTTGCATGGCGCTTACGCCCATGCCAACACCTGCACCCGGCCTACCGTGTGCGATGGAATCGGTAATCCTCGATTGTCCGTGCTGTTGGGGAATTTCTCGTTTAGACTAAGTCCGGTACCTCACTGGCCAATCCGGTTTAGGTATACAGGCGCCGGTGCGGATCCAAAACGTCTCCCCCACAACATAATCTGTTCATGAATTTATAATGCAAAACCCTCTCTCCAGATTTGCTGTGTGCAGCGGCGTGTTCTGTATTTGCCAGAGCGCGAATGGCCAGCAATTCCGGCCCCAATCCAGGAATCCGATTGACGGGCGCTTCGACGCATCAGGCAGGAACTGCGTGGCGACAAGTGAACACAAGCTCTGACCTGCCCTACGGCACAGGCGACGCTTCCTTCCAGGCGGCGGGTGGTGTCGATGGACTGCGTAAGCTGGTCGACAACTTTTTCGATCGCATGGGCAGCGACGAGCGCTTTGCCACGATCCACGCGATGCATCCGGAAGACAGGGAAACCTCGCGGGACAAACTTGCTCGCTTCCTGTGCGGCTGGTTAGGCGGCCCTAAACTCTACAACGAGAAATACGGGGCGATCGGTATACCACGGGTTCACGCACACCTGCCTATCGGCACGGCTGAACGCGATCAGTGGCTAACCTGCATGACTGAATCGGTTGCGGAACAAGCGTTCGTATCGGATTTCAAAACCTACCTGATGGAGCAGCTGTATGTTCCTGCCGAAGCAGTTCGACGCCGCTGTGCCGGCAACCCGGGAGTCACCGGGTGAAGATCTGGGTAGACGCAGATGCGTCTCCTGTTGTCGTGAAGGAGATTCTCTACCGGGCAGCCATTCGTACCGGTGTACAACTGACACTGGTGGCCAATCAGCCGCTAAGCACGCCGGCATCATCGAACATCAATGCTTTGCAGGTTCCACGGGGATTTGACGTTGCAGACGACGAAATTGTGAAGCGCCTGGCTGAAGGCGACCTGGTGATAACGAACGATATTCCGCTGGCCGCGGAAGTCATTGAAAAGGGTGGACACGCACTCAGCCCTTCCGGCGAATTATTCACTACCGAAAACATCCGCGGCCGATTGAATATGCGCGATTTTCTGGACACGATGCGGTCAAGCGGTGTGGACATGCGTGGAGGACCCGCAGCCTACAGCCAGCGGGATAAGCAGGCTTTCGCTAACGAACTGGATCGATTCCTGACGAAATACGGCGGTCCAGACTAAATTTGACCGGCCGCCGGCAAATCTCGACAATGGCACTGAATATCTACCACCGCGATCCGTCAAAAATAATAATAAATCAGGAGCCGTGACCAATCATGCCGTCGACCATTAATGAACTGTTGCAGGCCGGGGACGACGACAGCATTGCCATCTCGGGCATCGATCGACCAGACCTTTCCTATGCCGGTCTGCGAGATGTTGTTACCCAAACCGCCAGCACACTGAACGGCCTGGGCATCGGTCGAAATGATCGGGTGGCGATCGTCCTGCCGAATGGTCCCGAGATGGCTACATCGTTTGTCGCCATAGCCACATGCGCGACCACGGCACCGTTGAACCCTGCGTATACGCAGGAAGAATACGACTTCTATTTGTCTGACCTGGGCGCAAGGGCACTGCTCGTGGAGAAAGGTAGTAGCTCTCCGGCGATCGAAGCAGCAAAGGCTCACAACATTCAATTGCTGGAGTTGAGTACAGAGCCGGACCTCCCGGCCGGGACCTTTTCAATCCAGCCTGCAAACAATAATCAGTATGCAATAAGTGACAGCCTGGGGATGGCAGAACCGGACGACGTTGCACTGGTGCTGCACACGTCAGGTACAACTTCTCGACCGAAAATCGTACCGCTTAGTCACAGCAATGTTTGTGCGTCGGCAGGCAACATCCAGGTTACGTTGCAACTCGAAAAGGATGATGTTTGCCTGAACATCATGCCGCTGTTTCATATTCATGGCTTGATGGCTGCCGTTCTGGCAACGCTCGGCAAAGGTGCCAGCGTCTGTTGCTCTCCCGGTTTTGACGCGCTGCGGTTTTACTCGTGGCTCGAGCAGTCAAACCCAACCTGGTACACCGCAGTGCCAACCATGCACCAGGCGATTCTTGCTCGCGCGAAACGCAATGAGGATGTTGTGCGGGGAGCCAGGCTTCGCTTCATCCGGTCATCGTCATCCTCGTTACCGCCGCAGGTACTACACGAACTTGAGCAAACGTTTGAAGTGCCGGTGGTCGAGGCCTATGCGATGACTGAAGCCTCGCACCAGATGACCTGCAATCAATTGCCGCCAGGCGTTCGCAAAGCGGGCACTGTCGGTTGCGCCGCGGGACCGGAGGTAGCCATCATGGACGAATCGACTCCCGATTTACTTTCGCAGGGAGAGACGGGAGAGATTGTCATCCGCGGGGCGAATGTCACGTCAGGTTACGAGAACAACCCGACGGCAAATGCAGAAAACTTCGTGGCTGGCTGGTTTCGAACCGGTGACCAGGGCGTTATGGATGAGGACGGTTACGTCACGATCACGGGCCGCCTCAAGGAAATCATAAACCGTGGCGGAGAAAAGATTTCACCACGCGAGGTGGACGACGTTCTTATGGATCACCCCGCGGTGCAGCAGGTGGTGACTTTCGCGATGCCGCACAAATCGTTGGGAGAAGATGTTGCGGCGGCGGTGGTACTGAGAGAAGGCGAAAGCGCCGATGAAGCGGCAATACGATCTTTCGCGAGCGATCGCCTTGCAGGCTTTAAGGTACCGCGAAAGATTCTGATCGTTGATGAAATACCGAAAGGTGCGACGGGCAAAATGCAGCGCATCGGTCTGGCAGAAAAGCTGGGGCTGGCCTGATGCGTATTTGCATCTATGGTGCAGGCGCGATCGGCGCGTGGCTCGGCGTACAGCTATCGCTCGCAGGTAAGGACGTCACGCTTGTCGCGCGAGGACCGCACCTTGAGGCCATGCAAAAGAATGGCGTCAAGTTGCTTATTGACGGAGAGGAGAGGATCGCTCATCCGCGATGCATTGAAGACCCCGCCGACGCAGGCCCGCAGGACTACGTCATCATTACCTTAAAGGCGCATTCGTTACCGGGAATCGCCGACAAGATCCAGCCACTACTGGGACCCGATACCGCGGTTGTCACCGGGGTCAACGGCATCCCCTGGTGGTATTTTTATAAACTCGACGGCCCTTATGAAAATCACAAGCTTGAAAGCGTCGATCCCGGCGGAAGATTCTGGGACGCGGTTGGGCCAGAGCGAGCGATTGGTTTTGTAGTTTACCCGGCGGCTGAAATTGCAGAGCCGGGAGTCATCCGCCACATCGAGGGCGATCGCTACACGATGGGCGAGCCCGACGGGAAACCTTCCGAACGCACGGCAAAACTTTGTGCTGCGCTGAAGGATGCCGGCTTCAAATCCCGGGTTCGTGACAATATTCGCGACGACATCTGGGTCAAGCTCTGGGGCAACCTGTGTTTCAACCCGATTAGCGCCCTGACACACGCCACATTGGATAAAGTCGCTGGCGAAGAAGGAACCGGCGGCGTATGCCGGTTGATGATGCTGGAGGCGCAGGAGATAGGCGAAAAGCTTGGCGCGAGTTTTCGTGTCGACGTCGACCGACGCCTGGCAGGCGGCGCTGCCGTCGGAGCGCACAAAACATCGATGCTCCAGGACCTTGAGCTTGGCCGACCGATGGAAATAGATGCACTGGTCACAGTAGTGCAGGAACTGGGCCGGCTGGTCGAGGTTCCAACGCCAACCATCGATATCGTTCTGGCGTTGATTCAACAACGCGCGCGTATCGCCGGAACCTATTAAAGGAATAATGATGAGCGAGCAGACGACCGGCGAAACGAACAACGACTATTTCGATTCGCTGGAGCTGCCGTCCATGATGCCGGCTAGCCTGGCGCGGAAGTTCGGCCCGGGAATCATGTTGATGATGACCGGCATAGGCACCAGCCATCTCGTCACCGCACCGGTTGCAGGCGGCAGATATGGCTATGCCCTTCTCTGGTGCCTGCCCATCGCCTACATTTTTAAATATTACGGCTTCGAAATGGCCATTCGGTTTACGCATGCGACGGGCCGCAGCATGCTGGACGCCTATGCCACTGCCTGGAAGAAGATTCCGGTCTGGTATGTGCTGATCACTACGGTTATACAGTCCGCCGTTGGCCAGGCTGGCCGATTGATAGCCGCTGCTGCCGTTGTCTTCTACTTCTTTCGACTGTATCTCGGCGTGGACATTCCGGGTTTTGACGACGACAAGGAACTGGCCGTTTATGGCTTAATCCTCGGCATAACGTCCGTCCTGATTATTCTTCGCGGGCGTTACGCAGTAGTCGAACTGGTCACCAAGATTGCAGCAGGCATTCTTATCGTCTGCACTTTTGCCGTTTTTATCGTCGAACCAGCGCCAGCAAGCGAATTCGTGCATTTTTTCAAGCTGGATACGCCGGAAGGTTCGTGGCTGATCATTGCTTCATTCCTTGGCTTGTTGCCAACGGGCATCGACGTGTCGCTGCAGGCGTCGGAATGGGGCAAAGCAAAAAAAGTTGGCATGGGCCGTTTGCGTGGTGAGATGGAGTCGCAGGGGCTCGCCACACGTTTCGACGCATTTGACAGCAAAAAGGAAGATCTCACGGTCAACGTTTCCCGGTTACCGGCTCACGCGCAGGAATATTGCCGGCGCTGGTTCAAGATCGGTTTACTCGACTTTCGCTTCGGCCACGTCATTTCCTTCATTCTCGCGACAATATTCCTGGTCCTCGCCGCTGTCTGGCTTTATCCCAGCGACGTTAGCGGCAACGCAGTCATGGGAGAAATCGCCAAAATATTTACGGAAAGTGTCGGCCCAAGCCTGATGCTGATCTTCCTGGCTGGCGCTCTGGCGGCAACTTATTCAACAGCGTTCAATTATTTTGACGGCTGGCCGCGCGTCGTCGGCGCTTGTTGCAGAAACCTGTTCAGGAAAACAGCCGCACTGCCAAGGACGTCTCGCGATGAACTGGACGAAGCTCAACGCAAGACATGGTATTCCGAATACAACATCTACCGCATCAGCATGTTCTTTTCGCTGATCACATCAGTCGCGATCATCGCGGGAATTCCGCGGCCTGTGTACCTCGTGCTGGTCGCAAGCGCGCTCGCCTACTTCGTAGCGCCGGTGATTTTCTTCCTGAATCTCTACTACTGCAAAACCGTCATACCGAAGGACGACAAGCTATTTCATCCATCGCTATTCGCAACATGGTTCGGCTGGCTCAGCCTGGCGGTATTTACAGGCATGTCGGCTATCCTGATCATGCAACGCCTGTTCGGAATCTCTTTGTTTTAACTTCCGACGCCTCCATAGGCAACGCCGGTAAGGTCAGCCATGTCGCGTTTGAACGTCGTTAAATCATCGACGTTGAAACCCGACAGGTGTCGATGACCTGCGGCGCGGGCGACAACGGTCATCAGCTCAACTGAAGCTTCGAAGAAACGGGCCAGGCGCTCTGCTGCGATATCGACCGGCAACCTTGCACGCAAATGTTCCTTTTGCGTGGCAATACCCACAGGGCAGTTATTCGTGTGGCAAGCGCGCATACCAAGACAGCCTATCGCCTGGATAGCTGCGTTTGATACTGCGATGCCGTCTGCACCGAGCGCCATCGCTTTGGCGAAGTCAGCCGGGTGCCGCAAGCCGCCCGTCGCGATCAGCGTGACACCAGCCGCTTCGCTCCGATCAAGGTGGCGACGGGCGCGCGCCAGCGCCGGTATTGTCGGCACCGAGATATTATCCCTGAAGATCAGGGGTGCAGCGCCAGTGCCGCCGCCCCGACCGTCGAGGATGATGTAATCGACACCGATTTCGAGCGCCGCATCGATGTCCTTTTCAATGTGTTGCGCCGAGAGCTTAAAACCGACAGGTATGCCACCGGTCTGTTCTCTAACCTCGGCAGCGAAATCCCGGAACTGGGATATTTCGGTCCAGTCCGGAAAACGTGCAGGAGAGATGGCGGACTGGCCTTCCGGCAATTCGCGAACCCTGGCAATTTTTCCTTTGACCTTTTCACCCGGAAGATGCCCGCCGGTTCCCGTTTTCGCACCCTGCCCTCCCTTGAAGTGAAAAGCCTGCGTTTTTTGCACTTTATCCCAGGAAAACCCGAAACGAGCCGATGCCAGTTCGTAGAAATAGCGCGAATTCGCAGATTGTTCCTCCGGCAGCATGCCGCCTTCACCGGAGCAAATCCCGGTGCCCGCGAGCTCAGCCCCTTTTGACAAAGCGACCTTGGCCTCTTCGGAAAGAGCGCCAAAACTCATATCGGAAACAAAGAGCGGTATATCAAGATGCAATGGTTTGGCAGCGTTAGACCCGACAACGATGTCGGTCCCCACTTCTTCTTCGTCCAGCAGCGGCAGTTTGTGAAGCTGACCGACGACGAACTGAAGATCATCCCATTGGGGCAACTGGCCTCGCGGCACGCCCATCGCAGACGACGGACCATGATGACCAACTTTGCTCAGACCTTCATTAGCCAACTTGCGAATAAATTTCACATAGGGTTCATCCGCGGTGCCGACAGGATCCTGAAATGCCCCCTGATAACTGTCGCGCTGGTAAGGCTGCGGATGACTTCCCGCCCATGCGGAAATTTCATCTTCATCGACGCAGACCTGGCCATCTTCGACCCAGCCGTTGAACTTGGGCAGCGTTTCGGAATTGTTGTATTCGCTAATACCGGAATCCATCCGGTAGTCCCAGCCATGCACTCCGCAAATGATGTTGTCACCATCAATATGTCCGTCGGCCATCAGGGCGCCCCGGTGGGCACAGCGTCCGTATAGAACGCTGACCGTGTCGTCAAAACGGATCACTACAAGATCAACATTCGCAACAAGGGCGTGAACTGGCGTCCGGTCTCCAAGCTTATCCCAGTTCGTGACTGACACTTTCTTCATCGTTCATTGCCTTCTTTTGGTTGTTTTTTTGAATCCAAACATCAAATGAGCGGATCGGTCGGCTGGTGTCTTTAAGAGCACGCGACTTTCCTACTGTAATGGCATTCTGGACGCATAGCGAAATCGCGGCGAGGCAAAGGTAACAACGCAAGCAGCAAGAACTGCCCAGGCTGGAGGCGCAATCGATTTTACAGAATCGGGCATCGGTAAACGTAATGGACTGAAATACAAGCAGTTAGAACGGCTTCCACCGCGCAATTGCCCATCAGTCGCCGCCAGCGTAATGTGGAGATGTTCCCTTAAATAATAATAAGAAGAGAGAGGGCAACAAAAATGCACAAAACCCTTTCGTTTCCCGCGATTGCCTGCGGTCTTGCCACGATCCTCATTGCTGGCCCCATCGCCAATGGCGAGGCCGGCTACTCCGAATTTCTGGCAAGGCACGATCGCTTGCACCCGATCAATCGGGCGGAGCGGGTGCCATACAAAATAAAAGTCAGGAAGGCGTTCTGGGATAACCATGACCGCGTTCTGCGTGTGGAAGCCGAAACCAATCGGGAGAAAGGCGACCTGCTGATTCTCGAAGGCCTGCCCGGCTCCGACTGGGTTACAGCGTTCAGTATCAGTGCCGATTTTGGGGCGCAGTTCGAACTTCCGATTCCTGCAGATCACTCGGTACCCTGCGAGATCTTGGTGAAGTCCGGAGCTGAATTCAAAATCTCCAGTGTCGGAAATGCGCCGGAAAACTGTTCGACTGAAGCAGAAGGAATGTTGTTTGCCGGCATCGGGCCCGGCTGAAATCGTCTACCTGAGCGGCGCGACGTTTCACGTTTCGGCTAACCTGCAGTGACGAATGTGCCGTCACGCAACGGCACCTTTCCCACCCGCTGAGCGCTACCGCTTTCTCGCATGAAAAATTATTCGGGCTACCTGAAAAATCCGGGTTTGCCGTCGTGATGACCTGTTCTGCACACCAATGCAGGCGGCTATGCGACAATCAACGACGCGTTTTAACCTTGCGGATTCAACGAAATGACCAGATTCCTGTTGTTGTGCATTGCCGCCAGCCTCGTTGCCTGCGATTCGCGAACAGCAACAACAGGGGACGTCCAGACAAGCTACTCAAATATTGCGGCAGACGAAACCGTCGTCTTTTTCCGCACTGCTGCCTGGCTCGATGAAGCTCAGCAGATGTGGCACGTGCCTGTGCACGGCTGGATCTACGAACCTCAGGATAGCGCCGCACGGAAAGCGTTCTTCACAGCTGTCCTTGAAAGCGAATTCAATCTCGTGCCAGACGACGAGACAGAAGACAACTACACGAGCAGGTTGAACTTGCTGATCGCCGACAGTGAGCGTGGCAAGCAGATCGTTGTGAACCTCGCCGGACGCAGTCATGTTTTACCGCCTTCCGCTGAGAACGGGCATTTCGAAACCACTCTTGTCATCCCCGTGGTGGATATTGAGAAGCACGCACAAGACGCTGTCCTGACACTATCTGCAGTGACTCGCCCAGAGGAATCCCGTTCGTTTTACGGAGAGGCGCTTCTGATTCAGCCGACCGGTATGTCCATCATCAGTGACATCGACGACACCGTAAAAATCTCAAATGTAACCGACAAGCGAAGCCTCCTCGAACACACATTTTTGCTGGACTTCAATGCGGCGCCCGGCATGGTCGACTTGTACGATGAATGGCAGCTTGACGGCCTGAGCCTGCACTTCGTTTCGTCCAGCCCATGGCAACTGTATTCACCATTGGTTGAATTTCTCGACGCTAGTGGATTTTCGCCGTCAGCACTGAATCTGAAATCCGTACGCTTTCGGGACGAAACACTACTTGATCTGTTCAAGAAGGGCACCGAGACCAAGCCCGCGGTCATCGAGAAGATCCTGAACACCTATCCGGATCGAAGGTTCGTGCTCGTGGGCGATAGCGGCGAGCAGGACCCGGAGGTCTATGCGGAATTAATCACCAGGTACCCTGAACAGGTGCTGGAGATATACATTAGAAATGTGACGGGCGAATCTGCGGACAATGGCCGGTTTGCATCTGTCTTCAGGAATGTCGAAAAGAGCCGTTGGCAGCTGTTTGACCACCCCCGGGAGCTGCGGCTGCCCTGACGGCTGAACGGGCGTCAAGACGCCCATTGGCACCCTAATGCCCCGCGGGGCCGATCGACTGGTACAATCCCCGGTCATCTTCGAGGGTATACCGAGCTCCTGCCGGTTATGTGACCCCCTCAACTCACCGGATCGACGAAACCCGCCATGCGAAACGCGACACCGATTTACGGATACGACAAATACTGGGCTGAATGCTACGGCACTTCGCCATTTTTGCCGATGTCACGTGATGAGATGAACGAGCTCGGCTGGGATTCCTGCGACATCATCATTGTCACGGGCGACGCTTATGTCGATCACCCCTCTTTCGGCATGGCAATCATCGGCAGGCTTCTCGAAGCGCAGGGATACCGCGTCGGCATCATCTCGCAGCCGGACTGGCATTCGAAAGACCCTTTTGAAGTCCTCGGGAAACCGAACCTGTTCTTCGGCGTAGCTGCCGGCAACATGGACTCCATGATCAACCGCTACACGGCTGATCGAAAAATTCGCAACGACGATGCCTATACGCCGGGTGGTGTTGGTGGCAAGCGCCCGGACCGTTGCTCGCTGGTCTATGCGCAGCGCTGCCGGGAAGCTTTCGGAGATGTGCCAATTGTTCTTGGTGGAATTGAAGCTTCGCTGCGCCGCATCGCACATTACGACTACTGGCAGGACAAAGTTCGCCGTTCGATTCTGCTCGATTCGCAGGCCGACATGCTGGTCTACGGCAATGCGGAACGACCCATAGTCGAACTCGCTTCTCGCCTCGCTCGCGGTGAAGCAATCAGCGACATCGTGGACATTCGTGGCACGGCCTTCTTGCGTGACGACACGCCGGACGGCTGGTGGGAAATTGACTCGACGCGAATCGACCGGCCTGGCCGAATCGATCAGATCGTCAGTCCTTATGTGAACACACAAGACACGGAAGCCTGTGCGACCAAGCAAACGGAAGAGGAGAATTCTGACCCGGCCAATGTTTTGCGTTTCGTTCCCGATGCAAAGAGGAACCGTGATCGCTCTGTAATTCGGCTGCCGTCATACGAAAAGGTCCGCAACGATGCGATTCTGTATGCGCACGCCAATCGCCTGCTACACCTTGAAACGAACCCTGGCAATGCGCGGGCAATGGTACAGGCGCACGGCGACAGGGACCTGTGGCTAAATCGGCCGGCCGAGCCGCTGACAACGCCTGAAATGGATTACGTGTTCGGTATGCCGTTCGCGCGAGTGCCCCACCCAGCCTACGGTGACGCGAACATTCCAGCCTACGAAATGATTCGATTCTCGGTAAACATCATGCGCGGGTGTTTTGGTGGTTGTACCTTCTGCTCTATTACCGAGCATGAAGGTCGCATCATCCAGAGCCGCTCGGAGGAATCGATACTGGGCGAGGTCGAAAAGATTCGGGACACGGTCCCCGGCTTCACCGGTGTTATTTCTGATCTTGGCGGGCCAACTGCGAACATGTATCGCCTGGCGTGCAAAAGTAAGGAAATCGAAGCTGCCTGCCGGCT
>Ga0224504_10000928_pt1 | contig 13126 bp, 12 predicted proteins | sample SF_Oct11_sed_USG_3_FD_170160 | JGI IMG/M metagenome (GOLD analysis project Ga0224504, IMG submission 170160) | Sediment microbial communities from San Francisco Bay, California, United States - SF_Oct11_sed_USGS_24 | ecosystem: Environmental > Aquatic > Marine > Sediment | place: USA... | reverse complement strand
ATGATCATATCTTCTTGACTATGATAGGCCAACTACTTAGCGAATTTGCCAACTAAATGTTCAATCCGGCTCTGAGTGAAACGTCTTGGTCGTTTTGAAAAGGTCTGGTTGATTAACTTGCGGAGAGTGAGCGTAAAGATACTAGCAGGAACAGGTTTCTACTTCGGGGTTTGTTCCTGTTTGGTTTGGACTGGTTCTGAGGAAGCAAGCAGGCCGGAAGTTCTATCCGCTATAAGGAAGTTGGCAGACATTTCAGCAAAGTCCCTTGAGTCGGGCGTTGGGGCAACCAGGAGAAAGAGCAGGGAAGCTAGAATCAGCGTCTGCTTTAACATACTGCCACGGTTGTGCCGGAAATCCTTTTCCGGCTTCCCTGTCGGTTGAATGCGAGGCTCCATCACCTGCAAACGTTGCGAAAATCCCTTTCGACCGTCCATGGCAAAATTATGCTTTGAATTCAACACTTGCTCTACTGTCAGTTTTGACAGGTTTATCATATTCCCAGGATCGAGGCGATTTCTTCGATTTGATCTTTGATTGCGCGATCAACTACAGCAACTCTGCCCCAGTCACGATCGGTTTCCGAGCCGGTTTTGTGAGTCGCATCGATGCCCATTTTTCCGCCAAGCCCGGGCTTTGGACTGGCGAAATCAAGGTAATCTATGGGGGTGTTTTCAACAAGAACGGTATCGCGTACGGGATCGGAGCGGGTAGAAACGGCCCATATCACCTCTTTCCAGTTGCGGATATCGATGTCGTCATCGGTGACAATAATGGTCTTGGTGTAGGTGAATTGCCGAAGCCACGACCATATTCCGAACATGATCCGGCGTGCGTGGCCGGGGTAGTGTTTGCGAATGCTGACAATGGCAACACGGTAGGAACAGGCTTCCGGTGGCAGATAGAAGTCCACGACCTCGGGAAACTGCTCCTGTAACAGTGGAATAAACATCTCATTCAGAGCAGATGCCATGATCGAGGGTTCGTCTTCACCCGGTTTACCCAGATAGGTTGTCAGGTAGACAGGGTTGTCACGCAGGCTGATGCGTTCAACAGTGAAAACCGGAAAACTCCCGCGTGAATTGTAATATCCGGTGTGGTCCGCAAATGGTCCCTCCATGGCCATTTCATCGGGGTGAATGTGACCCTCCAGAACGATTTCAGCACCATGTGGAACTGGCAAGTCAGTATGGGGGGAGGTTACGATCCTGCTTCTGCGCCCACGCAGCAAACCGGCGAAATGATATTCAGATAATGTATCTGGAATGGGTGTGACTGCAGCCAGCAGGGTTGCCGGATCAGCACCGATGACAACGGACACGGGAAACGGTTTTCCGGGATAGGCCTGTTGAAATTCGCGTAGATCCTGGGCACCGCCCCGGTGGGGTAGCCACCGCATGATCAGCTTGTTTTTTCCGATTAGCTGTTGACGGTAAATAGCGAGGTTAACCCGTGGCTTATTGGGTCCACGGGTAATCACCATACCCCAGGTGATCAGTCTTCCGGCGTCATCGGGCCAACAGGTTGATATCGGCAGTGTCTCCAAATCGATTTCCGGGCCTTCGATCACCTGCGCTTGCCAGGGTGCCTTTTCGACCAGTTTGGGCGTCACATGGGCCAGACGTGCAAACCCTGGTACAACATCGAGTGCTGATTGCCGGTCTTGGGGCAGACTGGGATTCCTGAGAAACGCCAGTTCACGCCCCAGTTCAAACAGATCCCGTCGCCTTTCAAGCTCCAGTGCCGCAAGTATCCGCTCCTCGTTACCAAACAGGTTTCCCAGTACGGGCATCTCAAAACCCCGGGGTCGTTCAAACAGCAGAGCAGGGCCGTTGTTCATCAGGCTTCGGCGACATAGTGCCGTGATCTCCTGGTCTGGAGATACGGGAGTGTCTACTGTTTTTAATTGCCCCGTTGTTATCAGTGCGTCTGAAAACTGGCGCAGATCGGCCCAGGCCTTACGGTTTACCTGGCGATGATGATGATCAAGAAGCTTGTTGAGTCGCATGAGTGGCCCTTAAAGATAAATTCATGCCCGCCTGTTCAAGCAGGTACCCGTTACAGGCACCCAGGGGCAATAGGCTCAGTAATTTTTCGCCCAGGGGATCCAGGTCGGCACCTTTCCGGGCAGTATCAAAAATCTCAATAATCTCCATGGTATGGCTGTGCTGGGGGCTGATCCTCATTACATCGACACCCAGTGATATTAGGTCAGGTAGTTGATCCAGCACCTGGTGGGTCAGCGCCGACTGGGTTTGAATACCGTTGAGAACAAGGAACGGTTGATCTTCCCTGGTTTTCAGCAGACTTCCATCCGGGTAGTCGAGACATTTGTACTGACAATCGTCTTTTGGCAGATTGTGGGAGCGGGCGGTATAGCAGCGCGCCGAGTAGGCAAGCGGCAGACGGCCCAGGGCAAAAACCTCAGTTTCCACACCCTCTGGTCGATCCGACTGTAAGTCCCTTAATGTATCCAGGCCCAATTCAACCGGCAAAACCCAGCGTTGCAAGCCCTTGTCAGCCAGCAGCTTGAGGCTATGGGAGTTGTATATATTCATACTGGGGCCGGTCACAAATTTTCTACCCGCGGTACTGAGCATCTGCACCGCTGAAATGTCATTGGCTTCGATCATGAATGTATCGTTTTGACATAGTTTTTTCAGACTGCTTGTTTCAGAGGCTGCTTCCAATAGAGTCAGGGAAGATAAGATCACTTCCTTACCGCTTTCCTTGAGCTCATTTCCGATCGCAAGCCAGTCTTCAGGCTTTACCAGTCGACGTTTTGAACAGATCACCTCACCGAGGTAAATGACGTCAGCTGCGCTATCTGCTACCTGCTGATAAAAGTCCAGTACAGAAGGGCGTTCCCAGAAGTAGGTAATAGGGCCAATAGATAATTTCATCTTCTTATCAACTATTGCCAGGGCCGGTGATAGGCGCCAAGCGTGGTTTGAGAACCTTCTGAAACTTCAGCCAGATCACCCATCCATTGTTCCTTTGGCTGATAATTGAGCGGGTCTGAAAGACATTGATCAATAGCCGCACGCATAACCGCTGTCACCTGTGCAACATAAGCCGGGCTGCGCTGACGGCCTTCTACCTTGATCGCACTGACCCCCATTTTTTTAAGCTCAGGCAGAATAGAAAGGGTATTTAGGCTCGTTGGTTCTTCCAGTGCGTAGAAAGTATGCTCACCGACCTGGAAGCGTCCTTTGCACAGGGTCGGATAACCGGCTTTTTCGCCTTCGCCATAATGGTCGATCAATACACCATTTAGACGTGTATTGGTGCCGTCACCAGTCTCTTCCCAGCGGACGTGTGATGCCGGTGAACAGGCTCCATAGGTATTTGGCGATCTGCCGGTTGCGTAACTGGATAAAAGGCAGCGCCCTTCAACCATTACGCACAGGCTTCCAAACCCGAAAACCTCGACAGGGATGGGGGACCGGCTGATGACATGGGCGACCTGGTTGACCGATAAAACACGCGGCAAAACCACACGCCGTATGCCAAAGTTATCGTGATAAAAGCTGATGCCCTCGGCGCTGGTCACTGATGCCTGTACAGACAGGTGCAGTCTCAGGTCTGGCCAGTGAGAACTTGCGTAGTCAAGAACACCGATATCGGCGAGTATCAGGGCATTGACACCGTATGCTGCTGCCTGGTCCACCGCTGATTTCCAGCGATCAAAACCCTTGGGCTGAGGAAATGTATTGATTGCAACATATACTTTCCGGCCTTTGTCCTGCGCGTAGCGAATGGCCTTTTCAAAGGTGCGTTCAGTGAAGTTGAGACCGGCAAAGTGACGCGCATTGGTATCGTCCTTAAAGCCTACATAAACAGCATCTGCGCCGTTGTCGACAGCAGCTTTCAATGAGGGCAGGTTGCCCGCCGGACACACCAGTTCCATAGTTGATCCAGTTTGTGCGTATTGGAATCACATTCTAGGGATAGAATCCCGCCTGACATTGATCTGTATCAACACATCGCGGTAAACGGTAAATATACTGATGCAAAACCTGACAGGTATGAATTATGTTGCCAATTCCCGAGTTCGTTCGACCTGTAGCCAAATCAGTGATTGGTATTCCGGGACGTTTCATTCCATACCCAGTTCAGAAACGAGTGTTGTCCCTGGTCCTGAACCAGGCATTCCGTGAACCGTTACATCATGGTGAGTTAGATTTTCTGGAAGGCGCCAAGGTAAGAATCAGGGTTACCGATCTGAATATTGACTGGCTGATCAGCGTTGAAAGTGAGAGTTTCACGCCGATAGAGCGGGAACTTGACGACGATGTACGTATCAGTGGTGAGAGTCCTGATTTTATTCTACTGGCTACGCGCCAGGCTGATCCCGATACGCTTTTCTTTCAACGCCGGATTCGAATCGAAGGTGATACGGAACTCGGCCTTGGTGTTAAGAACACCATGGATAGTATGGATTGGGATGATCTGCCTTTGCCGTTGCGCAGACTATTGCAAGGCATTAGCCTTGTGGTAGAAAAGCTGCCGAAGCGGACGAAAAAAGAACGGCTGTGATCCGCTACTGGCTACGCCAAACGTTTTGCAGTTAAAATCTGAAAGTTACTAAAAAGAAAGGTGTCTTTTTGAATTTTATAGGGCACGCCTGTGTTCTCTTCAATGGCCTGCCCAATGTCAAAAGTGTCCCACATTTCAGTCGCATAGGGCTCGAATATATAAAAATAGATACGTCCGAGTATTTCTAGAATCTTCAGTCTTGGTTTGTGGAACTCACCGAAAACCACCTTGCCGCCAGGCTTTAACACCCGGTTGGCCTCTACGATAAGTTTGTCTTTTTTATCCGAGGGCAATTCATGCGGAAGAAAAAACACCACCACATAGTCAAATGACTGATCTTCAAATTCCAGGTTGGTAGCATCCTGTTTGAGATAGGTGCACAGCTTCCCAAAACGTTTCAGCTTTCTCTCGGCATTATCTAACTCGCTTTGCATGATGTCTGTCAGGACAAACTCACTGGCGTCCTGTTTTGCACAGCTTTCGGCGATTTTTTCAGATACGTTTCCGAATGCACAGGAAATCTGCAATATCCTTTTGCCTTTCAACGACGGATTTAACCGCTTTACCACGCAGTCCACCAGCTTGCTGTATTGACCCAATAAGATGCTCGATACAACGAACATCCTGTCTGCCAACCGGATAAAAAGCGGGCTCTTATAAATCCAATAAATATGGGCTGTGTCAGGGTCTGATTTGACCATGCTGGTTTGATAGATCAGGGATATTCGGGTAACCAGGAAAAAAAACAGACCGATTGAAGCCAAAACGGCGGCAAGGGCGGTGATATAAAATGTCAGATTGTCAGGTTGAATGGTCATATCTAGTTCACTTCGAATGTCAGGGTAATTGCAATGCTTCAGATGGCTTGTTTTGCCAACCAAAATGCGCCTAATTATGCGATGGATTGTTTGATTGTTATGCCGCTGAGGGCAATTTGCACACGTCCGTTATCTGCGTTAAAGAGGAGAAAAAACCTGTATGCGAATTTTAAGTCTACGGGGTAATAGTGGCAATAGAATCTTGGTCAAAACTAGCTGATTTTTGACACCTTTGCTGATGTACATCAAGCGCTGAGCATTTAGGTTTCATTCCGCATCGTCTACTTCATCTTCCGGATAATGAATTTGATAAACATCACGGAATGCAATTAGGCAATTGTCCGTGTCAACTCGTGCAAAGATTTACCGTCTGGTGATGACTGGGCGCCCATTTTTGTGGTTGTCAATGCGCCGACAACACAGGCCTGATCCAATGCCTCCTGGGGGTGCATGCCGCTCACCAATGCCACCGTCAATGCTGCTGTAAAGGCATCACCTGCACCGGTGGTGTCTATTGCATTCACTTTCGGCGGTTTGGATTTCGCAATTTGATGTCCTTTACAACTTAAAACAGCACCCCGGGCGCCAAATGTGCTGGCGAGCAAGCCCTTAAAGCACTCAAGTTCTGACCCCAGCGCTTTCGCTTCTATTTCGTTGACCACCAGCAAGTCGACATGCTCGAGCAGTTCATGGGGTACCGGCTTGACCGGCGCTGCGTTAAGACAAAAGAAGGTGCTATTCGCACGTGCGGCCTTCAAAATAGTTTCAATGGGTACTTCAAGCTGGGCAATACAGGCATCGGTTTGAGGAAACTCAAGATGCCCGGCATCAAATGCAGAATTGGCACCAGGTGCTACCACTATCTGGTTCTCAGCTTCTTCATTGACCACGATCATTGCCAGCCCGGTTGAATAGCCATCAAGCGGCTTGCAAAAGCTCAGGTCAACACCTTCTGAACGCAAAGCATGCAGGGCCTCATCTGCAAGCGGATCGTTACCAACCCTGCCTATCATGTAAACGGATGCACCCAGACGGTGGGCTGCGAGTGCCTGGTTGGCGCCCTTGCCTCCGGGAAAGCGATGAACCACGGCATCGGTGATGGTTTCTCCTGGCCGAGGAAATACCTTCACATGGGCGACGATGTCCAGGTTGATGGAACCAATGACGGCGATTGAAATATCAGTATTCATGACTTGAGCCGATCAATTAACAATGCAAAAAAACCATCTGCATCCAGCTTATAGAGCCAGTTTGCATTCCGGACCTTGTCGGTAACGCCCCAAAAGTCGACCGCAGTGTGACCACGGGTTAATGGCGAGCCGGTTTCAATTTCTACATTACACATTTTGCCCTCAAATAACTCCGGTTCAAGAAGGTAGGCAATAGTGCAGGGGTCATGCAGCGGGGCACCATCACTACCGTACTTGTCACTGTCAAACCGATTGAAAAACTCCATCATTCCGACCACGGCTGCACCCACGGGTGTATCGAGTGCGCGTATCTGTTCGATGCGCTTTTGTGAGACCAGCGCCTGGTGAGTAACATCCAAAGGAACGATCGTCAGTGGCCGCTCGCACTGCATGACGATCTGCGCCGCATCCGGATCTTCAAGAATATTGAACTCGGCACTTGGTGTGGTATTGCCGCCCTCTCGCATGGCTCCACCCATCAGGACAATTTCCTTGATCCTGGGCAGGATGTCCGGCTGCCGGGCCATGGCTTGCCCGATATTTGTCAATGGGCCGGTAGGCACAAGCGTGATGCTGTCATTTTCAGAACCAAGCAGGGTTTCGATGATGAAATCAACCGCATGCTGGTCTTGCAGGGGCATGGTGGGCGGGTAGACAGTGACGCCATCGATGCCCGTTTTACCGTGTACATTTTCGGCTGTGATCAGTTCGTGACGCATGGGTTTGTCACAACCGGCAAAAACCTGCACATCGGTCCTGCCGGCCAATTCGCACATAATGCGCGCGTTACGCTGGGTTAAGTCCAGTGGTACATTACCGGCCACGGTGGTGATACCCAGGATATCGAATTCATCGGGGCAGGCGAGTGCCATCAGTAACATGACGGCGTCGTCCTGCCCGGGATCACAATCAATGATGATTTTTCTTTGATTCATTATTATTTTAAAGACGTTTTGTTTGGGCAAGTTTACTCAATGTACATGGCTTTGTCCGTGCCAAATGAACAAAGCATTTGACTCGGGAGCGATTTCGCTGGATTCTTGATGACTTTCCCGCCCCACCAAAATGAAGAAACTATATGAGCGAAATTACAACTGAAGACAAATTCCACCCGGGCGAGGAGTTCTGGGGTCAACCCAAGGGTTTGTATATCTGTTTTTTCACAGAGATGTGGGAACGGTTCTCATTCTATGGCATGAAGGCCCTCCTGTTTTTATACCTGATTAAATACCACATGTTTGGTGATACTCCTGCCTACCAGCTATTGGGAGCTTACGGAGGAATGGTCTATGCGATGCCGGTCATCGGCGGCCTGCTTGCTGATCGATGGCTGGGTATGCGTAAGGCGGTCATTGTCGGCGCTGTATTGTTATGTGCCGGACATTTCGGCATGGCTTTTGAAGGTGAACAGGCCCGCCTGGTAGGTGGTGAAGTGCAACGTGATGAAGGAGCTTTACAGATATTCTATTTTTCGCTTGCGTTGATTATTGGTGGTGTTGGTTTTCTGAAACCGAATATTTCAACCATCGTCGGTAAGCTGTATCCCCAGAACGACCCGCGCAGGGACGGTGGTTTTACGATTTTCTATGCCGGTATCAATATAGGTGCGTTGTTTGCCAGCCTGATTTGCGGTTACCTGGGCGAGACCTTTGGTTGGAAATATGGTTTTGGTGCTGCAGGCATAGGAATGTTACTGGGTCTCACGGTGTTTTTAGCGGGTCAGAAATACCTGCACGGTCATGCCGAACCGAAACAACCGGAATTACTGAAAGAAAGTGTACTTGGACCGTTGAACCGTGAATGGGCCATCTACCTGGGGTCTTTGGTCGGTGTTGTTGTCATCTGGCAGCTAATGCAGAACACCTGGACCGTGGCTGGAGCCATGCATATCATGTCCGTTGTATTGGTGGCCTGGTTTGTATGGTTTGTAACAGTTAAGTGCAACCGTGTTGAGCGTCAGCAAATGATCAGCCTGGTCATGCTGATTTTTATGGTTTTGGTGTTTTTTACCCTGTATGAGCAAACCTACGGGACCTGGGTGGCATTTACAGACCGCTTATTGACCAAGGATCTTTTCATTGTTGCAAATGTTACCGCTGACCCGGTTGTTCCATGGACCATTGTTCCGCTTATATTGAGTCCATTAGCTATGTTGCTGGCTTTGAGTTTGGCGGGTCATGGCAAGCTTCGCCTGGGTGAATATTTGCTCGGTTCAGTTGCAATATTGATGCTGGCCGCTTTTATCCGTGATATGTCATTTGTCCAGCAGACGGCGGGTTCGTTAACATTTCTTGGCGCCTTTTTTATCGTTGCTTTTACACCCTTTTTTACATGGTTGTGGCCCTGGCTGGATAAACGCGGGCTGAATCCCAGTAAACCAGGAAAGAGTGCGATTGGTTTGTTTTTGGCTGGATTGGCGTTCCTGCCGATGGTTTATGCAGCACACCTGGCCGGAATCAATGGTGTTGCCAGTGTCTGGTGGCTGGTTTTGGCCTATGCGATTCTCGAACTTGGTGAACTCAGCATTTCGCCAATCGGGTTGAGTGCGGTAACGCAACTGTCGGTGCCCAGCGTCGTCAGTGTCATGATGGGAGCCTGGTTCCTGGCAACTGCCTATTCCGAGGTGTTGGCAGCCAGGTTCGGCGAGCTGACTGCGATTGACGTGCCAGAAGGAGAGGCACTGGATGTAGCGGCTGCCGCGGCCAGCTATGGAGATTTATTCATGCTGATGTTCTGGATTGGCATGGGTGCATCGGTGGTGGCCCTTGCCCTGATTCCGCTGGTACGTAAAGGAATGCATGGGGTGAAATAGCTGTGAGTTTGGCGTGTTGGCCTTTAAACAAGTCAATAGATTCGTAAGCACGTATCAATGATGGCAAATACTACTCCAGTGTTGAAAGTCTCAGATGACCGCGTTGCAGATCCTTCGTGGTTGGAGGCGCTTCTCAGTTTTCAATAAGCAAGAAGATGCGCCTTAAAAGGTCTACTTATTGTTGCTAATATGGGAATTGGCAAATGCGGCAGGTTTTGCATGGCAGGGCGTCTCTATCGAAGAATGTTTCCGGTGATAAAAAACGTATCATGCGCAGGCAGTCACCCGGTGTGTACTTTATTTTCAGTTTTTGCGTACACTGAGATATGCATTGTATATTCCACTCATCCATCGCCGATATTCCGCCTTCACTGTGGAATACACTCTTTGATAGTGAAAACCCTTTCGTGCAGCATGCCTTCTTGCTGGCACTGGAGGAAAGCGGTTGTGTCAGTCCAGACACCGGCTGGCAGCCCCAGCACCTGGTCTTGATGGATGGGGAGCAGGCGCTGGCAGTTATGCCCCTGTATGCCAAGAATAATTCGTATGGGGAGTTCGTATTTGACTGGGGATGGGCTGAAGCTTATGAACGTCATCAGCTGAATTATTACCCGAAACTGGTGACTGCTATTCCTTTTTCACCGGTCGCCGGCCCGCGTGTCGGTGTGTCATCAAGCGCGGAACCGGAAAAAGTATTCACAGTTTTGCTGGATGCGCTTCATCAACTGGCAGAAAGACACCATTATTCCAGTTGGCACCTGTTGTTTCCCGGTCAGCGTCTGCAAGCGGCGTTACTGGAGATGAAAGACGAAGGGGCTTTTCTGCATCGCGAAGCAGTACAATTTCACTGGTACAACCGTGACTACACCTGCTTTGATGGTTTTCTGGCCACCTTGCGCTCCTCACGGCGCAAGAACGTAAAAAGAGAGAGGAGGTTGGTGGCAGAGCAGGGCGTTAGCTTGCAACGAAGAACAGGTGACGACATAAGCGATGAGGAGTGGCAGGGCTTTTTTCGTTGCTATATGAGTACCTACCGGAAACGCAGCGGTCATGATGGCTATCTCAATGAGGCATTTTTTGACCGTCTGCGCGAGTCGATGGCCTCGCAATTAATGCTGGTGGTTGCACGCCATGGCGAAGAAATTGTAGCTTGCTCATTATTCCTGTTTGATAGTCGGCGTCTGTACGGTCGATATTGGGGGGCGCTGCAAGAATTTTCATGTTTGCATTTTGAGACCTGTTTTTACCAGGGTATCGAATTTTGTATCGAGCACGAACTTCAGGAGTTTGATCCGGGAACCCAGGGTGAGCATAAATTGATGCGCGGCTTTGAACCGGTCAAGAGTGCTTCCTATCACTGGATCGCAGATCACCGTTTCAGGGCGGCCATAGCAGACTTTCTCAATCACGAGAAACGCAGTACAGACAGATATAAAAAAGAGGCTGAGGCCTATCTGCCTTATAAGAAAGGTGAAAATGAAAACAGCGCATAAGAACGGGATTGAAACAACATGAAATCAATCTTGTCGAAGGAAGTCGTTGGTACTTTTATAGACGCAGTCTATGCGATTGCTGTAACCATACTGGCGCTTGAAGTTCCAGGTGAGTTCAAGGGTAAATTTGCCATTGGCTCATTTGGTGAAATGCTGGTTGAATACGTTTTGTCATTTCTTATTCTGTTTGCGTTGTGGATACAGCACAGACGGATCAACGGGCTCAATGGTGATTCGGTGGGCAGCGCTGTCATCTGGGTTAACTGTCTGGTTCTGCTGTTGGTTTGCCTGGTCCCGCGGGCCACTACGCTGGTCTTTGACTACGGTGGCGATGTAACGCTCGTACAACTTGAGGGCTCGTTAAATCATGGTGCCGGTTGGACGCTGTCCGAGTTTGTTGATTTTTTCTATATCACCCTGGTGCTTGCGGCTGATCTCGGTTTACTTGTTTTGATTGGAAAAATTTCAAGGAAATCCACTGATGATGAGACAATCAGAATCCGCTGCTCCAAGATAACTGTCACGGTGCTTACCGTAGGCGTATTACTGCTGTCCTTGCTGATTCCTGTGGAGAACCGCTATTTCCTGTTACTGATGCCACTGTCATTGATGTTTGAACGTGGTCTGACAGATCTGATCTTCCGCAAAAATCAGGCGTGAGGCTGAATAATTACTACGCTCTATTATCTGTTCAAGCCTTTCTGCAGACTAAGAACAGGCGCCGGAATCAAATTTTCCGGTGCCGGTCTGAAGACCTGCCGGTCATCGTAAAACAAACTGTTTTCCTGGCCGCCCTGCGGCCACCAGCCAGGAATACCTGCGAGCGGCAGGGGTGACAGGAAAGCAGGTTTGGTCAAAATGAGTCCGCTCAGCATTCGCTTTGAAATTTCCCGGTCAAGATGAATCAGCATTTCCTGCCTGGGGTGTTGCATGAATTCTGGATTTACGTGTACAAGCAGGGCCTTGGCGGTCATGGCCTTATAGGGTGACAGGTATTTTTCCAGCATTGCATGACCGCAAATCGATAATAATACTGACGTATTGAAGTCATCGGACAAGAAGGCGGTAGACCAGCGTCGTTCCGCCAGTGCTTCGAGTAACTCCAGGCGGTCAGAAAATACGATGACACCGCATTCATCAAACAGGGTCAGTGCATCACGTAAATGACCCCTGCTGCCACGGTTCAACTTTGCCCCGGCCTGGTTATGCAGATAATTCATGGCGCTCTTGATGAGAGGGAAGCGCGTCCAGACCAGTGCGTTGAATAGATCGTGCCAGCTGTGTGGACGTGTACTTACCTGGCCGGTCGCAAAAATCCGGTGCTCGTAGTTATCGTCGTCAAGCTGATCACTCTCTACAAATCGGACCGGTTGTCCATCGCCGGAACTTAGATCATCGGGTAACAGCGAGTTGAGTTGAGAACAGGATGGAAAACCCGGGCCTGCAAGCTCATGCAAATAAGGAAGGTAGTCCTGCCAGTAAGGAAGCGCGGGATCAAAGTGTGAGTTTAATAGCTTCACCAACAATTTCCAGGGCTGTCTGCTCGCAAGCGGGTAGCTCAGCGTCGCTGGTCTTTAAGGGTACTGTGCGTTCACCCCAACGCAGCAAACCTGCCGCGCGGGTCAGCCCCGCACCAAATGCGGCCAGCAATATCTTATCTCCAGCCTCGATGCGACCAGCCTCAAGGGCCTCGACCAGGGCCACTGGGATGGTCGCGGCAGATGTATTGCCGTATTTATCAATATTCACTTCGACCCTCGACATATCGACTGACAGGTGTTTTGCGAGTGACTCGATGATACGTAAATTGGCTTGATGTGGAATGATCCGGTCAATGTCGTCCTGTGTCAGACCCAGTTTATCCAGTACGATCTCTGTTTCCCTGGTCATGCCCTTGACGGCCCGGCGGAAAATTTCGCGGCCATCAAACTGAACTTGAAACGCAGCATAGTCTTCAATAAAGCGATCGCCGGCTGTTCCAAAGTTTGGTAGCTGCAAGGCATCTGCTGCGTCACCTTCACAACCAAGGTGCGAATACAACAAACCGGATTCCTGCTGAGACGGTTCGACGACCACAGCGCCGGCACCATCGCCGAATAACACAGCGGTATCGCGATTGGACCAATTGAAGAACCAGGTAATACGTTCCGAACCGATCACCAGTACCTTTTGATAGGTGCCGGAACGAATCATGGCAGTTGCAACTTCCAGGCTGTAGATAAAACCGCTACAGCCGGCATTGAGGTCGAATACGGCGGCGTTATGGGCGCCGATTTT
>Ga0224504_10000927_pt1 | contig 13141 bp, 8 predicted proteins | sample SF_Oct11_sed_USG_3_FD_170160 | JGI IMG/M metagenome (GOLD analysis project Ga0224504, IMG submission 170160) | Sediment microbial communities from San Francisco Bay, California, United States - SF_Oct11_sed_USGS_24 | ecosystem: Environmental > Aquatic > Marine > Sediment | place: USA: California... | reverse complement strand
AAACATAATCCACGGCCCTGGTTCTTTCGACATGAAAGGCGGGCTGGCGCAGCTCATCGTTGCACTTCGCGCGATCCGTGACCTGCGCCTGGAAACACCGGTACAGCCGATAGTTTTCGTCAACGCCGACGAGGAAATCGGTAGTCGCAGCTCGACACGCTACATTCGCATGCTGGCTCGACACGCCAACCGGGCGCTCGTGCTCGAACCTGCCCTCGGAGAGCGCGGAGACATCAAGACCGCGCGGAAAGGTATAGGACGGTTCACTGTGACTGTCTTCGGGAAAGCGGCACACGCAGGACTCGATCCCGAAGGCGGAGAAAGTGCAATTCTCGAACTGTCACATGTCATCCAGGCGCTGTTTGCGTTGAATGACGTCGAGCGCGGCATAACGGTCAATGTCGGCACTGTTGACGGCGGAATCCAGCCAAACGTCGTCGCGCCCCACAGTAAGGCGGTCGTCGATGTACGTGTTCCGACAGTCTCTGCCGGTAACGAGATTGAATACATTATTCATTCGATCAAGCCGCAAAACCCGGAAATTCGTCTGCATATTGAAGGCGGTATCGGCAGGCCCTCGATGGAGTCGACGCCGCGCAACCAGCGGCTGTGGGAACGTGCGCATGCGATTGGCGAGGAACTCGGCATGGAGCTCCACCAGGTCCGAGCCGGTGGCGGGTCCGATGGCAATACAACCAGCCAGTTCACGGCAACCATCGACGGCCTGGGTCCCGTGGGAGATGGGGCACACGCAATTCACGAACACCTTTTGATCGACAAGACACTGGAGAGAGCAGCACTGTTGACCATGTTGTTGACCACACCGGCAATGGTTGGCCGATAGCGAAGGACCGGCAATGAGCACACGAGTTTATGGCTCGCTCGCCCGAATAGCGGACTTTCATGACAGCAACTATGCCATTACGGAAATGCCGCGTTCCGAATGGGCGATGGGCGATTACATCGAAGGCGTGGTCATCGGCTCGCCCACGACGTTGTATCGCATGGAGGACCGCGCCGGCCACATGGTCAAAGTCGAGCCGGGTGACTGGGTTGTAGGCGCCTTTGGCGATCGTGCGGCAACGCTGGAGGGCGTCGGCAGTTGGCGGGATATTGGTGACGACGGCGAAATGCATGCGCTCACCGCCGCCGGCCTCATGGGGTTCTATACATCGTTTTCGACACTGCTGGTTGATCCGCTCAAACTGAAGTACCGGGGTCACCTGTGCCGCGGCGGCGACAAAGTCCGTATGCAGGAATTTGCGATGCATTGCAGTGGCGATGCGTTCTCCGTTCCAACAATTTTGCTCGTCGGTACCTCGATGTCAGCCGGAAAGACAACAACGGGCCGGCGCGTCTGCAAGGAACTGGATCGTGCAGGATTGAACGTGGTCGGCACCAAGCTCACGGGCGCGGGCCGTTACCGCGATATTCTCAGTTTTCTGAAAACCGGGGCTTCGGAAATATTCGATTTCGTTGATGCGGGTTTGCCTTCGACCGTCGTTCCGGAAGATGAGTATCGCGCTGCCATTCGCCCGCTTCTAAGATGTATCAATGAGCTCGAACCGGACTTTCTTGTCGTGGAGGCCGGGGCGTCTCCGCTCGAGCCATATAATGGGGAAGCGCTCGTCGATGAGCTGGGAGAGAATGTGGTTTGCACCATCTTGTGCGCATCGGACCCGTACGCAGTGGTTGGCGTCGAGAAAGCATTTGGCCTGCGGCCGGATCTTGTCACCGGGCCGGCAACACAGACCTCCGCCGCCGTTGAGCTCGTCTGGAAGCTGAGCGGGCTACACGGGATAAATATCATCGATCCTGCAGCAAAACAGCGGTTCCACAATTTCCTGGAAGACAAGCTGGGGCTGAAAGCCGAAATGAAAATTGCCCGGTGACAAGCACCGGGCAAAAGGTCGCTGATCGATAGGGGGGGTATTAATCGACCAGCATTAGTTCATTGTCTCCAAAGCGGTAGCGGAACCCGATCCCGACTGCGTAGACGTCGTAGTCATAAGGGTCTGCGCCCATCGTCAGGACAGTTGGCAATGTGGTCTCCGATACGAGCGCCCAGTCCTGCATTTCGAACCGCTCATAACGCAGATCCAGGGTACCGGCCAGGCGATCCGAGAATTGGTAGCTTGCCTCAATCCGTGCAGAGTCCAGCGTCGATTCAAGGTCGGGCAACTCGCTCGGGCCACCACTCAGGCTGTCGAGGGAGATTGCGGTGTTGCCGTCGGCACGGTTGTAACTGAAGTCCAGGTCGAACCTGCCATCCGTCGGATGCCAGCTCATGCCGACGCCGATATGGTCGAAATCGTCCTGGTGAAAAGCGCTCCAGTCCCACCAACCGAATTGCTCAGAGCCGGTCTGATGCGCTTCGATCTGGTCGTGTCCGTACATCAGGTACACGGCTGCCTTGTCCGATATCGCCCAGCTGAGGTCCAGTGTGGCGCGCATTTCTTCACTACCATTCAGCCCGACAAGCGAGTCCTTGTAGTCGTCATCGGCAAACATCACGGTGGAGCTTAGCGACAACGGGGAGTCTAGCGGCGAGACTGTAAGAGCAAGCTCCCCAAACTCGCGGTAGCGGTAGGCAAGGTAATACTTGCGCATTAGCGGATTCTGCCCGAGGCTGATAGCGACTGAGTCGTCATAGCGATCAACGCCACGCTGTTCCGTACCGCCTTTAGCCCTGATATCCAGCCATGTCGCCGGCCGCCACCGAACCTGGCCCCAGCCGCGATCAGTCGTCTGTTCTGCGACTTCCTGGTAATCGCGATTAATCTCCCTGCGTTCGTAGCCGCCCGACAGTTTCAGATTTCTCGAAAAAGCGTATTCGCCGCTTAGCGTCATATGCATGCGGTCGTAACTGAAGGGCGTGTTCTGCTCGATCTCACCCGACTGGAACGCGTCCACGATCACACGATCCCACTCGCTGACCCGTGTCTTGTTATCGCGCTCATCGTAGCGATAGCCGAACTTCACCCGCGTTTTGGCGAAAGGTCGCGAGGTGACAGTAAGTCCGTAGTTATAGGTGTCGACCTCGGCATCGAGAGACGCCTGCGGCAGCGGCGTCGTTACGACGCTCGGATTGATCGTGTAAGGCAACAGGCTCTGGTCCTGTTCACCGCTCCCGGACGCAGCAGAAAACGCAATGATCGTATCCCAGGTCGTCACGCGGTACGTCCCGGACAGTGACAGCTGCTGAAAGTCGTTGTCGGGTTCGCGCGCCATGCGCAAGGTCGAGGTGTCCGCACCGGCCAGGAAAGGCGTATCCCAGGTCAGCGACTGATTCTGGTTGGTGAAGAACGAGCCGTAGTAGGCAAACGTAAGGCTGAAGTCGTCCGTTGCGTATTGCACGCCGGCATCTATCTGGTCTGTTTCATAGTCGATCCATCGCGGCAGGAATGAGGCCTGGGTGTAGGAACCCGCACTCGTGATATCGATGCCGTCCCGCGTCTGACGCCGGAAGTCCGCAAATACCCGAAAATCTTCGCCGGGTACCCAGCCTGCGCCGATGTCGAAGATACTCCTGTCTGTGCCGATGTTACGCTGATACAACGACGAGGAGAGTTGTGTCATTTGAGTCGTCGTACCCGCTGGCACCCAGCCTGAAGGCAAAGTCAGCGTGTCGTCGGATGCCTGCACAAAAATCGTTCTTGCAGTGTCGAAACGCCTGAAGGGCAATTCCCGATAACCGAGGCGGAAGTCGAATACACCCTGTTTGCCCGAGGTAATCTCGAACACGCGTGAGTCGAGGCCGAGATCCTCGATAGTCCAGTCGAGGCGATAGCCGTCCTTGTTATAGCGACCCTCGCCATCGACATTGGCGTAGATGCCTTTCTCGTCGTAGCCCGTGTAATTGCCGAAGCGCGCCGCGTCATCGCTGACGCTGGTTGCACCAGCGGCCACTTCGGCCCGGTAGCCCTGGTCGAACGGGCAGGATTCACAGGCCCAGTCGCTCGTGTCGACTTGCCCGAAGCTCACCGCCGGGGCCAGCAGGAGCAATGGCGCGACGAGTTTGTGGCGTGCTTTACATGTTCTTTTGATCATCGGTTCATGCTCCTATCGCATCAGCTTCGAGCCGGACGGATGATTCGAGCCGTGGACCTGATCGTGACAGTTCATGCACGTCTGCCCGAGCAAATACTGCGATGGAGCATTGCCCGGCAGACCACGATCGTCCTGAGGCAGGCTGGGGTGTCCAGCCTGCGAATGGCAGCTCTGGCATAGCATAGGTGCCCGCATGCTCAGCATGCCGGGCTGATTGGAACCGTGCGGGTTGTGGCAGTTGGTGCAGTCTTCGGCGACCGGCGCATGTTCCCAGAGATAGGGGCCACGCGTTTCCGCATGACACTCGTAACAGGTGCCGTTGACGGTGTTTTGCGCGAGCAAGCGCTCGGGCGCATCACCGTGCGGATTGTGGCAGCTCGTGCAATCCATTTTGCCCTGGCGCACCGGGTGCGCGTAGGGTTTCATCGACTGCGTGCGTTGTTGCTGGTGGCAGTCGAAGCAGACTTCTGCCTGGGTCGATGTTGCGAGGATGGGGTCACGCTCGATATGCATCGTGTGGCAATCGGCACAGGAGATCGTGCTGTCGTCATGCGTACTGCCGTGCCACGCGAAACCCGTGTCCCCTAAGTGACACGCAACGCAATACGAGTTCTGGCCTGAAATCGGAGTCGTCGTTTTCGATGAGAATGCAGGAATCGGCGGGCGTTCCTGGCCGCGCCTTACCCGGCCGGAATGGTCATCGCCGGGACCGTGGCAGGCTTCGCACTGCAGCTGTCCGTGACCGAAAGGGGAGTTCGGATCATCAGGGGCGGCATGCTTCGTGCGGAACACGGCCAGGACTGCCTGATCGTCGTGGCATTGAAAACACGTATCAGCGCCTTTCTTGCTGTAATCGGGAAGCTCGGCCTCGTCGTCAGCTGCTTGCGCCGTTACGGCTCCGGATGTGGCGATGGCCAGGAGGGCCATCGCCAGTACCGCGGATCGTCTAACGATCATCTTGGTCAACATTTGCATCTATCCAGCCTAGTTGAACTGGAATTCGCCAACACCGTGCATGACAGCTGTATCAGCTGACGCGCCCGGTCCATGGCAAAGCTGGCAGGTCTCCGCACCCGATGATACGAGATTGCTGTCCGCGTCTTTCGTGGCGTTGAAGTCACCGCCATTTTGCATCATGTGATTTGCAGCCAGGTCGCTGACGTGGCAAGACGAGCAGACGGCCGTGTTTGGAGAGACAACGACATCGTCTGTCACATCAGCGGGGTCGTTGGCGTCGACCGTGGTTCCCAGTACTTTGGTTGGATCAACCGGGTAGAAGCCATCTTCGACATGGCAGCCTTCGCAGTTGTTGAGCTTGCCAGGGTAGACAAAGTCGAACGTGTGCGCGGCGCCGCCAGACGGGAACCTGTAACCACAGGCCTCATACGGCTGCTTGGTGTAGTCGGCCGCATGCAGGGCGTGGATCATGACCTTCATGTCAATGGGGGCGTCGTCGTCGGTACCGAGATCAGTAATACAAGGTTCGAGACGTCGGTTAATGTCGGTCGCATTCGGCGTGTGACAGGTCACGCAGACTTCGACGCTGTCCGTACGGTTGTTGCCATGCATCGACAGCTGGTTGTGGCAGTCATCGCACTTCTCGATGGCAACGACGTTGCGGCGAGGAGTCGCCGTTCCCGCGCCGATCTTTGCGTACTTGATCGCGTTGGGCACTGCGATTCTCTCGATCGAGCCGTCGATATCGACACCCGGGTGACCATCGATGGTGACTGCAAGCGACCCGCCCGCATTGGCTGCGACCGGCGTCGGAGACGTGACGCGGAAGATACCGTCGCCACGGTCTTCCGGCAGGGCGCCGAAGCAAGGGTTAGCCGTTATCGAGATACCAAGGCCCGGCGTAACGCCAGTGCCGTTGTTATGGTAGTCCGCTGTGTCCCACGCAATGCCGACCGCGAGTCTTGCGGGTCCGCAGTTTGTCCATTCCTCGTCTTCCAGCAGGTTCCAGGGAACGCCTGTGAGCGGGTTGTTGACGCGGTAGTCGACGATCGGGTTGTCCCCGATATCGGTGTCAAGAATCGCGACAATCTCGAACTCGAATTGAGCCTGCGCTTCGACGTTGGGTTGACGATGCGCTTCAGCGACACGGTGTGCACCGTCGAAAGCCGTTGAATCGGGACCATGACAGACGACGCATAACACGTCGTCAAGGAACACGGCGTCGCCCGGATGCAGCAAATCCGGATCATTCTTCGAGCCGTCCCAGTCGATTCGGTCGTGGCAGGAGCCACAGGCGGCGCGGTTCTGCACCTCTTTCCAGTTGCCGGCCTGCGGAACCGATGGATCGGTGTCCTGATGGCAGGTCTGACAATTACGCAGGTCCTGCGGGAACTCGACGTCTGAATAGTCATGAGGCTGACCACCGTAGCCGATAATCTCGTAGCCATAGGTGAGGTGTGCGCCGGCATGAATCTTGTGGATCATCTGCTTCATGTCCACTGTGCCACCCCATTCTTCTGCCGCCGTATCCGGGTCGATTGAATAGGGGTTGTGGCAGGTGACGCAATACTCGACATCGAAGCGCGCTTCACCATGCAGTTCCAGGTTGTCGTGACACGCGTTGCAGGTCGCATTATTCACGATCAGGCGTGTGAAGGTTGGTGAGCCACCGGCCGGCACGAAGTCATAGGGCGCATTGTTGGCCGGTATGTTGACCGGCAAAACCCGATTTGTGCGTATTTCGACACCGAGGCGGTGTGTTTTCGTCGCGTCAAACGTCGGACCGGCGGGATAATCCGTCAGGTTCTGCGCAAACGTGTAGGTGTAAGTACCATCGCCGTTGTCGGTGAATGCCCCGGCTGATGCGGACTCGGTAGATGCCTGCACATCGGGAGGATCCGTGCGACCATTTGTAACGTATGACTGCCACTCGCTCGAACCGCCGTTTGCGCCCGGACTCAGCTGCGCAAGCGTGAAGCTCACTGTATTCGTCGGTATTCCCTTGAGACCGAAACCGAGGTCATCGCTCAGGAACATGGTGACCACGGGAGCTCCGCCGCCAGCCGGAATGGCAACGCTCTTAATCTCGACATTGATCCTGTCGGCTGAATCGTAAGGCACCGCCGTACCGGTTGATGGTCCGGGCGGTCCGGACGGTCCCGGCGCTCCTGGCGTTCCGTCCGCGCCTGCAGGTCCGGCTGGTCCTGCAGGACCCGTCGAGCCGTCGCATGCGAACAGAAGGGCACTGGCGAGCAGTATGCTCACCAAACGAGTGGTGCGGTGGATTGAGCGCATCTTTGACTTCCTCTTTGTTTCTTGTTTTTTCTCGATGCTGGCTGGCACCAGCATTTTTGTCTGATTTGGCGCTGCGAGACGTTAAGCCTACATTCAGCAATGCTGTATTCTAATATGTCTTGTAGGCAATTTGGACTGATTCTTGAATCGCGTAAACTACTTATGGCACAACGGCAGATAGCAGGCAAACTTGGTATCGCAAGAATGTACAATTTCTCTCGATTCAAAAGGCCCCCAAGGAGGCTGTAATGAGACGTCAATTTCTCTATGTTTTTTCCGCACTTACTTTGAGTTTTCCGGCTTTCGCTGTGGCAGACATGGCAGCGATCATGGAAGGATGTAACGGTTGCCACGGTCCGCAGGGTGTCAGCCAATCGGCTGACGTTCCGAGCATTGCCGGTATTCCGGAGTTTGTTCTGGCTGATGCCATGTACATCTATCAGGACGAGGCGCGCCCCTGTGCCGAATCCGAATATCGCCACGGCGATACCAGCCGTCCCGCAACCACGATGTGCGCCATCGCCGCTGAACTCAGCGAAGATGACATTGATGCCGTTGCAGCCGAATACGGTGCCATGGGCTGGACCAAGGCGAAGCAGGACTTCGATGCTGGCCTCGCGGCAGCTGGCAAGGCCATTCACGATAGCTCCTGTGACCGCTGCCATTCAGAAGCGGGCACAAACCCGGACGACGAAGCCAGCATGCTCGGCGGACAGCAGATGGGTTACCTGCGTAATATACTTGGGCAATACATGGACGGTTCGCGTGAACAGCCCAGCAAGATGAAAGAAAAAGTAGATTCGCTGTCGGCGGATGACGCCGAAGCACTGGTCAACTACTACGGCAGTATTCAATGAGTTCAGCCAATGTCGCCGGTAGTGATACCGGCGACATGTTTGCTGCCATTGATGCGCAAGACGGTGCCGCTTTTGTTGCCTATCTGACTGAAGATGCCATCTTTCGATTCGGCTCTGCACCTCCGGTGCAGGGCCGACGTTCTATTCAGGCCGCCGTCGAAGGATTTTTCGCGACGATCAAAGGCTGTAAGCATACGATTTCCAATTCCTTACGGCAGGATGACACCCTGGTTTGCGAGGGCGAGGTGGCGTATCAACGCCATGACGGCCGCGAAGTCATATTGCCGTTTACGGATGTCCTGGAGTACAGCGGCGAGCTGATCTCGCAGTACAAGATCTACATCGATATCAGTCCGCTTTACGCGGAATGAGCGTTCGTTGCCCGAGAGCTGGCCCCCTCTCGTGAATCGTTTCGATAATCCTTTCGGAAATCCCTGATAGCACGACAAGCCCTATTGGCTTAGTAAGGCGCAAAGCGCGTAACGCACAGCGTCAGGTATCAGGAAAGACACAATGGCAACGCCAACGCGGCTTGCTCGAGTGGAACTCGAGCGCTCACTCGTTCCCCTAATCATGCGGACGAGCCGCGCACTTCAATGGTTGCTCGCAACAACCGCAATCCTCTGGTTTGCAGCGAGCCCAGCGCTTGCCTTGGAAGACGCCCAGTGTCTTCGCTGCCACGACGACCCGGAAATGACGAGCTACCGTGGCGACACTGAGATTTCCGCCTATGTGACGGCGGCAATGATCGCGGGTTCCGTGCATGCCGGCATGGCATGCGTGGAGTGCCACAGTGATCTCGCAGACAGCAAGCGGCGCCGCCATGCCGAAGATCTTGAGCCTGTTGAATGCGGTGATTGCCATCGTAAACAGAGCAGGGCGCATGGCAACAGCCTGCACGGTGCCGCAGCGAGCCGCGGCGATCCGATGGCCCCGACCTGTGCCGATTGCCACGGCAAACACGATATTCTGTCGTCGTCGGACGCCAACGCACCAACCGCGGTGATGAACATCCCGCTGCTTTGCGGCGAATGTCATCGGGAAGGCGCCCCGGTATCCCGCACGCACGAGATCTCGCAGGCAAATATCCTCCAAAATTACTCGATGAGTATTCACGGTGAAGGCCTGTTCCGGCAGGGACTCACGGTTTCAGCGGTGTGCACGTCGTGTCACACCTCGCATGACATTTTGCCGCACACGAACAAGCGCTCGAGCATCCACGTTGATAACGTCGTCAAGACTTGTACCGCTTGCCACGGCCAAATCGAAAACGTGCATCGCAAGGTGATCGAGGGTCGACTGTGGGAAGACGACCCGGGCAAGATCCCCGTGTGTGTAGACTGTCACGCGCCACATAAGATTCGTAAGGTCTTTTATGACGAAGGCCTGGCCGACAGGGATTGCCTCGTCTGCCATAGTCAGCCTGACCTGACCATGGCGCGCGGCGGCACTACCATTAACCTTTATGTCGACGAGGAGGCTTACGAAAACTCAGCACATGCAGATACCTCCTGCGCTCAATGCCATACCGAAGTAACCGTTGCCGAAGAGCGGGCCTGTTCGACAATCGAGTCGGCAGTGGATTGCAGTGTCTGTCATGCCGAGCAAGTTGCGGAATACGACGCCAGCATGCACGGAACCCTCCATGCGGAGGGCGATCCCGATGCTCCGTCGTGCCAGGACTGTCATGCCAAGCATGCGACACATGATCAGGATTCGCCGGTGTCGCCGACGTATGCGCTGAATGTTCCGACGCTATGCGGAAGTTGCCACCGCATGGGCGAGAAAGCGGCAACGCGGATACACGCTGACGTCGATGACATCGTCGGTAGCTATGAAGACAGCGTGCACGGTCGTGGGCTGATTGAAAGCGGCCTTGTCGTTACAGCGACCTGTGCCGACTGTCACGGTGCGCATACTGAAATGACTCCGGAGAACCCGGACTCCACGGTTAACCCTGCAAACATTGCGGGTACCTGCGGTACCTGTCACCACGGGATCGCGGAACAATTCAAGAGCAGTATCCACTGGACTGACGATCCAATCGCCGAGGATGATCACCCGACCTGCCAGGACTGTCATGCCTCGCACACGATCATGCGGATCGAGCGGTTAGGATTCCGCACCCTGATGATGGAGCAATGTGGACGCTGTCACGCGGACGAGGCCGAGACATTCTTTGATACCTTCCACGGCAAGGTCTCGCGTCTGGGCGGTGAGGGCGTCGCCAAGTGCTACGACTGCCATGGCACGCACGGCATTCTTCCGCCTACCGATCCCAATTCAACACTCAGCAGGGACAATGTCGTCGAGACCTGCGGCCAGTGCCACGAGGGCTCACACAGGCAGTTTGCGGGCTACCTGACACACGCGACGCATCACGATCGCGAACGCTACCCGTACCTGTTCTGGTCGTTCTGGGGCATGACTGCGTTACTGGTCGGTACCCTGTCGTTTGCCCTGTTGCACTCGTTTGCCTGGGTCATCCGGCTGATGCTTAATCGTGAAGAATGGCAGGCGCACAAGGCTCTGAGCCGCAAGAAAGACCAGAAAGACCAGAAATTCTACCGTCGTTTCAGCCGTCTTCAGCGCACCATGCACATCATAATGATGCTCAGCTTCTTCACGCTGGCGTTGACAGGCATGGCACTGAAGTTCTCGTATATGGCCTGGGCGCAGGCTGTTTCCAGGTTCCTGGGCGGATTCGACAGCATGGGCTTCCAGCACCGCGTAGGCGCGTTCGGCTTACTGATCGTCACGATTCTGCACATCTACGACATTACTCATTACAAGCGCAAGACGAAGCAGACCTTGTGGCAGATTATCACCGGACCGGATTCGATCATTTTTAACGGCCGCGACCTGCGTGAGTTTATCCAGTCGTTCAAGTGGTTCTTCGGCTTAGGTGAGCGTCCGAACTACGGTCGCTACTCCTACTGGGAGAAATTCGATTACTTCGCGGTTGGCTGGGGTGTGATCATCATCGGTACGACCGGGCTCGTGTTGTGGTTCCCCGAGTTCTTCACGCACATCGTTCCCGGTTGGGCGGTGAACGTCGCTACCATCATTCACAGTGACGAGGCGTTGCTGGCCGTTGGCTTTATCTTCACGATCCACTTCTTTAACACGCACTTCCGGCCCGACAAATTCCCGATGGATCCCGTGATATTCACCGGGCGTCTGTCTGTCGACGAGCTGAAATTCGACAAGCCGGGCGAATATGAAGAGCAGGTGGCCTCCGGTGAGTTGGAGAATAACCTCGTTAATCCGTTCCCGGAGACGAAAGATAAAGGCGTGAGAATATTCGGCTTCCTGGCGCTTACGTTCGGCTTGATCCTTCTAAGCTTGATTATTTATACGATGTTGTTTGGTTACCGGTAACGGGGGCCCCGACGAAGCCGGAAGGATCTTGTAATTTTCGGGGCCACGTGAGCGTGCAGCCCGGGCGTTCTCGCGGCGGCTTTGAACGCTGGTGCAGACGGTTTTGATGATGCGGAGCTCCGGCCCCGCAAATTTTGGAGAATTCGTTTTGGACTTGACTGGTCACTGGGTCGGCGCTGTAGCCCTCTTGATATTTGCCCTCGCGTACCTGTTGGTCATCGTCGAGGAATTCACGCACCTCAGAAAATCCAAGCCGGTGATACTGGCAGCCGGCATCATCTGGGCGGTTATTGCCTATCAATATGCCGCTGCGTCAATACCGCACGAGACTGAAGAGGCTGTTCGACATTTTCTGACAGAATTCGCCGAGCTGTTTCTCTTTTTGCTTACAGCAATGACCTACGTAAATGCCATGAGCGAGCGTCGCGTCTTCGGTGCACTGCGCTCGTGGCTCGTCAGACGCCAATTCAGCTACCGGAAACTGTTCTGGATTACCGGTATCCTCGCCTTCTTCCTTTCGCCCGTGATCGACAACCTCACGACTGCCCTGGTTATGTGTGCAGTACTGCTGGCTGTCGGGAAGGACAGTCCGAAATTCGTCAGTATCGGCTGCGTTAACATTGTTGTGGCGGCGAACGCGGGCGGAGCGTTCAGTCCGTTTGGCGACATTACAACGCTGATGGTCTGGCAAAGAGGCATCCTGGATTTTCAGACGTTCTTCGCGCTATTTATTCCGTCCGCTGTCAACTACCTGGTACCGGCTGCCATCATGTCGCTGGCGGTGCCAAAAGTCTGTCCTTTGGCCGATGGTGAAATCGTGCGCATGAAACGCGGCGCCAAGAGAATGATGTTCCTGTTCGGGTGCACCATTGTCACCGCTGTCAGTTTTCATAACTTCCTGCATCTGCCACCGTTCCTCGGCATGATGACCGGACTCGCCTACCTGCAGATCTTCGGTTACTACCTGCGGCGCACACATTTACCGGTACCGCAAGACGACGCGTTCTATGGACATGTGGGCGAAGTCCCGGCGTTCGACAGCTATCGTGAGATCGCGCGTGCCGAGTGGGATACGCTGTTGTTTTTCTTCGGCGTTATCATGTGTGTTGGTGGTCTCGGCTTTATCGGCTACCTGGATCAGCTGTCACAATTCGCTTACCTGCAACTTGGCGCGACAGTTGCGAATGTTCTCGTCGGGATTGCTTCCTCAATCGTGGACAATATCCCTGTCATGGTTGCGGTGTTGCAGATGTACCCCGAAATGGACATGGCGCAATGGTTGCTGGTCACGCTTACAGCCGGTGTCGGTGGCAGCCTTCTTTCGATAGGTTCGGCTGCGGGCGTCGCCCTGATGGGTCAGGCGCGAGGCCAGTACACGTTTTTTTCGCACCTCAAATGGACGCCGGCCATTGCCGCCGGTTTCGCACTCAGCATCTGGGTGCACTTCCTGGTCAACAGCCATTATCTTGGGATCATGCCGGACTGAGCAAGGCGCCTTGCGGCGCCTCGCCTAGCTGTTTTGCTCTGGGTCGTCCTCGTGAATGACCTCACCGCGTTCCTCAGCCCTCGAGAACGGCGGCTTACCTGTCAACCATGTCATA
>Ga0224504_10000926_pt1 | contig 13144 bp, 7 predicted proteins | sample SF_Oct11_sed_USG_3_FD_170160 | JGI IMG/M metagenome (GOLD analysis project Ga0224504, IMG submission 170160) | Sediment microbial communities from San Francisco Bay, California, United States - SF_Oct11_sed_USGS_24 | ecosystem: Environmental > Aquatic > Marine > Sediment | place: USA: California... | reverse complement strand
GACAGGAAAGGACCGGGGCAAAGTGGGAATTTCAGTGTACTTGTCCTGCAAGGCGACTGAAGAAGCTCGTGCGGATGAAATCGTGAAGGAGAACTTCGCACCCGTTTACGACAAACTCGTTGAAGATGGCAAGCTCGCGTCGTGGGGTTGGCAGTCACATGTCGTTGGCGGTTGGTTTCGCCGTCTGTATACGATGACCGCAGCCGATTTTGAGACCTTAATGGCTGCTCGAGCAGAAGCTCTGGCGACAACCTACGCTGAAGATAATGAAGCCGGTGCAGAGTTTGCAGGAACTTCTGGCGGACACCAGGATTATCTGTGGGGTATCGTCCACGAGACACGCGCGTCTGAGTGAGGAGTGCAAAAAGCCGGGCAACGCCCGGCTTTTTTTCGAGGGGGTGATCAGGAGCGCTTGAACCGGCTGAAAAATCGGTTCTTCTTCGGTTCCAGTTCTTCGTCGTCGAACTCCGCATCTCGCGCGACGCGTTCCGAGATGGGCGGCTTCACGTTCAGTGCTTTGAGTGTCTGGGTCATCGACGTGTTGATCTGGTCCTCGATCGGCGCGGGAGTCTCGAATGACGATGAAGGCTCACTATTTGTGGCGCTTGGCGGCGTGTCTTTGGTTTCCTGAATCGACGGGTGCAGGTCGACGTTGAGTGCTCGAGCTAATTTCAGTCTTTGTGATGCGCCGATATCCAGTCCGGCTTCGCCGCCCTGTTCGGGGGTCTCGAGTGAAACTTCTACAGCGGGTACCCCGGCGGCTTGTGCCATCTGGGCAGCCACAGTGTCAAAAAGTGCTAATTCGTCATCGTTGGCAGACTCGCGGGAGGCTGGCGGGCTGGCAACAATCTGCGCGGCGACTAAATTGAGTTCCTCACCAAACAGGGTTTCTGCCAGCTTGTCGTCGACTTCCTCGATCGTTTTCGCCCTGGCCAGCTCAACCGCAATGCGTTCCAGTTCAGCGTCAGCTTTCTTGGCCTTCCGCGGTGCAATATTCACCTCCGGAATGCCGGAATCCGTCGTAGATTCTTCAATTGCCTCCGGCGCGTTCGGGCTGATCTGACCCGGTTCGTCAATCAGTTCGTTTTCGATTCGTGACTGAATTGCGTTGTCGAGCGTAATCTCCGGAATCTCATCGGGTGCCGGTTCCACCATGGGTTTCTGTGGCTCCACTGCAAAGGGGGCTTCGGCTTCAGGCTCGCTGGTGGATGGGCGCTGGGCAAATGCCATGGCCTTTTCGAGCGCATCGAGATCCGGCCTGAGTTCGGCAATTGTCGGATCGCGTTCCCATTCCGGAATATCGGCAGCCGACGATTCATTCATTAACGGCTTTACGTGCCCAGGATCGTTTTCCAGGACAGGCTCGGGAGCCGGTTCGAAAACTGGTTCAGGTTCGGCCTCGAAGACCGGCTCGGGGGCAGATTCAGAATCAGGTTGGGCATCGACTTCGAGAACTGGCTCAGAATCCGGTTCCGGCGTCAATTCAGGTATTTCTCCCTCTGCAGCGGCTGCGATAACCTCGGGGGCAAGCATCTGCAGATCGGGCAGCGTGTCGTGGATCAATTCGGGAATGTCATCTTCACCAGCCTCTGTGGTCACCGTTGCCTGTTCCGCCGAGGGCTTTGATCGTTCTTCCAGATCGGCTACTAATCCAGGATGTGGATCGACGACGGGCATGACGACGGACGCCGGAGCTGGCTCGGGTGCAGCAGGGAGTGGCGTTGCATCGAATTCGGTTGCTTCCAGGCCGAATTCCTCTTTCGCGACTTTCGCGACGAACAACGCCGGAATCCGCTCCATTTCTGCTGTCGCGGCCGAGCTCATGGCCGATTCAACGAGATTATTCGCGACGCGCGGAATGCCGCCGCTGAGTTCGTGGATGAGGTCCGCGGTGCGTCCGTCGAATACCTGCTCGAAATCATTACCTGCCAGCCGGAAACAATGCATCAGGTAGCCACGGAGCTCGGCTGCGCGCAGCGGCTCTATAGCATGGCGCTGTCGAATACGTTGGTTCAGGCGGGCCAGTTGCGGTTCTTTCAGAAATTCGAGCAAGCCGCCGTCACCCATGAGCACGATCGCTGCGCCACCTGATTCGCCGGCATCAGCCGCTGTCAGAGCCTCAAGTTCAGCAAGCGTCTCTGCGCCGGTCCGGATCGCATCTTCAACGGCGATTACGACGTGCTTGCCCTCGGCTTCAAGCTGCCTCAGCTGTTCGCGCAACGCGGTGAACTGGCGGATCGTACCCCTGGGAAGTTCTGTCGTGCCCAGCTCCTCCAGCAGGAATTCGAGCACATCCGTGCCTTCAAGGTGCAAACGACCGATGCGCACCGTTGTATGAGTGCCACACAATGCGTCGAGCGACTTGGCAACAAGGGTTGTCTTGCCAGCGCCGGGAGGCCCCGAAACAGCAACAACCGCATCCTGTGACATCAGTGCCTTTCTCAGGCCTGTCATCGTCTTCGCGGTTTGTGGTCCGACAAACACGTTGTTGCCCATTGCCTTGGCGAGAAACGGGCGTTTTTTGAGCCTAAACTGTTGTTCGTACATGGCGATCCGGTCGTTGAGTAGGTGGCTGTGACCCGGTCACAGCCTTACCAGACGGTCAGTTTGTCGTCTGGATCGCCGGAATTCATGGAGTTATGTCACAGAAACGATTTTTAGGCGCAATTCCGCTCCGTTCCCGAATCATTGAGCACAGTCAAATAAATCCCTGAATTTATGCCGGGAAACCGTCAAAATACGCGCTTTCCAGCGCAGAAAATCGCTCCCGAGGAATGACAAAAAAATGCGCAAGTTACTGATTTTTGGAATCCTGGCCGCCGCTGTTGCCGTTGTTGTTGTGATGACGAACATGCGGCCTGTGCCGCCCAAGAAGGAGCGAGTAGAACTCGATCCGCTCGTTGAGGTGCTGGTGCTCGAGGCAATGACGGCGAATTTTGAGGTCCGCAGCCAGGGGACAGTCAGGCCCAGGACCGAGACAATCCTCAGCGCAGAGGTCTCCGGAACGATCACCGATATGTCGCCGAAATTTGTAGCCGGTGGCGTATTTGAGAAGAACGAGGTCCTTGCGCGCATTGATCCGACCAATTACGAGGTCGCCTTCAAGCAGGCTGAGGCGATGGTCAAGCTGCGCCAGATTGAGTACGACGGCGCAATAAAGCTTCGCAACCAGGGTTACCGCGCGGAGGCAGAATATGCCTCGGCCGCTGCAGCGCTTGCGACTGCGGAGGCCGAACTTGTCAGAGCTCGCCGTAATCTCGAGAGGACGTATATCCGGCTACCTTATGAGGGGATTGTCAGATCCAAGGAGTCGGACCTGGGGCAGTTCGTCAATCCCGGCACACGGCTCGGCGTCGTCTTTGCGACCGACGTCGCTGAGGTCAGGCTTCCTCTTACCGATGCCGATCTGGCATTTGTGGATCTGCCAGATACGAGTGACGTTACTTCAACTGGTTCAGCTGAGGGTCCTGCCGTCATTCTAACTGCCGTGCAAAAGGGAAAACCGGTTGAGTGGGTTGCATCTATCGTCCGAACCGAGGGCGTTGTCGATGAAAAAAGCCGCGTGACCTACGCGGTGGCGCGAGTTGTCGATCCGTATCGCTTGCACGCGGATGGCGACGAATTGCCTGTGGGGACGTTTGTCAGTGCAATCATTCAGGGCGGTGCTGCGGAGAACGTCGTCCGCGTCCCACGAAGCTTGTTGCGCGGCTCAAATGAGCTTGTTTTTGTAGATGAGGAGAACAAACTTCGCATCCGTAAGGTTGGCATCGTGCGTGCGGACAGTCGCTTCGTCTATATCGGCGAAGGCGCTAAAAGCGGTGACAGAGTAGTGATTACGGCATTGGAAACGCCCGTGAATGGAGCCACTGTGAGAACCACCGGCGACAAGTCGGGTAACACAAAAATTGCGAGCGGGGAGGTCGACTAACGATGCAGCGGCGGGGAATAACCCAGGAGAAGGGCATTATCGCCTGGTTCGCGGCTAATCACGTAGCGGCAAACCTGCTGATGTTGTTTATCATCGTTGCCGGGTTGCTTTCGGCGTTGACTATTCGCAAGCAGACATTGCCCGAGTTCGAGTTCAACCTCATCCAGGTAAGTGTGCCGTACCTTGGAGCTGCGCCACAGGAAGTCGAGGAAGGCGTTGTTATCAAAATTGAAGAGGCTATACAGGACGTCAAAGGCATCAAGCGAATTCGCTCCAATGCAAGGGAAGGGTTCGGAGAGGTCACGATTGAGGTGTCGCTCGAGGCGGAGATCAACGACGTTCTCAGCGAAGTAAAGACCAGGGTCGATGCAATCTCTACCTTTCCCGGTCTCACCGAAAAGCCGGTAATCTCGAAAATAGAGCAAAACTTTCCAGTGGTCATGATTGCAATTCATGGTGACCTGGATGCATTTGCGCGAAAAGCCATTGCCGAGGAAGTCCGCGATGAGTTAATGCAACTCCCGCAAGTCAACCAGGTTCAATACCTTGGGGACCGGCCCTACGAAATAGTTATCGAGGTGTCGGAGCAGACTCTGCGCAAATACGGTCTCACGATGAGCGAGATATCGCAGGCAGTCAGGAGTTCCTCTGTCGATATGCCCGGCGGAACGATCAGGTCCGAGCGTGGCGATATCCTCTTGCGTACCAAAGGGCAGGTGTATACGGGCGATGAATTCGGTCGACTGGTACTGCGGACCTTTCCCGATGGCACCCGCCTGACATTGGGAGACATAGCAACCATAAACGATGGCTTTGTCGAAACGGACGAGTACGGCCGCTTCGACGGCAGGCCAACAGCGGTCTTGCGAGTGCTGGCCGGCGGTCAGCAAAACGAGTTGGAGACATCGGCCGCTGTCAAAGAATACCTGTCTCGCAAGACGGCTTCGTTACCCGACGGTGTCCAGATGGATACCTGGATCGAGGCTTCGAAATACTTGAATGACCGCCTTGACCTGATGATCGATAACATGGTGATAGGCGCAATTCTTGTCTTTGTTGTGCTGTCTTTGTTCCTGCGCATGAAGGTAGCGTTTTGGGTAATCGTCGGTCTGCCGATATGCTTCCTCGGTGCCTTATGGGTGATGCCGTTGTGGCCGGTAACGATCAATTCGATCAGCCTGTTCGGATTCATCATTGTTCTCGGCATTGTCGTCGATGACGCCATTATTATCGGCGAAAGCATACATACGAAAATACGCAGTGACGGACACACGCTTGATACTGTGATCCGGGGAGCCAATCGCGTTGCGATTCCGGCAACCTTTGGTGTGCTGACAACAATCGCGGCGTTTGCGCCCATGATGTTTGTCGGCGGTGTTGTCGCGCCATTCTTTGAATCGATGGCATTTGTAGTCATCGCGTGTTTGTTTTTCTCACTTGTTGAATCGAAGTTGATTCTTCCGGCGCATCTTGTCCACGCAAAAATTCCACGCGTCGATGAAGACGACCTGTTTTCTCCTCAGCGCGCAATTCCTCTGAAAGAACGCCCGGGGAGGCTCTTTCTGAAAATTCAGCGACACGTGCAGCATGGGCTGTTCTCTTTAATCGATAACTATTACAAGCCGGCACTTGAGAAAGCGGTCGACAATCGTGGTCTTACAGTCACAATTTTCGTCGCAGTATTGATCGCGACATTGGGTCTCATGACAAGTGGAATTGCGAGGATCGTCGTTTTCCCGGAGATTGGTTCCGATTTCATACAGGTTCAATTCGAGATGCAGCGAGGCAGCTCTTCCAGTGCACGCAACGCGGCCGTCGACCGGCTGGAGGCGGCCATGCTCGACATTAATGAGCAGTTCGTCAAGGAGAACCCGGACTCATTACCGATCATCGAACATCTCGGAGTGTTCACGCGCGGCGATACTGCGGCGATTCTGTTCCTGGAAATCCCGATGGATACGAGTCGCCCTTATGAGATGAGCGAGATCAACGATATGTGGCGCAATGCCGTTGGTGAAATACCCGGCATGAAGGAGCTCAAGTTTGAATCGGCACGTCATATCGGTGGGGGGCCTCCGCTGAGTTTCCGTTTGAGCGGATCGAATTATGCAATGCTCGAGAATGCCGCGGCTGAACTGGCGCTTGAACTCGCAAACTACGAGGGCGTATTCGACATCGTGAACTCCACATCTGCAGCGGGCGACGAAATCAAGCTGTCGATCAAGCCCGAGGCTGAGGCCCTGGGCCTCACTATGGCATCGCTCGGCCGGCAGGTTAGACAGGCGTTCTATGGCGAAGAGGCGCAACGAATTCAGCGCGGCAAAGACGAAATAAAAGTCATGGTGCGTTATCCAATGAATGAGCGTAAGTCCGTAGCTGATCTCGAAAACATGCGTATACGGACGCCGGACGGCGATGAGGTGCCGTTCCAGTCTGTTGCGGATATTTCTTTCGGTAAGGGGTATTCAAGCATATCTAGGCTGGACCGCGAACGCACCGTCACCGTGTCGGCGAACATTGATTCTGAACTCGTCGAACCTCAGGAAGTTATCAGGTCTGTGTCGAGCGAGGTCATTCCTGGGTTGTTGGCTCGTCATCCGGGCGTAAAGTATGGACTCGAAGGTGCGAGTGGGGAGCAACTCGACTTCCTGGTCAGGCTCGGTATCGCTTTTGTGGCCGCGCTTTTTTTGATCTATGCACTCATTGCCATTCCACTGCACTCGTATAGTCAGCCGTTAATAATAATGTCGGTAATTCCGTTTGGACTGATTGGCGCGGTAATCGGTCATGTGATCATGGGCAAGGCGCTCAGTATGTTTTCCATGTTCGGATTGATTGCGCTGGCGGGCGTCGTTGTCAACGATAGCCTTATCATGGTGGACTTTATCAACAAGGCTCGGGTCGAGGGCGTGGCGATACGGCAGGCTATCATTGAATCGGGCACGGCCAGGTTTCGTGCGATCGTTCTGACCTCGTTCACTACGGCGGCGGGTTTGTTGCCGATACTTCTCGAAACGAGCTCACAAGCCCAGGCTGTGGTTCCAACTGCGATTTCTATAAGTTTCGGAATTATTTTCGCGACGGTCATTACCTTGTTCCTGATTCCGTCGCTTTACATGCTGCAGGAAGATTTATTTGCTCGGATACGATATTTTCGAGCGTGGCTCGGGGGTCCTTCAGCGGTTGCTGAGACACCGGATTAGCAGATCATATGAGTTCGAACTTCGGCGATAAAGAGGCACGCGCGGGTGTCTTCATCGGTCTTCTTGCGTATTTCATGTGGGGCATCTTCCCTGTCTATTTCAAGTGGATAGCGTCCGTAGATCCGCTCGAGGTACTGGGTCACCGCGTCATTTGGGCAGTGCCGTTCGGAGCGCTAATCATTTTGGCGCGGCGGCAATGGCCGGAGGTGAAGAGGGCATTGGTTGATCGAACCATGCTCGCATGGCTCGCCCTGGCTGCGTTGTGCATTTCGACCAACTGGCTTATTTACATCTGGGCCGTCCAGAATAACCACATATTCGAAACGAGTCTTGGCTACTACATCAATCCCCTCATGTATGTCGGCGTCGGTGTCGCACTACTCGGTGAACGCCTGCGCAGGCTTCAGGTCGTTGCTGTTATATTCGCGACGTTTGGCGTGCTGTTCCTGACCGTGAGCGGGGGCCGTTTCCCCTGGGTCGCATTGTCGCTGGCCGGGCTGTTCACGGCCTACGGTGTGATACGCAAGAAGATTGCGATTGGCGCAATGCCAGGGCTGTTTATCGAGACGTTGCTGTTGTTCCCGGTCGCCGCTCTCTGGATGACCTGGCTGGTCGCAACACAGCAAGCGTCGCTGACAGCCGGTGATGGGGGCCTTTCGGCGTTGTTGGTGCTAGGCGGTCCTATAACCGTTTTACCGCTATTGTTTTTTGCGATTGCTGCCAAGCGCGTGACGTTGACGACAATCGGGTTCATGCAATTCCTTGCACCCACACTGCAGTTCTTTACAGGTCTTTACTACGGCGAACAGCTGACGACCGCCCATCTAGTATGCTTTGGGAGTATCTGGTCTGCGGTATTGTTCTTCAGTATCGACGCGTTCCGCGCAGGCACAAAAAAAGGGGTCGAACCGATTTAAATTAGTCGGTTCGACCCCTTTACAGGTTGAGCTTTACTTCGCGGCCTTGCGCTCCTGCGCTTCCCTGACGACTTCCTCGGCCACGTTCGCCGGACATGGTGCGTAGTGCGAGAACTCCATCGAGAACTGGCCCCGACCAGACGTCAGCGTACGCAGATGACCGATGTAGCCGAACATCTCGGCCAACGGGGCATTCGCTTTGACGCGCACGCCTGTCGCGCCGGCGTCCTGAGACTTGATCATGCCGCGGCGGCGGTTGAGGTCACCAATGACATCACCGACGTTATCATCCGGCGTGAACACATCAACCTTCATGATCGGCTCCAGCAGCTGTGGGCTGGCTTTGGGAATCGACTGACGGTAGGCGGCCTTGGTTGCGATTTCGAAGGCCAGTGCCGAGGAGTCGACTGCGTGGTAAGCGCCGTCGAGCAACGTGAACTTGACGTCCAGCAGCGGGTACCCGGCCAGGGTGCCTTCAACCATGCAGCTCTCGAATGCCTTTTCGATCGCGCTCCAGTACTCACGCGGCACGTTACCGCCGGTAACCTGAGACTCGAACTCGTAGCCGGCGTTTTTCTCGGCCGGCTCGATCTTGTACTCAATCTTGCCGTACTGGCCTGAACCACCGGACTGTTTCTTGTGCGTGTAGGTGTCTTCGACTAGCTGCGTGATCGTCTCGCGGTAGGCAACCTGTGGCTTACCCATCTCGACGTCGACATGATGTGTGCGGCGCAGGATATCGACCTTGATATCGAGGTGCAGTTCGCCCATGCCCTTGATCAGCGTCTCACCGGAATCCTCATCCGTCGCAACCTGGAAAGAGGGGTCTTCCTGAACCATCTTGTTCAGGGCGACACCCATCTTCTCGTTGCCGGCTTTGTCTTTCGGGGAAATTGCCACCGAAATCACCGGGTCAGGAAATACCATCGGCTCCAGAGTCGCCGGGTTCTTGGGGTCCGCGAGCGTATGGCCCGTACGCGTGTTCTTCATGCCGAGCAAGGCCACAATATCGCCTGCCTGAGCGCTTGCGAGCTCCTGGCGCGAATCGGCATGCATCTCGACGATACGGCCAATGCGCTCGGTCTTGCCCGTAAACGTATTCAGGACAGTGTCGCCTTTTTTCATCGTTCCCGAGTAGATGCGTGTGAAGGTCAGGGCGCCATACCGGTCATCCATGATCTTGAACGCCAGTGCGCGCAACGGTTTCTCAGGATCGATCTCTGCGAACTTGCCACTCTCCTTGCCGTCGATGTTCATTTCCGGCTGGGGCTTGACTTCGGTCGGGTTCGGCAAGAAGTCAACAACTGCATTAAGAACATTCTGTATACCTTTGTTCTTAAAGGCAGAACCACAGTAGGTCGGGAAGAAATCAAGCGCGATCGTACCCTTACGAACACAGCGTTTGATGTCCTCAATCGAAGGCTCATTGCCCTCCAGATACTGTTCCAGCAGGTCGTCGTCCTGCTCGACTGCCGTTTCAATAAGCTTCTCGCGCCATTCTTCGACCGCGTCCTGCATATCTTCAGGAATGTCGGTTATCTCGTAAGACTCTGGATCGCTCGAATCCGACCAGATCCACGCCTTGCGTGTCAGGAGGTCCACCAGGCCCGTGAAATGGTCTTCGATACCGATCGGCAGAACCATGACCAGCGGGTGCGCGGCGAGAACGTCCTCTACCTGCTTCACGACGCTGAAGAAATCGGCACCGACACGGTCCAGTTTGTTGACGAAGATAATCCGCGCGACTTCTGACTCATTGGCATAGCGCCAGTTCGTCTCCGATTGCGGCTCGACACCACCGGATCCACAGAATACGCCGACACCACCGTCGAGCACCTTGAGTGAACGATAAACTTCGATCGTGAAGTCAACGTGTCCCGGTGTGTCGATGATATTGAGCGTGTGATTATTCCACTGGCAACTTGTGGCAGCCGACTGAATCGTGATGCCGCGCTCCTGCTCCTGCTCCATGAAATCTGTCGTGGCTTCGCCATCGTGAACCTCACCGGTGCGATGGATCTTGCCCGTGAGCTTGAGGATTCGCTCGGTCGTCGTCGTCTTGCCCGCATCGACGTGGGCGAAGATACCGATATTTCTATAAACGCTAAGGTCTTTCATTTCACTGCTCTATTAGTCTCATTCCTGGCACCGACCTGCTGCCACACAAAAAGGGCTCTCAAAGCCTTCAAAAGCGAGAACCCGGCATGTAACGCAAGGTGGGTGCACGTAAATTCTAAGCCGTCCTGAGGTGCATTCCCGGCAGCCAGTGCGGCGCTGCATGCGGGGCAGGACGGGCTTTCGCGCGCGGATAATAGCAGCGCGCAGGCCCCTAAACCAGTCCATTTCTTGCGCTGTTTGGCGGGGAGGGTGGAATTCTTCTTTTTCTTATGTAAATCAGTGAGTTAAATCACCGACGCAGGATTGCGATCCAACGCGCGATATTGAGCAGGCTCATCAGGGAGGCAGAAACGTAAGTAAGTGCGGCAGCCGTAAGGAGTTTACGGGCATGTGGCCGGTCGACTTGCTTCAGTACCCGATGCTCATCGAGCAGCGGTAACGCACGCGCGAAACTTGCATTGAATTCGGTTGGCAACGTTATGACATGAACGACGGCCGCCGTGCCCAGTGTCAGCATGCCGGCAGCGAATGTCAGCAGGCCGATCGCAGGCGCGCGCGTAACGATGCCCAGGAAAGGAGAGACCATCAGCACGCCAGCACCGATCTTTTCGATGCCACGCGTGGCCTTTACAAGGCGCGTCCGAATGCGGAGAGGAGCGTAGCCATCATGATCCTGCAGCGCGTGTCCGACTTCGTGAGCCGCCACGGTGATGGCCGTCAGCGAATGGCCGGAAAACTTGTCCTCGGTCAGGCGGACGACTTTGGCTTCCGGATCGTAGTGATCGCCCTGGTCGGTCGCTTCGACTTGGACTGACTGCAGGCCATGTTTGTCGAGCAGGTGGCGGGCGAGCTGGGCCCCAGTTCCGGAATAGCGATTGGCTGGTAGGCTGTAACGTTCGAGAACGCGCTGAACCCAGATACCCGGGCCAAAAACGATTACGAGAATCAGCAGGATGAAAACGGCGATAATCACCTGGATTTAACCCGTTGCCTTGATTTCACACTCACTCCTTTGCGTGGCGCGGAATTGTTCCCGATAGCCTGCTAATCTACCAGCGTTTTCTTCGAATACGGGGATTGTAGTGACGCCAGATCAGGCAATGTTATTCGGCTTGCTGTTTTTCGTATTCGTATTCCTGATTTGGGGGCGCTGGCGGTATGACCTGGTTGCGTTCATTGCCCTATTGATTGCGCTGCTGACCGGCATCGTGCCGAAGGAACTGGCATTCTCTGGATTCGGGCACCCGGCAACGATCATTATTGCGCTCGTACTGATCGTCAGTCGCGGGCTTTCCAGTTCCGGCGCAATCGAACTTGTCGCTCGCTACGTCGTCGATGCATCGCGCAAACTGGGCACCCACATTACGATCATGTCGGCGCTGGCCGCAGGTCTGTCGGCGCTCATGAATAACGTCGCGGCATTGGCACTCCTGATGCCTGTCGATATGCAGGCAGCGAAGAAAGCAGGGCGTAGTCCGTCACTATCGCTGATGCCCCTGTCGTTTGCATCGATTCTTGGCGGCATGATCACGTTGATCGGCACACCGCCCAATATTGTCGTCGCGGAGTTTCGTGGCGATGCACTCGGCGAATCATATCGCATGTTCGATTTTGCGCCTGTGGGGCTCGCCTGTGCAGTTGTTGGCGTCGCGTATGTGGCGCTGGTTGGTTGGCGCCTGCTGCCGCGCGAACGACAATTCGGCGACGCCGGCAAGGAATTATTCGATCTCGCTGATTACATCGCCGAGGTGCGTGTGCCCAAAGGGTCGGCCGTAATCGGCAAGCGCGTTCGCGAGCTTGATGGCGAAGCTGCGAAAGTGGATGTCGAGATAGTCGGCCTCGTTCGGAAAGGAAGGCGCCTGCCTGGTCTTGCACGCATCGCCGAGATCAGGGCGGGTGATATTCTCGTGGTCGAGGCAAGCCCCGACAGCCTCGAGGAGGCTTTGGGCGCACTGGATCTCGAATACGTCGGCAAGGGTGAGGGTAAGCTCGGTGATGACGACCTGGTCCTGCAAGAAGTGGTGGTACCCGAGTCATCGAGCCTTGCAGGTCGTTCGGCGGTGTCGGTCAGGCTGTTGTACCGTTATCGAGTTGCACTGGTTGGTGTTTCGCGTGAGGGCAAGCGTTTTCGCGAAAAGGTCCGATCCCTTCAGCTACGGCCGGGTGATGTGCTGCTGTTGCTTGGTGCCGAAGAACGCCTGAACGATATTACCGGCCGCCTGGGCCTGCTGCCTCTGGCGCATCGGGGACACAGCGTCATTCAACGCGAAAAGGCATGGTTGGCCGTCGGGATTTTCTCGGCCGCGATCGCGGTCGCAAGTTTTGGCTGGCTCTACTTGCCGATAGCGCTTGGCTGTGTCGTCGCATTGTATTTACTGCTCAATATCGTGCCGATTCGCGACGTCTATACGTCAGTAGAATGGCCCGTCATTGTCCTGCTGGGTTCAATGATCCCGATCGGCGGTGCGCTGCAGTCAACGGGCGGTACGGCGTTGATTGCCGGTGGCATTGTGGATTTGTCGACCGGTTTTTCGCCAGTAGTCGTACTAACGCTGCTGGTAATTGTCACGATGACATTGTCCGATGTCATGAATAATACGGCGACTGCTGTCATCGCCGCTCCCATAGCAATCGAGATTGCGGCTCGCCTCAACGTCAATCCAGACCCGTTTCTGATGGGTGTTGCGGTGGCCGCATCCTGTGCTTTTCTTACGCCGATCGGTCACAAGAACAACACCCTCATCATGGGGCCTGGCGGATATCGGTTCGGTGACTACTGGCGGATGGGACTACCGCTCGAGATACTCATCATCGTTGTTGCGGTACCGGCAATTATTCTGTTCTGGCCGTTGTAGGCCTTGATTTTATGTCAATCGAGTGTCGCAAAACGCATGAACGACAGGGCAAAAACTGACACTCGTTGCGTAGTCAGTCTCTGTGTTTAATTAAGCAAAACCATTCAACGTGTTGAAAGAGAT